>Ga0209058_1000413_pt1 | contig 36059 bp, 32 predicted proteins | sample GraSoiAngelo_147_FD_185904 | JGI IMG/M metagenome (GOLD analysis project Ga0209058, IMG submission 185904) | Grasslands soil microbial communities from the Angelo Coastal Reserve, California, USA - 14_1009_05_40cm (SPAdes) (version 2) | ecosystem: Environmental > Terrestrial > Soil > Grasslands ... | reverse complement strand
TACAGCTGGAGGATCCGAAGAGGCGTCATCTACGCGCTCGCCTCGGACGGCGGGACCCCAGCCCCGCGACGTCCGGCGGCTCGCACATCAATCTCCGAAGTACTCGCGCACGGTGGCCACGACCCGGTCGATCTCCGCGTCCTCGTGGCCGGCCGACAGCGGCAGCGTGAGGATCTCCTCGACCAGGCGCTCCGTCCGCGGCAGCGACGGCGGCGCGAAGCGCTCGACGGCGGGCTGACGGTGGGTCGGGACCGGATAGTGGATGCCGGTCTGGATCCCGTGCCGTTTCAGGAATGCCGCCAGGTCATCGCGGCGCGACGTGCGGACCACGAACAGGTGGTACACGTGGCGCGCGCTCGCGCGCTCGGCTGGCAAGACCAGCGGCAGCCCGGCGAGGCCTTCCGCGTAGCGCGCGGCGAGGGCACGCCGGCGGTCGTTCATCGCGTCGAGCCGGGGCAGCAGCACCCGCAGCGCCGCCGCCTGTAGCTCGTTGTATCTCAAATTGAAGCCGACCTCGGCGTGCACGTTCTTGTCGATGCGGCCGTGATCGCGCAGCCGAAGACACCGGGCCGCGACCTCGTCGTCGTCGGTGAGGATGGCGCCACCGTCGCCCATCGCCGGCAGGTTCTTGGACGGGTAGAACGAGAACACCGCCGCGCGACCGAAGCTGCCGACGCGTCGGCCGTTCCACGTGGCGCCGTTCGCCTGTGCGCAGTCCTCCAGCACCCAGAGGCCGAGGCGGGAGGCCAGATCCTCGATCGCCGCCAGGTCCACCGGCTGCCCGTAGAGATGCACCGGCACGACGCCGACCGTGCGCGGTGTCGCCTTCGCCTCGGCGTCGACGGGATCGAGCGTGTAGAACTCGTCGGTGTCGACGAACACCGGCGTGGCGTCGGCCAGGCAGATCGCCTCGACGGTGGGGAACGCGGTGTGCGAGGGCACGAGCACCTCGTCGCCGGCCTTCACCCCGAGCGAGCGCAGCGTGAGCCACAGCGCCGCGGTGCCCGAGCTGGTCAGCAGCGCGTGCGGGACGCCGGTCGCCCGGGCGAGCTCGCCCTCGAGCAGGCGGCACTGCGGACCGAGGATGTACTGGCGCGAGTCGATCGCCGCCAGCACCGCCCGCTTGATCTCGTCGTCGACCGGCGGGCGGGACAGCGGGATCGGATTCACGGCGGGCCCGAGAGGCGGTCGTACCGGCCGCGGTAGTAGACGAGCGGCAGGCCCGCGCTGGACTGGACCTGCTCCACACGCCCGACGAAGATCGAGTGATCGCCCTCGGGATGGATGTTGACGGTTGCGCACTCGAGGTGGGCCAGGGCGCTGTCGATGAGCGGAAGGCCGAGCGGGCTCAGCGTGAACGAGACGCCCTCGAACTTGTTTTCGATCTTGGTGGTGGCGAAGCGCCGCGAGATCGCTTCCTGTTCGAGGCTCAGGATGTTGACGGCGAACGTCTTGCTCACGATCATCGACGGGTAGCTCTGCGACTTGTGGTCGACGCAGACGAGGATCAACGGCGGATCGAGCGACACCGACGTGAAGGCGCTCGCGGTGAGCCCGGTGGGACGCCCGTCGGGATCGCGGACCGTGATCACGGTGACGCCGGTCGCGAAGTGGCCGAGGATACGGCGGAAATCGTCGGGGGAAATCACCCGCTTTTTGTAGCAGGTCGGCCGTGAGAATGCAAGATTCCGCGCGGAGATAGGCGAGGCCGTTGAAAGCGTCGAAGGCTCCTGTATAGTCGCCCGTATGGTGACCGAACAGGCCGTGCTCGACGCGCTGCGGGCGATCAAGGATCCGGAGCACCACAAGGACATCGTCGCGCTCGGCCTCATCCGTGACCTGACCATCGCCGATACCCAGGTGACGTTCACGCTGGCCTTCACGAGCCAGTCGCCGGCTTCGAAAGCGACCATGCACAGCATGGCGTCGCGGGCGGTGGGCCAGATCCCCGGCGTCTCCAAGGTGCAGGTGAAGATGGGCGGCGGCGCGCAGGCGCGGCCGAGCCCGCCGGCGGCGCACGTCCACGCGCACGGCCAGGCGCCCGCCGGCGGCCCCGCGAAGTCCGCGGATTTCATCCCCGAGGTCAAGCACACGATCGCGGTGTCCTCGGGCAAGGGCGGCGTCGGCAAGTCCACGGTCACCGTGAACCTTTCGGTGGCGCTCCGCCAATCGGGCGCCGCCGTCGGCATCATCGACTCCGACGTGTACGGTCCGGACATCCCACTGATGCTGGGCTCGCGCGGGCGCCCCGGGATGTTCGAGAACCGCATCATCCCGGTCGAGGCGCACGGCCTGAAGATGATGTCGATCGGGCTCCTCGTCAACGAGCGCGAGCCGCTCGTCTGGCGCGGGCCGATGATCCACTCCTTCATCCAGCAGATGCTGAAGGACGTGATGTGGGGCGCGCTGGACTACCTCGTCTTCGACATGCCGCCGGGGACCGGCGACGCGCAGCTCTCACTCTCGCAGGTCATCCCGCTCTCGGGCGTCGTGATGGTGACGACCCCCCAGGAGGTCGCGCTCCTCGATGTGCGCAAGGCGATCGGCATGTTCCAGAAGCTCAACGTGCCGGTCCTCGGCGTGGTCGAGAACATGAGCTACTTCGTGGCGCCCGACACCGGGATGCGCTACTCGATCTTCGGCGAGGGGGGCGGGCGCCGGCTCGCGGAAGAGTACGGGGTGCCACTGCTGGCTCAGGTCCCGCTCGACCAGGACACGCGGGTCGCCGGCGACGAGGGAATGCCGATCACGCTGCGGCGGCCCGACTCGCCGCAGGCGCAAACCTTCCGCGAACTGGCGGCGGCGGTGCAGCGGCGCCTGGGTGAGCTGGCCGCGCTCCGGCCGCTGCCCACGATCGGGTGACCGCGGCCGGAAGCAGCGCGAGCCCGTGGCCTCCGTGATCCTGCCGATCTTCCCGCTGCCGGACGTGACGTTCTTTCCGCACACGCTGCTGCCGCTCCACGTCTTCGAGGCGCGCTATCGCGCGATGATCGTGGACACGCTGGCGCGCGACCGCCAGATCGCGGTCGTCAAGCTGCAGCCCGGCTACGAGTCGAGCTACGCGGGCCGGCCGGCCGTCCACCCGGTCGCCGGCGCGGGCGAGATCGTCAGCTGGGAGCGGCTGGCGACCGGCCGCTACAACATCCTGGTCAAGGGCTCGATGCGCGTCCGGATCGCGAGCGAGCGCCCGAGCGACACGCTCTATCGCATCGTCACCGCCGAGCGGCTCGACGACGTCGAATCGACGACCGACGCCGAGCCGATGCTCGCGCGCATCCGCGACGCGTGCGGTCGTCTCCTCCGGGCGCTCGAGCGCCCGCCCGATCTGCTCGACACGGCCCTGGCGGCCGGCCAGCCGCCCGGCGCCATCGCCGACCGGATCGCCGCGCGGGTCGTGCCCGATCCCCGCCTCCGGCAGGAGCTGCTGGAGACGCTCGACGTGGGACGACGTCTCGACCGCCTGGCCCTGGCGCTCGACGAGCTGATCAACGAGCTGCGCGGAGGCCGGGAGTGATCGCCCGAGTGATCGCGGCCGCCGCGGTCGTCGTCGCGCTGGTGTCCGCGGCCGATGCCGCGCCCTGGGCCTGGCTCGGCGTGCGGATCCGCGACCTCTCCGAGCAGGAGATGAACGACGTCACGGCCCGCCACGGCATCCGCGAGGGCTTCGGCGTCATGATCGTCGAGGTGCTCGAGGACTCTCCCGCCGCGAAGTCCGGGCTCAAGAACGGCGATCTCGTCGTGGCCTTGGACGAGCGCCCGGTGACCGAGACCCGCGTGCTCCAGCGGCTCATCGCGGCGGCCGGCCCCGGACGGGAGACCAAGCTGACGGTGCTGCGCGCCGCCGGACGCGAGCGGGTGGACGTCCGCCTCGCCGCCATGCCTCGCGCGGTCGTCGGGGAGCGGATCGCCGCCGAGTTCGGTTTCATCGTCCGGGAACCCGAGCCCGCCGGGCCCACGACGCCGGCGATCTCCGCGATCATCCGGCGCAGCCCGGCGGAGCGGGCGGGTCTGGAGGCCGGCGACGTGATCTTGCAGATCAACGATCAGACGGTGACGACGCGCGAGGCGGTGCGCGAGGCCCTGGCCGACGCGAGCCTCGAGTCGCCGCTGCGGATCACGATCGGGCGAGGCGGGATCCGGCTCTCCGTCGTCCTGAAGTTGCCGGGAACCGGATAGGTTTGTTGACAAATCTGTGACGGGTCGCATAGCCTTGGTGTGGTGGTCCGACCACGTAGCAGACCTCGCGTTCACTCCACAGTTGATCCATCGGCGACGGCCGTGCACTTCAAGTCATCGATTCGGAGGAGGTGCTCAATGAACGATCCGCAGGCGGTCACCGAGAGCCCGCGCCGGAAGTTTCTGAGGGGCGCGGCCCTCGCCGCGACGGGCGCGGCCACGCTCGGCTTCCCGAACGTCGTCAAGGCGCAAGGGCCCATCGCGATGCGCTGGCAGTCGACCTGGCCGCAGAAAGACATCTTCCACGAGTACGCGCTCGACTTCGCGAAGAAGGTCAACGACATGACCGGCGGCGACCTCAAGATCGAGGTGCTGCCGGCCGGCGCGGTCGTGCCGGCCTTCGGCCTGCTCGACGCGGTGTCGAAGGGCACGCTCGACGGCGGCCACGGTGTGCTCGTGTACCACTACGGCAAGCAGACGGCGCTGGCGCTCTGGGGCTCGAGCCCCGCTTACGGGATGGACGCCAACATGCTGCTCTCGTGGCACAAGTACGGCGGCGGCAAGCAGCTCCTCAACAAGCTCTACGCCTCCATCGGCGCCAACGTGGTGTCGTTCCCGTACGGCCCGATGCCGACCCAGCCGCTCGGCTGGTACAAGAAACCGATCACCAAGCCCGACGACTTCAAGGGGCTCAAGTTCCGCACCGTCGGGATCTCGATCGATCTGTTCCAGGGCATGGGCGCCGCGGTCAACGCGCTGCCCGGCGCCGAGATCGTGCCGGCGATGGACCGCGGCCTGCTCGACGCCGCCGAGTTCAACAACGCGACGTCCGACCGCATCCTCGGCTTCGCCGACGTGTCCAAGGTGTGCATGCTGCAGAGCTACCACCAGAACGCCGAGCAGTTCGAGATCACGTTCAACAAGACGAAATACGACGCGCTGCCCGACAAGATGAAGGCCATCATCGAGTACGCGGTGGACGCGGCCTCGGCCGACATGTCGTGGAAGGCGATCGACCGCTACTCGAAGGACTACATCGAGCTGCAGACGAAGGACAAGGTTCGGTTCTACAAGACACCGACGTCGGTGCTGCAGAAGCAGCTCGACGTCTTCGACGCCGTCTCCGACAAGAAGTCGTCGGACAATCCGATGTTCAAGGAGATCGCCGAGTCGCAGAAGGCGTTCGCGGCCCGGGCGGTGAAGTGGGAGCTCGACACCGTCGTCGACCGCCGCATGGCCTACAACCACTATTTCAACAAGCCGACGCCCAAGAAGAGCTAGCCACTCCGTGCCCGACTCCCTGCGCGCCAGCCAGCCGGGGCTCACCGGGTGGCTGGCCGCATCCCTCCGCCCATGACCGCGCGCCGGGTGATCGCCGCCGTCGACCTGATCAGCTACTGGTCCGGCAAGGCCGGCGCCTGGCTCATCGTGGCCCTGACGTTCGTGGTCTCGGTCGAAGTCTTCAAGCGCTACATCCTGAATGCGCCCACCGCCTGGATCTTCGACTTCAACAACATGTTGTACGGCTCGCTCTTCATGTTGTGCGGCGCCTACACGCTGGCGCTGGGCGGGCACGTGCGCGCCGACTTCGTCTACATCTACTTGCGGCCGCGCGGCCAGGCGACGATGGACCTCATCCTCTACTTCCTGTTCTTCATCCCCGGCATCCTCGGGCTGATCTACGCGGGCTACGACTACGCCGCGCTCTCCTGGCGCATCGGTGAGCACTCGACGGTGACCGCCGAGGGCCCACCCGTCTACCACTTCAAGTCGGTGATCCCGCTGGCCGGCATCCTCGTCATGATCCAGGGGCTGGCCGAGATCGTCCGGTGCGTCGAGTGCTTGCGCACCGGCGCCTGGCCGTCGCGTCTGGAAGACGTCGAGGAGATCGACGTCATCGGGACGCAGCTGGCGCGCAGCGAGTACGTCGACGAGGAATCGCGGCGACAGGCGATGGAAGGCGCCCACGCCATCGACGAGGCCGCGCGCCACCGCAGCGTGGTCGACGACACGGAGCGCCAGAGCCGGACCCCATGAGCGATCCCTGGCTCGGCCTCACCATGCTCGGCCTCATCGTGGTGGCCATCATGATGGGCTTCCCGACCGCCTTCACGCTGATGGGGCTCGGGATGATCTTCGGCTACATCGCGTTCTGGGTGCCCGGCGCCCACTGGTGGGACAACCGGATCTTCGACCTGATCGTCCAGCGGACCTATGGCGTCATGACGAACGACACGCTGCTGTCGGTCCCGCTGTTCGTCTTCATGGGTTACATCATGGAGCGCGCGGCGCTGGTCGACCGCATGTTCCACAGCGTCCAGCTGGCGTTTCGGCGCGTGCCGGCGTCGCTCGCGGTGACCACGCTGCTGGTGTGCGCGTTCTGGGGCATCGCGTCGGGCATCGTCGGCGCCGTCGTCGTGCTGATGGGCGTCATCGCGATGCGGCCGATGCTCAACGCCGGCTACGACGTGAAGCTGGCGTCGGGGGCGATCACGGCGGGCGGGACGCTCGGGATCCTGATCCCGCCGTCGGTCATGCTGATCGTCTACGCGGCGGTGGCCGGACAGTCGATCGTCAAGCTCTACGCGGCGGCGATGCTGCCGGGCTTCTTCCTCACGTTCCTCTACCTCGTGTACATCCTCGGCTGGGCGATCATCAATCCCAAAATCGCGCCGAAGCTGCCGCCCGATCAGTATCGCGTGACGGTGCCCGAGTACCTCGGCCGACTCGAGCGCGGCCGGGCCCGCCGCGTCGTGGGCGGCCTGCTCGCGGCCGCGTTCCGTCCGGGCCTGCTTCGCGGCGCCACTGGACGGGACGGTCGCGCGATCGGCTACCGCGTGATCGCCCACAACGTCCTCGTGCTCTCCGTGCCGTTGCTGCTGACCGGCGGCACGTTCGTGGCGACGTGGTGGTACGTGGTCGTCTACAACGCCCCCGCGGCGGCGACGGCCGCCGCGCCCGCGCGCACCGCGGCGGTCACGACGCCGGCTACCCCGGCGGCGCCGGCAACGCCGCCGACTGCGACCACCGGCGGGCCCGCCGAGGAGAAGCCGCAGGAGCTCGGCGCGGGCGGGGAGTCTGGGACGGAGCCCGCCGAGGGTGCCCGGAAGACCGAGGGCCCCGAAGAGGTCACGTCGCTCCGGGATCCCACCGCCGTCTCGGACGCCGGCAAGATTCCCGCGCACTTCTACGGGTGGTTCTGGGGACTCGCGGCGGCCTCGGCGCTGCTGCTGTTCGTCTACTACTGGCGCATGGACGGCGAGCAACTCGAGATCTTGAAGGAGCTGTGCGCCTCGGTGGTCCCGTTGGGCGTGCTCACCGTCGTGGTGCTGGCGGTGATCCTGTTCGGCATCTGCACCGCGACCGAATCGGCGGCGATCGGCGCGCTGGGCGCGCTGTACCTGGCCGTGATGGCGCGCTTCATGCGGCCGGTCCTGTGGTGGAGCCTCGTCGGCTTCGTCGTCGGCGTCGTGCTCGGGGTGTACGAGGGCGAGGACCTCGCCTCACTGGTCGTCGCGGGCTCGATCGGCGGGACGCTCCTGGGCGCCGTCGTGCCCGGGCTCTGGTATCTCCGAAGCTCGCCCGAGCTGCGGCAGAACATCAAGGAGTCGACGTTCCTCACGGCGAAGACGACGGCGATGGTGTGCTGGCTGTTCGTCGGCTCCGCGCTGTTCTCTGCGGTGTTCGCCCTGCACGGCGGCCAGGGGCTGATCGAGCGCTGGGTGCTGAGCCTGAACCTCTCGCCGCTGGGCTTCCAGTTCGTGGCGCAGCTGATCATCTTCCTGCTGGGCTGGCCGCTCGAGTGGACCGAGATCATCGTGATCTTCTGTCCGATCTTCATCCCGCTGCTGAGCCACTTCAATGTCGACCCGATCCTGTTCGGCACGATGGTCGCGGTAAATCTCCAGGCCGCGTTCCTGTCACCACCGGTCGCGATGTCCGCGTTCTACCTGAAGGGCGTGTCGCCGAAGCACGTGACGCTGAACCAGATCTTCGCGGGCATGATGCCGTACATGATCATCGTGTGTATCTGTCTCATGTTCATGTACGTCTGGCCGGGCATGACTCTCTGGCTCCCTGAATTTCTCTACGGCAAATAGCACCTCGGAGGGGGGCTTTGTCCCCCTTCCGACGGCGCCGCGGGCCTGAAGGCCCGCGCGCGCCTGCCTCCCCCAGAAGAGGATTGCGCGGGCCAAGCCCGCGCTCGAACGCGGTTGAGCTGCTGCTCGAGGCGTTTGAACGGGCGCGGGTGGTGATAGGCTCTGGGTTGCGATGGATCTGACGGGGTTGAATTGGGTGGCGGCGGTCGAGGCGGCGCGGATGATCCGGGAGGGCGTCGTCACGTCGGTACAGCTGGTCGAGGCGTGTCTCGCGCGGGTGCGTGAGGTCGATGCGGCGGTTCAGGCGTGGGCGTTTCTGGATCCGGAGCACGCGCTGGCGCAGGCGCGCGCGGCCGACGAGCTGCGGATGAGCGGGCAGCCTACGGGCCCGCTGCACGGCGTGCCGGTGGGCCTCAAGGACATCATCGACACCGCGGACATGCCGACCGAGAACGGCTCGGTGCTGCACGCCGGTCGCACGCCGTCGCGCGACGCGTCGGTGGCGGCGCTGCTGCGTGCGGCGGGCGCCGTCATCATGGGCAAGACGGTCACGACCGAGTTCGCCACCCGCACGCCAGGGAAGACGCGGAACCCGCACAACCCGGCGTACACGCCGGGTGGCTCCTCGAGCGGCTCGGCGGCGGCGGTCGCGGCGGGCATGGTGCCGCTGGCGCTCGGCAGCCAGACGACCGGCTCGACGATCCGGCCGGCGTCGTACTGCGGCGTGTACGGCTTCAAGCCGACGCACGGGCTGATCCCGCGCCACGGCATGTTCCAGCTCTCGCGCACGCTCGATCACGTCGGGCTGTTTGCGCGCGCCATCGAGGACGTGGCGCTGCTGCTCGAGACGCTCGCCGCCTACGATGACCGCGATGGGGACTCGCGCCCGCGCGCCCGCGTCCCGTACCGCGACGTGGCGGCCGCCGAGCCGCCGCTCCCGCCCATGTTCGGCTTCGTGAAGACGTCCCTGTGGGATCGCGTCGACGCCGACGCCCGCGAGGCGTTCGGGGAGCTGGTGGCGAGCCTCGGCGACCGGGTCGAGGAGGTCGTGCTCGCCGTGCCCACCGACGAGGTGCTCGAGCTGCAGCGGGCGATCGGCGGCGCGGAGATCGCGATCAACCTCCGCCGGGAGTGGGACAAGGGACGCGAGAAGCTGTCGCCCGCGCTCCAGGCGCGGATCGAGCACGGGCGCCAGGTCCGCGCGGTCGACTATCTCGTCGCCCTTTCCCAGATCCCGCAGCTCAACGACAGCCTGACCGAGCTGTTCGAGCAGCGCTACGACGCCATCCTGACACCCGCCGCCTTCGGCACCGCGCCGGCGGGGCTCGAATCGACCGGCGACCCGGCCTTCTGCGCGCTGTGGACGCTCTGCGGCGTGCCGGCACTCAGCGTGCCGCTCATGCAGGGCGCCAACGACCTGCCACTCGGCGTCCAGCTGGTCGGCGCGCGCCATCGCGACGGTCAGCTCCTGCGCACCGCCCGCTGGCTCGTCGATCACGTCGCGCGCTGAGACCAGCCTCAGACCTCATGGTCCGTCGTGACTGAATCCGTCCGGCTCGTGATCTTCGACTGCGACGGCGTGCTGGTGGACAGCGAGCGCATCGGCGTGCGCATCGACGTCCAGGTGCTCGCGGCGCTCGGCTGGGCCATGACCGAGGCGGAAGTCGTCGAGCGATTCATGGGCCGGAGCGACGCCTACATGGTGTCGCAGATCGAGGCGCATCTCGGCCGCCCGCTTCCCGCGGACTGGGAGGCGCCCTATCAGCACCTCTATCGCCGCGCGTTCGACGCCGAGCTGGCGCCGGTGCCCGGCATCGTCGACGCGCTCGAGCGGATCACGATCGCCACGTGCGTGGCGTCGAGCGGAACCCACGAGCGGATGCGCTACACGCTGGGGCTCACCGGGCTCTACGACCGCTTCGCCGGCCGCATCTTCAGCGCCAGCGAGGTCGCCCACGGCAAGCCGGCGCCGGACCTCTTCCTCCACGCGGCGACGCGAATGGCCGTCGCCCCCGCAGACTGCGTGGTCGTCGAGGACAGTCGGTTCGGAGTCGAAGCGGCGCGCGCCGCCGGCATGCGTGCGCTCGGCTATGCGGGCGGGTTGACGCCGCGGCGCTGGCTCGAGGGGCCGGGCACCGTCGTATTCGACGACATGCGGGAGCTGCCGCGACTCGTCCATGTTGCAGCGCGTCTAGCGCCGCCGCGCGCGCAGGCGTAGGCTCCCGCTCGGCCGAGACGGTCAAGGAGGATCGCATGGCAGACGTCGAGCGGATGTACATCAACGGCACATGGGTGGCGGCCGATGGCGGCGCCACGTTCGATGTCGTGAATCCCGCTGACCAGACGGTGGTCGCGCGAGTCGCCAATGGTGCCGGGCCCGAGATCCGGCACGCGGCCACCGCCGCCCACGCGGCGTTCGGCGAATGGTCCCGGCGGGCGCCGAAAGACCGCGGCCGGATCCTCCTGCGCGTCCAGGATCTGATGGAGGAGCGGCGCGACGAGCTGGCGCGGCTGGTGACGCTCGAGAACGGTAAGCCGTTCGAGGAAGCGAAGAAGGAAGTCCAGTTCGCGCTCGGCTACTTCGGCTGGTTCGCCGAGGAGGCGCGTCGGGTGGCCGGCGAGTGGATCCCGTCGCCGCAGCCGGGCAAACGCTACTGGGTTCTCCGCCAGCCGATCGGGCCCGTCGCCGCGGTGACCCCGTGGAATTTCCCGGCGACGATGGTCACGCGCAAGATCGCCCCGGCGCTGGCCGCCGGCTGCACGGTCGTGCTCAAGCCGGCCTCGGCGACGCCGCTGACCGCGCTCGCGATCGCGAAGATCACCGAGGTGGCCGGACTGCCGCCGGGCGTGTTCAACGTGCTCACGACCAACCGCTCGCGGCTCGTCGGGGCCGAGCTGCTCACGCACCCCCTGATCCGCAAGATCGGCTTCACCGGCTCCACCGACGTGGGCAAGGGGATCATGCAGGCCGCGGCCCAGCAGGTGACACGGCTCTCGTTCGAGCTCGGCGGCAACGCGCCCTTCATCGTGTTCGACGACGCGGACTTCCAGCCCGCGCTCGAGGGCGCGGTGGCCATGAAGTTCCTGCGCGTCGGCGGCCAGTCGTGCATCTGCGCCAACCGGATCTACGTCCAGCGCGGGATCGCCGATCGTTTCGTCCCGGCGTTCGTCGAGGCGGTCAAGCGGCTGAAGGTCGCTCCGGGATTCGAGCCAGGCGCGCAGATCGGCCCGCTGATCAACGAAGAGACGCGGGCCAAGGTGCACTCGCTGGTGGAGGACGCGGTGAAGCACGGCGCGAAGCTCGCGGCCGGCGGCCACTACCTCGGCGGCGACCCGTACACCAAGGGCTACTTCTACGCGCCCGCGGTGCTGCTCGACGTCACCGACGACATGGCGATCGCCCAGGAGGAGATCTTCGGTCCGGCGGCGCCGATCTTGATATTCGACACCGAAGAAGAAGTGATCCGGCGCGCCAACGCGACGAAGTACGGGTTGGCCGCCTATTTCTACACGCGCGACACGGCGCGGCTCGTCCGCGTGGCCGAGCAGCTCGAGTACGGGCTGGTCGGCGCCAACGACGCGACCGGGTACACGCACGAGATCCCGTTCGGCGGCTTCAAGGAATCCGGCCTCGGGCGCGAGGGCGGCCACGAGGGCATCGCCGAGTACACCGAGGTGAAGTCGGTCGTCCTGAACCTGGGCTGACGGGCCACCCGGCTCGCCCGTCGAGCGGAGGAGTGAGTATGCCTCTCTACGAGTTCTTCTGCGAGAAGTGCAAGAAGGAAGTGTCGCTGACCCTGACGATCAGCCAGCGCGAGAAGGGCGACGCCAAATGCCCGCAGTGCGGCGGCCGCGAGCTGCGCCCGCTGGTCGGCACCTTCTTCTCGAAGACGTCCCGGAAGTCCTGAGCGGCGAAGGTCCAGTGGCCCCGCTCGCGGTGTGCCCGCGCGCGGCGCCCTGTGTCGCGCTCGCGCCCTCACCGTGACGCCGGCCGGTGACCGACGGTCGAGCCGGCGTGCCGCCCCAGCCACGCCACCACGACGGTGAGCGCGACCATGGCGACGACGCTCGAGACCCGCGAGATGCCGGATAGCAGGGCGAGCGTCCCGCTCGACAGGCCGGCGAACACGAGACCGACGACCGGCAGAACGGGGGCGCCGCAGCCGACCACGCTGCACGGTCCCGTCGAGAGGCCAAGCACGCCGACCACCGCGCCCACGACGCCTCCCGCGTGGCTGGGAGCGGCGCGCCCGGCCTCGCGAACGCCTCGCTCGCGGCGGTAGAGCAGGAGCGCGGCGTACGCGGCGATCAGGAGCGACGTGGCCAGGAAGCGCGCTAGATCCATGGTGTCGACGGCGAAACCCCATTCCGGGAACCCGTAGGCCCCGTCGGCGGTAAACCAGAACACCGCCAGGCGGGAGAGGAAGTCGAGCTTCTGGCGGAGCGGCGCGCTGGAGGCCAGATAATCGGGCAGCTGCGAGAGCCACGGATTGAAGGCGAAGTAGGTCCAGGGCTTGCGGGCCAGGGCCAGGATCAACGGCGGCAGGAGCACGTGGACGGCGAACACCGCGACGACGAGTGCCAGCACGGTTCCGGGCCGCGCACGCAGGGCGGCGCCGAGGCCCCGGAGCGTCGTCTGTACCGCTCGGACCATCGGTCACCAAGTATAGGGCACGACGCCGGGCGCGGCCGTTCCTTGACATTCGGGGCGCCGAAGGCGTACTCAACCGACGAGGGCGCCGTGAGCCACGCGACGCCGACCCAATGGAGGGACAACCATGGCAGCTGAGGTCAATCGACGGGACTTCCTCAACACTCTCGGTGTCAGCGTAGGTGCCGCGCTCACGTCGGCCGGCGCCGCGCTGCCGGTGGTCGGTGTCGCGCACGCCCAGGACAAGCCGAAGGGGAACATTCCCGACACGCCATTCAAGATCGGCCACATGACCTTCTTCACCGGGCCGGCCGCGGTGCTGGGCGAGCCGATGTTCAAGGGCCAGCAGCTCGCGGCCGAGGAGATCAACGCGGCCGGTGGGCTCCTGGGCAAGCGGAAGATCGAGCTGCTCAAGGCCGACGAGAATGCCGGGACCGACGCGAACGTGAAGGAACTGCGCCGCCTCAAGCTCTCCGAGAAGATCGACTTCTTCTGCGGTATCACCTCGAGCGGTAACACGCCGGCGCTCGGCCCGGTGGCCGAAGAGCTGAAGCTCCTCACGATCTTCGTCGACGGGTGCACCGACTTTCTGTTCGACAAGGCGGTGCCGAACCCGCACTACATCTTCCGCATCACCAACATGCAGTCGGCCGACGGGGTGACCGGTGCGGTCGCGGCCGCGATGACGTGGCCCAAGACCAAGAAGATCGCCCACATCCATCCCGACTACTCCTACGGCCGCAACGCGTTCGATCACTTCGGCATCGTGATGAAGAAGATGCTCCCCTCCGCGGAGAACGTCTCCGAGGGCTGGCCGAAGCTCGGCACGACCGACTTCAGCTCGCACATCACCAAGGCCATCTCGTCGAAGCCCGATCTGCTCGCCATCTCGGTGTGGGGCGGCGACTACGTCGCTTTCTACAAGCAGGCGCTCCGCTACGGGATGTTCGACAAGATGAAGGTCGCCAGCATGATCGCCTTCGGGGTGGCGCCGCACGCGATCGGCAAGGACCATCCGGAAGGCATCATCGCCGGCGTCCACTCGAACTACCACTTCACCTATCCGGGCGGCGACCGCTGGCCGTACAACAAGACGTTCGTCGAGAAGTACCACAAGCGGTTCAACGAGTATCCGAACTTCCAGGCCGAGGGCGGCTACACCGCGACCTACATGCTCAAGAACGCCATCGAGAAGGCCAACCGGCTCGCCGGCGGCTGGCCCGACGACGACGCGATCATCTCGATGCTCGAGGGCAACATGATGGCGGCCCCGGCGGGCTACGTGTACATCCGACCCGACAACCACCAGGGCTACAAGGACGCGGTGACCGGGTTCAGCAAGAACGTTGCGGACTATCCATTCCCCATCCTCGACCCCGAGCGCATCATCACGATCCCGATCCGCAACATCACCGCGCCGCCCGGCTGGCCGAAGGGCGAGCCGACCTCGACCTACACGTGGATCGACAAGACCTGGCCGCGCGCCAAGGCCTAAGCGGCTGACGGCGGCGGCGCGAGACCGACACGGCCCCGCGCCGGCCGCCCTCGCAGCGTCGATTGAAGGTCGTTCGCCTATCACCCGTCGTCGTGTGCATCGCCGCGCTCGTGATGGCGCACGCGTGGGCGGGGCACGAGATCCCGTTCTATCCATCGTTCTATCCGCAGGAGATCAAGATCGACGTGATGGAGCCGGCGGCGGCGGCCCGCCTCCTGCGGACCAAGGCGATCCACGCGTACGTCGGCGCCGATCCCTTCGCCGGCGGCGCCGCGCCTGAGCACGTTGTCTACGTCGAGTCGCTCAAATCGTACGTGGTCCTGACGTTCACTCCGCAGTTAGGCTCGCTCTCCAACGTCGGCGCGCGGTGCGCGGCGGGCGCGCGAATCCTCAAGGTCCTCGGCCGGTCGCAGGGCATCTACACCTTTCATCCGTATCCAGTCACGCCCTATCACGACGACTACCTCTCGCACTTCGATCTGGTCGAGGCCGCAAAGAAGAAGATCGCCAGCGCGCCCGCCGGTTGGCCAGAACTTAAGGTGTGGCCGAACGGCAAGCTTGCGGAGACTCTGGTGCCGCCGGAGTGGCGCGGTACCCGCCAGGAATCGGACGCCACGCTGGAGGAAATCGACACGCGCGATCTCGAGGCGCCGCCGCCGGTCGGCGGCCGGCTTCCGGCCCTTGGCGCCGGCGTGCGGACCGCCTTCCTCACCGAGGCTGGGACCGTCGTCGAGAGCGAAGTCGCGGGATCGCTCCCGCTCCTGTCGGGACGCCTCACGAGCCTGCGGCAGGTGCCCTGGAGCGAATGCAAGCGCGTGACGGCCGGCTATACGGTCAGACGCGAAGCGCTGAACGTCGAGTACTCCGAGGGAGTTGAGAACGTCGCGTACGACGCCTTGACGGGTTTGAACTCGGCGATCTTCATCCGTGACGTCAAGCTCAAGGATTTCCCGTGGAACGGCTGGCTCAGGCTCGGCACCGAGGCGAAGCCGACGAGCGCATGGAACCCGGTCGCCGGATTCACCGATGCCACCGGGCGGCTCATCTGGTCCGCGGTCGGCGACCCACCGATGCTCCCGGCGCCCTACGGCGGCGACCCCGCGCCCAATCGCGTCCGAGCGACGGTGGAGTCGGAGATCCGGATCCCCCCGGACGCGCTCGTCCTCGATCCCGCGACGCGCGTGTTCAAGCCGGCCGGACGCCGTGGCGACATCGCCAGGAGCAAGGTCGCCTACGAGGTCCTCGCGTCGAAGTTCCACGACGACACGAAGATGACCGTGGCGGACGTGCTCTATCCGTTCGTGTTCGCGTACCGATGGGGCGGGCTGCCCGGAGACCACCGCCAGGGGCAGGACCCGGTCGTGGCGCGCTCGACGGCGAGCCTGCGCGAGTCGCTCCTGGCGGTGAAGGTCGCGAGCGTCGACTCGCGCATCAGAGACTACGGCGACGTCCAGCTGCTCTACGAAGTCCCACGGATCAACGTGTACCTCAGGAGCGGAGCCGGCCCGGGGGCCGTGCCGACTTGGGCGCCCTGGAGCACCACACCCTGGCAGCTCACGGTTCTCATGGAGGAGGCGGTGACCCGGGGGCTCGCGGCGTTCTCCGAAGCCGAAGCCAGGAGAGGCAACGTGCCCTGGCTCGACCTGGTCCGAGACCAGAAGCTCAAGTCCAGGCTCGCCTCGCTCCTCGACGGCTTCGAGCGGCAGCCGTACGTGCCCGACTCGCTGCGCGGGCTGGTGACGGTCGAGCAGGCGCGGCAGCGTTGGGCGGCGCTCAAGCGCTTCTACCGCAAGCACGGGCACTTCCTGGTCACGAATGGCCCGTACCGGCTCGACAAGTGGTCCGCGAATTCGGTCACCCTCGGCGTCTTTCGTGATCTCAGCTATCCGATCGCGCTCGGCAGCTTCGACCGATACGCGATCCCACGGCGGGCCTACGTGACGAAGACCGAGCGGCGCGGCGATCGGCTGGAGATCGAGGCCGAGGTCGAAACGGTCACGAAGTTCGCGCGATCGTATAAGATCGAGCGCGAGCCGTACAAAGGCGAGCCGGCGGGCCAGACGAGGGCCGAAGGCGTCGGACTCGTGGCGCACTACGCGGTCATCGGTGAGCCTCACCGGCTGATGAGGGTCGGTGCCTCGAGCGCCGTGGAGGGTCGTCGCCTGATCGTCGACCCTCGAGGCGAGCTTCCGCCGGGGGAGTATCGGGTCGCCCTCGCCCTGGTCCTCGACGGCAACTTCGTTCAGCCGGAGGTGAAAGTGGTGCCGTACCGCGTGGCGGACTGATGGATTTCTTCTTCATTCATCTCCTGAACGCGCTCCTGTCCGCCGCCACCCTCTTCCTCATCGCGGGTGGGCTGAGCCTCATCTACGGCGTCATGCGGATCGTCAACCTCGCCCACGGCAACCTCTACGCGTTCGGCGCGTACGTGACCGCGTGGACGCTCGGCCGCGCGCTGGCCGGCGCGCCGACGCCACTGCTCTATCTGGCGCTGCCGGCGGGCGCGGTGGGCGCGGCCCTGCTGGGCGCGGTGCTCGAGCCCACGCTGCTGCGCCCCTTCTACAAGCGCGCCGAGGAGTACCAGCTGCTGGTGACGTTCGGCCTCTTGATGATCCTCGGTGACGTCATGCACTTCGTCTGGGGGCCCTATCCGCTGTCGGCCAGCGCACTCTGGGAGAACTCGGGCAGCGTCTCGATCGCCGGCAATCCGTACCCGAACTACAACCTGGTCGTCATCGCCATCGGTGGCATCGCCGCCGCGTTCCTGTGGTTCTTCGTCTACAAGACCCGGTTCGGGGTCGTCTTGCGGGCGACGTCGCAGAACATGCGCATGGCCTCCGCGCTCGGCGTCGACGTGAACCGCATGTACGTCCAGGCCTTCACGCTCGGGTGCTTCATGGCCGGGCTCGGCGGCGCGATCATCGTGCCGAGCCAGTCGGCGGTGCTCGACATGGGAGTCGACGCGCTCGTCCTGTCCTTCATCGTCGTCGTCATCGGCGGCCTCGGTAGCCTCGAGGGCGCATTGGTCGGCGCGCTGATCGTCGGCGTGGTCCGCGAGGCGGGTATCGCGTGGTTCCCCGAGATCGAGCTGGCGGTGCTCTACCTGATGGCCGCGGCGGTGCTACTCGTGCGCCCGGCCGGCCTGTTCGGGCGCGCCACGTGAGCACGCTCGCCGTCGCGGTCGAGAGCCGGTCGCCCGTCCGGCGGCTCGTCTGGGCCATGCCGGTCGCCGCGGCCCTCCTCGTGTATCCGTGGGTGGCGAGCCAGTATCAGGCGATGCTGCTCGCCTACGGCCTGGTCATGGCGATCGCCGCGCTGGGCTTCAACCTGCTGCTGGGCTACACGGGCCTGCTGTCGTTCGGCCACTCGGCGTTCTTCGGCGTCGGCGCCTACACCGTGGCGCTGATGGTGAAGTACCTCAACGTCGGGTCCATGGAGCTCTTCCTGGTCGGGGCCGTCGTCGGCTCGGCGGTGGTCGCGGGAATCTTCGGCTTCGTGTGCGTCCGCTACACGCGCATCTTTTTCGGCATCCTGACGCTGGCGCTCTCGCAGGTGCTGTGGAGTCTCGCGTTCAAGTTCTTCTGGGTGACCGGGGGGACCGACGGCCTCCGCGTGCCGACGCCGATGCTGGTGGGATTCTCCGGGGGCAAGACGGACAAGATCGAATTCCTGGCCCACGCGTACTACTACTACGTGCTGGTGATCTTCTTCGCCTGCGTGGCGTCGATGTGGGTCATCGTGAGCTCGCCGTTCGGCAAGGCGCTCCAGGCCATCCGCGACAACGAGACGCGCGCGGAGTTCGTCGGCATCCAGGTGCGGCGCTACCGGTGGGTCGCCTTCCTGGTCTCCGGGGTCTTCACCGGCGTCGCCGGGGCGCTGTGGGTCCCGCTGAACGGGTTGATCACACCGGAGAACCTGCACTGGACCTTTTCGGGCAAGATCGTGTTCATGACCGTGCTCGGCGGGTTCAGCGCGTTCGCCGGCCCGATCATCGGCGCCGTCCTCTACAACTACCTCGAAGCCTATGCGGTCGGGAACACCGTGTACTGGCAGTTCGTGCTCGGCACCGTGCTGGTGGTGCTGGTGCTGTCACTACCGACCGGCGTCGTCGGCACCGCCGACCGCCTGATCGCGCGCTGGGGGGGGAGATCCTGACGTGAGCCTCCTGGTCACCCGAGGCCTCGTCAAGCATTTCGGCGACACTCACGCCGTGGACCGGGTGGACTTCACGGTGCGCGAGCGAGAAGTCCTCGCGCTGATCGGCTCGAACGGTGCCGGCAAGACCACGCTGGTCAATCTGATCAGCGGCCTCCTGCGCCCGGACGGGGGCCGGATCGTGTTCCAGGATCGTGACGTGACGCACCTGTCGGTGCACGGCCGGATCGAGGCGGGGATCGCCCGGAGCTTCCAGCTGGTGAACCTGTTCGACCGGCTCTCGATGCTCGACAACGTCGCGCTCGCGATCTTCTCGCGCCAGGGGAAGACCCGAAAGCTGATGGCGCTGGCCGACGCAGACCGGGCGGTGTGGGAGGAGGCGATCGAGATCCTGCGCCTGTTCGGACTCGAGGCGAAAGCCCGGGTGCCCGCCGCCGGGCTCTCGCAGGGGGAGCGCAAGCTGCTGGACGTTGCGGTCGCCTACGCGCTGCGGCCGAAGCTGCTGTTCCTCGACGAGCCGACCAGCGGCGTGAGCACGCGCGAGAAAGCGCCGATCATGGACACGATCACCTCGGTGGTGCGACGCGAGGGCATCTCGGCGGCGATCATCGAGCACGACATGGACGTCGTCTTCAACTATTCCGACCGGATCGTCGCCATGCATCAGGGGGCGATCCTGGCCGACGGAACCCCAGCCGAGATCCGCGTCAACGAGGCGGTCGCCATCAACCTGCTCGGGACCACCCATGCTTGAGCTGGAGCGCATCGACACCTTCCGTGGCCAGGCGCAGATTCTCCGAACCGTGTCGCTGAGGGTGGGCGAACGGGAAGCGGTCTGCCTCGTCGGCCGCAACGGCGCCGGCAAGACGACCACCATCGACAGCATCATGGGCCTGCTCCCCCTGCGCGCGGGCCGCGTGACGTTCGGAGGCCGGGACATCACGCGGCTCGCCGCGCACCAGCGAGCGCGTCTTGGCATCGGCTACGCGCCCGAGGATTGCGGGATCTTCCCCGATCTCACCGTCGAAGAGAACTTCCAGATCACGGAGTGGCTGAAAGGCCCGGCCGCGGCCGTCGGCGACGACGGATACGAGAGGATCTTCAGCGTGTTTCCCGAGGTGAAGGGTTTCTTGACGCGGCGGGGGCTCCATCTGAGCGGCGGTCAGAAGAAGATGGTTGCGATCACGCGGGCCATGACGCTCTTGCCCACCGTGCTGCTGCTGGACGAGCCGTTCGAGGGGCTGGCGCCGGTCGTCGTCAGCCGCTTCATCGAAGCGGTCACGACCATCAAGGCGATGGGGATCTCGGTGCTGATCGCCGAGTCCAATCTCGTCAATGCCACGCGCGTCGCCGATCGCCTCTACGCGATCGACCGCGGCGAGATCATCTTCAACGGGCTTCCGCGTGACGTCTTCGCCAACCACGACGTCATGCGCACGATCCGCGGCTAGTCTGGCGTTCGGGCGCCCGGCGCTTTGCTGATATCATCTTCGAGTCGTGATCGTTCTGGGCATCAGCGAGACACACTGTGCGACCGCCGCCGTCCTCCGTGACGGCGCGGTCGTTGCCTGCGCCTCCGAGGAGCGCTTCTCCCGCCTGAAGAACGACGCCGGCTACCCGCGGCTCGCCGTCGGCGCGCTGCTGGGCGAGCTCGGCCTGAGCCCGAGCGCCATCGACCGCGTGGTGCTCGCCGGCACGCGCATCCCGTCCTACGAGTGGATGAACCGGGTCATGCGCGACGACGCCTACCGGCGGCGATACTACGGCGTCGGCCTCGAGGTCCCGCGGCGCGGGCTGACCGGACGCGCCCGCAAGCTCGGCGCCAAGCTCGGCTTGCTCGATTCGGCGCCCGGCAAGGCCGCGCTCGGCGACGGCGCGCGGCGCGGTCACGTGACGAGCCATCTGGGGCTCGCCGACGAGCGCGTGAGCTTCGCCGATCACCACACCTGCCACGCGGCCGCCGCGTACTTCGGCTCACCGTTCACGGGCAGCCCGGCGCTCGTGCTCACCAACGACAACTCGGGCGACGGCCTCTGCGGCACCGTGTCGAGCGCGCGCGGCGTCAGCCTCACGCGCCACGAGGCGACGCCGAGCAGCGCCGGGTCGCTCGGGTCGTTCTACACGCTGGTGACGCTGCTGCTCGGCATGAAGCCCGGCGAGCACGAGTACAAGGTGATGGGCCTGGCGCCCTACGCTCCGGAGCGCGAAACCGAACGGGCCGTGACGGCGCTGAGCGCCGTGTTCGCGATGGCCGAGGGTTCACCGTCCCGGTTCGAATGGCGCACGCGCGGCCCGCTCTACCGCGCGCTGCTGGAAGCGACGCTGGGGCTGCGCTTCGACGGGATCGCCGGCGGCGCGCAGCGCGTGCTCGAAGACGCGCTCCTGCGCTGGGCGCGGCTCGCCCGCCAGCGCTACGGCGGTGAGCGCCTGGCCCTGGGGGGCGGCGTCTTCATGAACGTGAAGGCGAACATGCTGATCGCCGACGAGAGCTGGGTCGGCGACCTCTTCGTGTTTCCGTCCTGCGGCGACGAGTCGAACGCGGTGGGCGCGGCGTATCTCGGCTACCTCGATCTCTGCGCCGCCGCGGGCGCGAATCCGACGCCCCGGCCGCTCGGTCCCGCCTACCTCGGGCCCGATGTCCGCGACGCCCAGATCGAGGCGGTGATCAGAGCGCGCGACCTCGGGAGCCGCTACCGGGTCAGCGAGCACGCCGAGATCGAGGCGAAGATCGCCGACCTGCTCGTGTCCGACGGCGTGGTCGCGCGCTGCGCCGGCCGGATGGAGTTCGGGGCGCGCGCGCTCGGCAACCGCTCGATCCTCGCCAACCCGTCGGACCACCGTGTGGTCGACGTGATCAACCGGATGATCAAGAACCGCGACTTCTGGATGCCGTTCGCGCCGACGGTGCTCCGCGAGCGCGAGTCGGACTACCTGCTGAACCCCAAGGGGCTGGCGTCGCCGTACATGATGCTGGCGTTTCCGACGAACCCGAAGCGGCGCGACGAGATCGTCGCGGCGATCCATCCGCAAGACGCGACGGCGCGCGCCCACATCCTCGACGAGGCCTGGAATCCTCCCTACCATCGGGTGATCCGCGAGTTCGAGAGCCGGACGGGGATCGGCGCCGTGCTCAACACCTCGTTCAACCTCCACGGAGAGCCGCTGGTGAGCTCGGCCGAGGATGCCGTCGACACGTTCGAGCGCTCGGGGCTGCCGCATCTGGCGCTCGGGCACTGGCTGATCTCCAAGAAGTAGCCCCGGGAGGACCACCATGAGCCCCGCCGACCTCTGCTTCACGCCGGCCACCGAGCTGGTGGCGCTGATCCGCGCGAGAAAGCTCTCGCCCGTGGAGCTCACACGCGCCGTGCTCGATCGCGTCGAGCGCTTCAATCCCCTCATCAACGCCTTCTGCACCCTCACCGCCGACGCGGCGATGGCCGCGGCGCGCGAGGCGGAGCACGCCGTGATGAACGGGGCCGCGCTCGGCCCGCTTCACGGCATCCCGTTTTCCATCAAGGACCTGCACTTCACGAAGGGCATCCGGACCATGTCCGGCTCGTGCATCTTCGAGCATCGCGTGCCCGACGTCGATCCGCCCGTCGTCCGGCGTCTGCGACACGCGGGCGGCGTGATGCTCGGCAAGACGACGACGCCGGAGTTCGGCTGGAAGGGGCTCGGCGACAGCCCGCTGACGGGCATCACGCGCAATCCCTGGAACACCGGAATGACGACCGGCGGCTCCAGCGCCGGGGCCGGCGCGGCGACGGCCGCGGGGTTCGGGCCGCTGCACCAGGGATCGGACGGCGCCGGGTCGATTCGGATTCCCAGCGGCTTCTGTGGGATCTACGGTCTCAAGCCGTCGTTCGGGCGCGTCCCGATGTGGCCGACCTCGAACAACGATTATTCATCGCACATGGGGCCGATGACGCGGACCGTGGCCGACGCCGCGCTGATGCTCTCGGTGATGGCCGGGCCCGACGACTGGGACCGCACCTCGCTCGAGGCCGCGCCCGACGACTACGTCGGCAAGCTCCGTGCCGGGATCCGCGGGCTCCGCGTGGCGTTCAGCCCCGACCTGGGCGGGGTCCCCGTCGATGCCGAAGTCGCTTCAGTGGTGAAGGGGGCGGTCAGCGCGTTCCAGGAGCTCGGCTGCGTCGTCGAGGAAGCCAAGCCCGGCTTCGCCGACTCGCACGACCTGATCCGCTGCCTCTGGAGCGCGCACGAGGCGGGAAACTACGCCCAGCATGTTCCCGAGTGGCGGAGCCGGATGGACCCGGGGCTGGTCGCCTGCATCGAGGACGGGCAGCGCTACAGCATGGTCGACTACGTCGAGGCGCGCGGCGAGAAGCTCGCGTACTGGGACAGCGTGCGTCCGTTGTTCGAGAAGTTCGATCTGCTCCTGACGCCGACGCTGTCGGTCGCCGCCTTCCCGGTCGGGCGGCTGAACCCCGAGCACTGGCCGCAGCACGCGTGGGACTGGATCGGCTGGGCCTCGTTCAGCTATCCGTTCAACTTCACCGGCCAGCCCGCGGCGACCGTGCCGGCCGGGTTCACGCCGGCCGGCCTGCCCGTGGGCCTGCAGATCGTCGGGCGGCGCTTCGCCGATCTCACCGTGCTCCAGGCCTCGGCGGCGTTCGAAGCGGTGCGTCCGTGGGCGCAGCGTAGGCCCGGGCTGGATTCGTGAGCGAGAAGGGGCCGCGGGTCTGGCGCGACCTGGACCAGGCCGAGGTGGACGCCGCCTACGATCAGGCCGCGTGGGCGCCCAACCGCCCACAGCTCGTCGCGCGCTACGCCACCAACAGCGAGGGGGTCCGCGCGCGCCTGGGCGCGCCCCAGCGCTTCGCGTACGGCCCCACGCCGGTCGAGGCGCTCGACCTGTACGCGGCTCGGCGTTCCTACGCGCCCATCAACGTCTTCATCCACGGCGGCGCCTGGCGGCGCGGGCTCGCCAAGAACTACGCGTTTCCGGCCGAGCTGTTCGTGCGCGCCGGGGCGCACTTCGTCGTGCCCGACTTCGCCGCGGTCCAGGACGTGGGCGCGAGCCTCCTGCCGATGGCGGAGCAGGTGCGGCGTGCCGTCGCGTGGGTGCGGCGCAACGCCTATCGCTTCGGCGGCGATCCCGAGCGCATCTTCGTCTCAGGGCATTCGTCCGGAGCGCATCTGGCCGCCGTCGTCCTCACGACCGACTGGCTGAAGGAGCTCGACCTGCCGGCGGACACCGTGAAGGGCGGCTTGTGCTGCAGCGGCATGTACGACCTCGCGCCGGTACGCCTGTCGGCGCGCAACGCGTACGTCGCATTCACCGACGAGATGGAGCAGGCGCTGAGCCCGCAGCGCCATCTCGACACGCTGACGGCGCCATTGATCCTCGCCTACGGCACGCTGGAGTCGCCCGAATTCCAGCGCCAGGGGCGTGACTTCGCCGCCGCGCTGCGGGCGGCGGGCAAGCCCGTCGAGCTCCTGGTGGCCGACGGCTACAACCACTTCGAGATCATCGAGACGCTCACGAGCCCCTACGGGCTCCTCGGGCGCGCGGTGCTCGAGCAGATGAAGCTCACCTAGGCGCCCGTTCGGCCCCCTCGAACACGGCGTCGAGCTGGCCCAAGCCCGCGCCGCAGCAGGGGATTGGCGCGGTCAGGATAGTTGTCCGGCCGCCGTCCCGTTCCGTGCCATCCTGGAAAAGTGCGCGGCACCGCAAGCACGATCGCTCTCCTGGTCGCCGTCCTCTTGGTCGGCTGCGATGGGTTGTGGCTCGACACGTACTGGCGCAGCGAGAAGTACGTGCTCATCGCCGTCGATGCGCGCGGCCAGATGTCGCTGTCGGTCGATATCGGCAACGGGATGTCCGTGGGGCTCGTCGGCCCCACGGTGTTCTCGATCGGCGCGGACGACACGCACATCGTCGTGAAGCAGCATCCGAGTAACGATCGGTCAGGGAACTCGGTCGACCGTACGACGACCCACTACTTCGTCGTGACGAGGACGACGAGCCCCGATCTCGCGGCGCGCCAGCAGGGCGTTCGCGGACCTCTTGGCCAGGACGAGTTCGACCGCCTGGCGGCCGCGCTCTCCCTGCCGTCGTTCAGCAAGACATTCGACGATCTCCGATGAGGCGCCGCGAGCTGGTGGCCCACGCCGGGAGCTAACGCGTGACGACGGCCATACGCGTTGCGCTAGCGATTCGCTACCCCTTCAACATCTCCTCGGCGACGCGCTTGACCTCCGCGGCGTCCACCTGGCCCTTGTGCGTCTTCATGACGTCGCCGACCAGGCGGCCCACCTGCTTGGCGTCGGCGATCTTGAGCGCGTCGAGGCGCTCGCGCACCAGCGTGCGAAGCGATGCCTCGTCCATGCCCTTGGGCAGGTAGCGGTCGCAGAACCCGATCTCGAAGTGGAGCTGGGCGGCGTGGGCGGCCCCGCGCTCGCCGAACTTCTCGAACTCGCCGAGCGCCTTCTGGAGCTGCTTGCGATAGGCGCCGATGACATCGCGGACCAGCGCGTCGTCGACCTCCCCCGAGAAACCCTTGGCGGTGCGGCGCTCGCCGAGGCGCGACTTGATCATGCGCACGACGTCGGCGGTCTTCGAGTCCTTGGCCTTGATGGCCTGCGTCAGCGTGTCGTTGAGCTGCTGCTCCAGTGCCATGACGCCTCCTCGTACTGAGCTTTACTGTACCCGCAAACGCGGGTCCAGCACGTCACGAAGGCCGTCGCCCAGGAGGTTCAAGCCGAGGCCCGAGAGCGTCAGCGCCAGGCCGGGGAAGAGGCTCACCCAGAACGCCTCACGGATCACGTTCTTGCCGCTGGCGATGACGTTGCCCCACGACGGCACGTAGGGCGGCACGCCGACACCGAGGAAGCCCAGGATCGCCTCGGCCAGGATCGCGTAGGCGAAGATGAAGCTCGCCTGCACCAGCAGCGGACCCACGCAGTTCGGCAGGATGTGGCGGAACGCGATCATCAGATCGCGCCGGCCGAGCGCGCGCGCGGCCTGGACGTAGTCCAGCTCACGGATGCTGAGCACGGTGCTGCGGATCAGCATGGCCGTCCGCGGCGTGTACACGACCGAGAGCGCGAAGATGACGTTGCCGACGCCGGGGCCGCGCGCGGCCATCAGCGCGATGGCTAATAGGATGGCCGGGAAGGCCATGAGGCCGTCCATGATGCGCATCAGCACGAGATCGACGCGCTTGTAGTACCCGGCGATCAGGCCGATCGCGATACCCCACAGCGACGTCAGCGCCATCGTCGTGGCGCCGACCAGGAGCGAGACCTGACCGCCGTACAGGACCAGGCTGAAGACGTCGCGGCCGAACTCGTCGGTGCCCAGGAAGTTCGCCGCGCTCGGCGGCTTCAAGCGCTCGGCCGGGTTGAGCCGCCGGGGATCGTGGGTGGAGGCGACGCCGGCGAGCAGTGCCGCGAGCATCACGACGGCGAGGATCACGGCGCCGACGCCGATGTTCCGGTTGCGCGCCAGACGCGCGAGCCAGCTCGGTCGCGCCGCGGCGTTGCGCGTGACGACCTCGCTCCGGGCGACGGCGGCGTCACTCATAGCGGATTCGCGGATCGATGAGCACGTAGACCGCGTCCACCGCCAGGTTGATGAGCACGTACGCGGTCGCGGTGACCAGGATCACGCCCTGCACCACCGGGTAGTCGCGGCGCAGCACGGCCGAGATGATCAGGCGGCCGAGGCCGGGGATGTTGAACACGATCTCGGTCACGACCGCCCCGCCGATCAGGATCGCCATCGTGATGCCGATGACGGTCACGACCGGCACCAGCGCGTTGCGAAACGCGTGGACCCACGTGACCACGCCCGTCGACAACCCCTTGGCCCGCGCCGTTCGGATGTAGTCCTGCTGGAGCGCCTCCAGCATGCACGAGCGGCTGATGCGCGCGATCAGCGCCGACTGGTTGAAGCCGAGCGACACGGCCGGCAGCACCATGTACCGCAACGCCGCCACGGGGTCCGCGAAGATCGACGCGTAGCCGGCGGCCGGTAGCCAGCCCAGCCGCACCGCGAAGAGATAGATGAAGTTCAGCGAGAGCCAGAAGCCGGGCACGCACACGCCGAGCAGCGCGCCCAGCATGAGCGTGCGATCCCAGAGCGAGCCGGGGTAGGCGGCGGCGATGATCCCGGAGGGCACGCCGATCAGGATCGCGACCAGCAGCGCCGAGAAGGTCAGCACCATCGTCGGCTCGGCACGCTCCAGCAGCGCCGTCACCACCGGGCGATCGAGGAAGTACGACTGGCCGAGGTCGCCGCGAAGCACGCGCGCGTAGAACTTGACGAGCTGCTCGTGCAGGGGCCGGTCCAGCCCGAGCGCCTGGCGCGTGGCGTCGATCTGGGCCGGCGTGGCGTCGGGGCCGAGCATGACGCTGACCGGGTCGCCGGGAATCAGGTGGATCAGCAGGAAGACGACGGTGACGACCACGGCCAGCACCGGGATGAGGGTCAGGAGCCGTCGGACGAGGTAGACCGTCACCGGCGCGAGGCGGGCGCCGTCGCTCCGGCGGCGCCCGCCACCTCACGCTGTTACTTCTCGACCCACACGTTGTAGAAGCGGATGCGCTCGGTCTTCTCGTTGAAGCCCTTCGTGGTGTTGCGGATGGCCCGCAGCCCGAAGAGATCGCCGTAGCGGATCACCGGCACCTTCTCGTAGAACTGCCGCGTCTGCTGCTCCCACAGCGCCATGCGCTTCTTGGGATCGGTCTCGCGCGCCAGCTCGGCCTGGAGCTTCAGGATGTCCTCGTCGGTGGTCCAGCCCGGCCAGCTCGGCGTCAGGAACACCGGATGGGTCGGATCGTAGAAGGCGCCGATGCCGGTCGTGAACGCGTCGTACTCCTTCGAGTTGTTGCGCCGCTTCACCAGCGTGGCCCAGTCGACGACCTGAAGGTCGATCGTGAAGCCGACGTCTTCGAGCTGCTGCTTGGTCAGCAGCGCGAAGTCGTACATCCACTTGTACTCCTGCGTCGTCATGAACCGGATCGGCTCTTTCTTGTAGCCGGCTTCCTGGAGGAGCCGCTTGACCTTGTCCTTGTTGTGCTCGTTCCACGGCAGCCCCGAGAGCTTCGTGTGCCAGGCGGCGATCTCCGGGGGCACCAGGCTCGAGTCCATCCGGTAGAACTCCGTGTGGCCGCCCGCCACGTTCTTCATGATGGGCTCGATGTCGATCGCGGCCTGCCAGGCCTGACGGAGCTTCTGGTTCGTCATCAGGCCTTCCTTCTTGTTCAGGACCGCGACGAGCCAGTAGTAGGGCTTCGTGACGATGGGACGCAGGTTCGGGTTCTTCTTGAGCCGGTCGTAGGCGTCGAGGTTCAGGTCGTCGGCGAAGTCGAGCTCGCCGGTCTCCACCTGGGCCACCCGGGTCGCCACCTCCGGCACCGGGTGGAAGCGCACCTCGTCGAGGTAGGCGGTCTTGCCGCCGCCGTAGCCGTTCGGCTTCTCGTTGCGCGACTTGTAGTCGTCGAAGCGCACCATCCGGATGTACTGGTCGGGCTTCCACTCGGCGAGCTTGAACGGGCCGGTGCCGATCCACTCGGTGGCCTTCACCTCCGGCGCGAACTTCTCGGCGATCTCCTTGGGATAGATGGCGCCGAAGTTGTTGGGCACCGCCAGCGAGATCAGCACGATCGCCGACTTCTCTTTGAGCTTCATCTCGACCGTGTACTTGTCGACGGCTTTCCAGTCGGCGACCTGGGCGAAGAGCGCCTTGCCGTAGATCGACTGCTTGCCCCAGCGGGCGAGCGAGGCGACGACGTCCTCGGAGGTCATCTCCTTGCCGTTGTGGAACTTGACGCCCTGGCGCAGCTTGAAGGTGTAGACGAGGCCGTCCTTGCTCACCGTGTGGCTCTCGGCCAGCATCGGGATCGGACGGTTGCCGTTGTCGAGGCTGTAGAGCCCCTCGTAGACGTGATTGGTCAGCATCTCGGTGATGCTGGCGGTCGTCCAGTGCGCGTCGAGGGCGGGCGGCTCACCGAGATTGCCGACCTTCAGGATGCCGCCCTTCTTCTGCGCCTCAACGGTAAGGACGCTACCGGCGACGAGTACCAGCGACGCGACGCCGAGCAACACCGCACGGCGATGCGGTCTCATTGACATGGTCCACCTCCGATCGTGGGTGAGCCAATTTAGCACACGAACGGCGGCGTCGGGACAGAAGGGCGAGCGGCGATCAGAACATCGCGAGCATGCTCCGGACGCCGCGCAGCAAGCCTCGCAGGCCACGCGCCTCCGGCTGCCACCGTCGGAGCTTTGCTCGCGCGCCCGTCTTCCAGTCGCAATGGGTACCTCGGGCGCAGTCGGGGCAGAGATCCGACTTGCGGACGAACTCCAGGCACGGGCACGCGAGGCAGGCGCAGAGAACCATCGTGGTCTTCACGAGTCGGCGTAAGCAGCAAGACTGATTCCATCGAGCTTTGCGAGGAACTACACCGGGATACGAATATCGTGATGTGACGTCGCGTGCACGCTGTATGAAGAGGGCTGACCACTTCGGAGTTACGAACTACATAGTCGAGGCCACCTACCCGGCGTTCGCGCGCCGTGCGCGCAGGCGGCCGGACTCGACCCGCCCGCGGAGGCCGCCGAGCGCCCGCTGCGCGCCGGCCATGTAGATGTAGAGCACGGGCGTGATGTAGAGCGTCAGCAGCTGCGAGACCAGCAGCCCGCCCACCACGGCCAGGCCGAGCGCCCGCCGGGCGTCGGCGCCCGCGCCGATGCCGAGCGCGATCGGCAGCGTGCCGAGCAGCGCGGCCATCGTCGTCATCATGATCGGGCGGAAGCGGCGGAGGCATCCCTTGTAGATCGCGTCGGCGGGGGGAGCGCCGGCCCGCTCGGCGTCGAGCGCGAAGTCGATCATCATGATGGCGTTCTTCTTGACGATGCCGACCAGCATGATGATCCCGACGAAGCCGTAGATGTTGAGCTCCGTCCGGAACAGCATCAGCGTGAGCAGCGCGCCGACGCCGGCCGACGGCAGGCCGGACAGGATCGTGAGCGGGTGGATGAAGCTCTCGTAGAGGATGCCCAGCACCAGGTAGATCACCGCCACCGTCACCAGCAGGAGCAGGCCCTGGCCGGCCAGCGAGGCCTGGAACGCCTGCGCGGTGCCCTGGAAGCTCCCGTTGATGGTGGCCGGCATCTGGAGATCGCGCTGGACCTTCGCGACGTCCACCACCGCCTGGCTGAGCGACACGCCCGGCGCCAGGTTGAACGAGATCGTCACCGACGGCAGCTGCCCGAGGTGCGTGATGGTCAGCGGGCCGATGGTCGGCGTGAGCTTCGCCACCGAGTTGAGCGGCACGAGCTTCCCCGACTGCGCGCGGACGTACAGCAGCGACAGCTCGTTGGGATCGCGCTGGTAGCGCGGATCGAGCTCCAGGATGACCCAGTACTGGTTGGTCGGCGTGTAGATCGTCGAGACCTGGCGCGAGCCGTAGGCGCTGTAGAGCGCGCTCTCGATCTGCTCCGCGCTCACGCCGAGCGCGGAGGCCCGGTCGCGGTCGATGTCGACGGTGATCTGCGGGCTCGTGATCTGCAAATCGGTGTTGACGTCCTGGAACCCCGGCAGCGTCCGCATCTTGTCGAACAGGGTCGGGGACCAGCGATAGAGCGCCTGAAGGTCGGTGGACTGAAGTGTGTACTGGTAGAGCGCCTTCGTCAGGCTGCCCCCGATCCGGATGATCGGTAGGTTCTGCGGATACACCCGCAACCCGGGCACCGCCGCGAGCTTGGGCCGCAAATCGTCGATGATCTTGTCGGCCGGCGGCCGCTGGTCGCGCGGCTTGAGCCGCATGAAGATGCGCCCGGTATTCGGGACCACGTTGATGGTGGAGGCGCCGATCGACGACATGATCTGGTCGATGTAGGGCTGCTGCATGACGATGGCGGCGGCCGCCCGCTGCTTCTCCGTCATCGCGTCGAACGAGATGTCTTGCGCGGCCTCCGTGAACGCGAAGATCTGGCCGGTGTCCTCCGTCGGGATGAAGCCCTTCGGAATGATCACGAAGAGCCACGCGGTCAGCACGAAGGTCAGCAACATGACGGCCATCGTGAAGCGCCGGTGGCGCAGCGTCCACTTGAGCGACCCGTCGTAGGTCCGCAGCATGCCGTCGAAGAAGCGCTCGGAAGCCATGAAGAGGCGCCCGTGCGACGCGGCCGGCGGCTTCAGGAACCGGCTGCACGCCATCGGCGTGAGGGTCAGCGAGACGAAGCCCGACACCAGCACCGCGGCGGTGATGACCACCGCGAACTCGTGCAAGAGCCGTCCGACCACCCCGCCCATGAACAGCACCGGGATGAACACCGCGGCCAGCGAGAGGGTCATCGACATGATCGTGAACCCGATCTCCTTGGCGCCGATCAGCGAGGCCTCGAGACGGCTCTTGCCCTCCTCCATGTGACGCACGATGTTCTCGAGCATCACGACCGCGTCGTCCACCACGAACCCGACGCACAGGGTGAGCGCCATCAGCGAGATGATGTCGATCGTGTAGCCGAGCAGGTACATGACCGCGAAGGTGCCGACGATCGACAGGGGCACCGCGAGGCTCGGGATGATCGTGGCCGAGAGATTGCGCAGGAACAGGAAGATGACCAGCACGACCAGGGCGATCGCCAGCCCCAGCGTGAACTCGACGTCGTGGACCGACTCGCGGATGGCGACCGAGCGGTCGTAGAGGACGTTCAGGTTCACCGAGGCCGGCAGCTCCTGGCGGAAGCGCGGCAGGAGCGCGCGGATCGCGTCGACGACCTCGACGCTGTTGGTGCCGGGCTGGCGCTGGATCGCCAGGATCACCGCCCGCTCGTCGTTGTACCAGCTGGCGACCTTGTCGGTCTGCACGCCGTCGACCACGCGCCCCAGCTCCTCGAGCCGCACGGGCGAGCCGTTGCGGTACGCGACGATCAGTGGGCGAAACGCGGCGGCGTCCTGGAGCTGGCCGGTGGCCTGGACGCTGAACATCTGGTGCGAGCCGAAGAGCGTGCCGGTCGGCATGTTCACGTTGCTGCGCGCGAGCGCCTGCTCGACCTCGTCGAGGCCGATCCCCCGCGTGGTCAGCGCGCGTGGGTCGACCTGGACGCGCACCGCGTACTTCTGCGAGCCGAAGACCTGGACCTGCGCGACGCCGGTGACGGTCGAGATGCGCTGGGCCAGGTTCGTCTGGGCGTACTCGTCGACCCTGTAGAGCGGCAAGGTCGGCGAGCTCAGCGCCAGGTAGAGCACCGGCTGGTCCGCCGGGTTGACCTTCTGGTAGGTCGGCGGCGTCGGCATGCTGGGCGGCAGCAGCGGCGCCGACTTGGCGATCATGGCCTGCACGTCCTGGGCGGCGGCGTCGATGTTCCGCTCGAGGCTGAACTGGATGGTGATCTGCGTGAGGCCGAGCGCGCTCGACGACGTCATCGAGTCGATGCCGGCGATCGTGGTGAACTGCTTTTCGAGCGGCGTGGCGACGGCCGACGCCATCGTCTCGGGGCTGGCGCCCGGGAGGGCGGCCGCCACCTGGATCGTCGGGAAATCCACGTTGGGCAGGTCGCTCACCGGCAGCAACCGGAAGCCCATGATCCCGAACAACAAGATGGCCGCCATCAGGAGCGTGGTGAGCACCGGCCGCCGGATGAAGAGGTCGGTGCTCATGACGCTTTCGGCGGCCGGATCTCGATCCGGGCGCCCGGCACGAGGCGGAGCTGGCCGTCGGTCACCACGCGCTCGGACGCGCGCAAGCCCTGCTCGATGATCGTTTCCCCGCCTAGCCGCGTGCCCAGCACCACCGGACGCGACTCGACGGTCTGGTCGGGCTTGACGACGTAGACGTAGAGCCCCTGCTGGCCGGGCTGGATCGCCTGCGAGGGTATGACGATCGCCGTGCGGGTCGTGAGGACCAGGCTCACGTCGAGGAACTGCCCGGGCCAGAGGACATTGTCGGTGTTGGCGAACGTGGCCTTGAGCTGGATGGTCGCGGTGGTCTGGTCGACGGCGTTGTTCACGAAGGTGAGATCGCCGGTCGCCAGGATCTCCGGCTGGCGCGGCAGCCGCGCCACCACGCGGAGCGCGCCGGCTGCGCGGTAGTACTTCTTGATGTCGGTGAGGTGCTGATCGGGCACCGCGAACGAGACGTAGATCGGATGGACCTGGTTGATGACGACGATCGGGTTGTCGTCGTTCGCCTTCACGATGTTGCCGTTCTGCACGAGCAGATTGCCGGTGCGTCCGTCGATCGGCGCGCGGATCGCGGTGTAGGCGACCTGCAGGCGCGCGGCGTCCACGTTGGCCTGCGCCGCCCGCGTCGCGGCCCGCGCGTTCTCGACCGCCGCGCGGTCGGCCTGCACCGTCGCCTCCAGCGTCGCCCAGTTGGTGCGGAGCTGGTCGTACTGTTCGCGGGCGATCAGCTCGCGATCGACGAGATCGCGATAGCGCCGCTCCTGCACCTTCGCGTTCTCGAGCTGCGCCAGGTCGCGCTCGAGGTTGGCCTGGGCCTGCTGCACCTCGGCCTGGCGCTGCAGCAGCGCCGCCTCGGTCTGGCGCAGCGCCGCCTCGAACGGGCGGGGATCGATGGTGAACAGCAGGTCGTTCCGCCGGACGTCCTGGCCCTCCTTGAAATGCACGTCCACGATCTGCCCGTTCACCTGCGACTTGATCCCGACCGTCGTGTAGGCCTGCGCGTTGCCGACGGCGGTGAGCTGGACCGGCACGGACTTCTCGACGACGTCGACGACCGTCACCGGCACCGCCGGCACGCTCCGGGACGGCTTGCCGGCGGCGTTGTCCGAGCACCCGGCGAAGAGCAGGGCGCCGGCGAGCGCCGCCGCGACCACATCCACCGTTCGCCGAATCATCGTGCGCCCTTCCGGGCGCGGCCCGTCCGCGTGTCTTCAACTTCTAGCCGCGCCTCAGCCGGCGGGGCCCCAGCCCCGCGACGGCTTGCGGCGCGCACCGCCTCGGGCGCACTGGACGCGGCGTCGACCAGCGCCTCCAGCCCGGTCAGCGCGCGCCGCCGATCCTCGCCCGACATCCGGGCCAGGACGCGCTCCATGCCGCGCAGGCGGATCGCCTCGAGGTCGTCGACCAGCGCCGTGCCCGCGCGGGTGAGGTCGAGGACGTAGACGCGCCGGTCCGCCGGATGATCGCCGCGCGTGACGAGGCCCTTCTCCTCGAGGCGGTCCACGATGTGAGTGACGGCCGGCAGGGTCACGCCGAAGGCCTTGGCGACGTCGCCCATGTGCGAGCTCGGGTGCTCGGCCAGGCGGAACAAGACCTGCGACTGGGCGTAGGTCAGGTCGAGGTCCGAGGCCCTCTGCCACAGGAGCTGCCGGAAAATCGTGGAGCCGAGCGAGTTCAGCAGCTCCAGCATCTGCTGCGCCTCGGTCGTCCAGCGGGTCGATTTCTTCGCGCGTGGCGCCACCGGCACCCTCCTCCCATTGACTGGATTAATAGTTTAGCCAATAAACCTCTTGGGAGGGAAGGGGCACCTCGAATCGGAACGCGGCCGGCCGCTAGTGGCCGGCGCCGCCCAGCTTGCGGTGATCCCAGCTGACGATGCGGGTGGGGGTAAAGCGAAGCACGACGCGCTTGGCGGCCTGCTTGGCCACGCCGGCTCGCGCCTCCGGCGGCGGGTCGGCGCCCGTGTAGCGGGCCGTCAGCCGCCGCCCGAAGTCGGCGACCTTGTCGGGATCGCGCTCGATCGCCACGTCGCACTCGAGCATGGCGCCCCGCAGCGCGCCGTACTGGTCGCGCCCGGCCTCGATTTGCAGTGTGGCCTGCGGCTCCCGCTCGAGGTTCCGGACCTTCTGCGATTTCCCGTAGGTCCACGCGAGCAGCGTGAGCTCGTCGCGGAGGTACCAGAGCGGCATCAGGTGCGGGCGCCGGTTCGGCCCGATGCTGGCGCAGGTCAGCACGCGCTCCTCGTCGAGGAAGCGCATCAGCTCGGCGTCCGTCATGGTGATCTCGCTGCGCCGGGACGGCATGCTCAGTACCCCTGTCGGCGGTCGACGACGTGGCGGAGCGGGCGACCGGCCAGAAAGCGTGAGAGGTTGTCGTTGAACACCGGCGCGATCGCGTCGGGCGTGCTGGGGCCGGAGATGTGCGGGGTCACCACGACGTTGTCCATGCGCCACAGCGGATGGTGCGGCGGGAGCGGCTCGTTGTCGAAGACGTCGAGGACGGCGCCCGCGATGCGCCGGTGCTCCAGCACGTCCAGCAGCGCCGCCTCGTTGACGACGGCGCCGCGGGCGATGTTGACGAGCCAGGCCGTCGGCTTCATGGCGCCGAGCTGGTCGGCCCCGACGATCCCGCGCGTCTCAGTGGTGAGGGGCAGGAGGAGTACGACGAAGTCGGCCTGCGCCATCGCGCGCGCCATGCCGCCGACCTTGTACATCCGCGCGGCCTCGCGCACGGGCCGCCCGCGGCGCGACACGCCGAGCACGCGCATGCCGAGCCCCCGCGCGACGCGTGCGATGTCGCGGCCGATGTCACCGAGGCCGACGATCGCCATGGTCTTGCCGGCGAGCCGGTCGGGCAGCACGTGGTCGAGCCAGCGGCGCTGTCGCTGGGCCTGGCGGTACTCCTCCACCCGCTGGGTGACCCACGAGCACCAGCCGATGACGTACTCGGCCATCCACGGCCCGAAGACGCCGGGGGCCCTCGTGATGACCACGCCGGGGGGAAGCTCGGGCACCAGCGCCCAGTCCACCCCTGCACCCATCACCTGGAGCCACGCGAGCCGGCCCGCCCGGGCGTAGAGCTGCGGCGGGAACTTCCACGCATACAGGATCTCGGCGTCCGCGATGGCTCCCGCCGCCTCGCCGGGCGTGGCGGCGATGCGCACGTCGACCCCACGCTTCGGGACGTCGACCAGCTCCGCGTAGCGGCGATCGGTGTGATACACGAGAAGGGTCGGGCGACGCGATCGATAGTCGTGGGGGGCCCCGACATGGCCCCCCCCGCCCCCCGACGGAGCCGGGGCGCGCCTCGGAATCGCCGCGCCCATGTCAGCCGATCGCCACCGCCAGACACGTCGTCGTCCGCGTCACGCCGTCGATCGACCCGATCTCGTCGGTGACGAGCCGGCCGACGGCGTCGAGCGTCGGTCCCTCGACCACGGCGATGAAGTCGAACGGCCCGGTGACCGCGTCGAGGTTGACGACGGTGGAGCCGCCGCCCTCGATCGCCGCCAGCTCCTTCTTCACCGCCTTCGTCTTGCCGGGCGCGGTCTCGATCAGAATGTACGCCCGCATCTTCTTCGCCGCCCCCTTCGTCATGTGGCACCTCTATCTTTCAGCGCGCCCCGGCCGGCGGGTCCCCAGCCCCGCGACGGCCTGCGGCGCGCACGGGCCACGCCCATCAGCGGCTCGCCGCGCCGAGCGCGTCCAGCAGCGTCGCCTGGAACCGGGCGCGCTGCTCGACGAACCGGGTCCCCTCGAGATCGACCCGCGCTCCCCGATGCTCGGTGTGGTTCGCCGGGTCGAAGACCGCCACGAGCCTGG
>Ga0209058_1000412_pt1 | contig 36133 bp, 29 predicted proteins | sample GraSoiAngelo_147_FD_185904 | JGI IMG/M metagenome (GOLD analysis project Ga0209058, IMG submission 185904) | Grasslands soil microbial communities from the Angelo Coastal Reserve, California, USA - 14_1009_05_40cm (SPAdes) (version 2) | ecosystem: Environmental > Terrestrial > Soil > Grasslands ... | reverse complement strand
GATCGTATCCGCCGATGATGTTGAGTTGTGGCGGCCCGACCCAAAAATATCCCGCGCGTTCGAGACTATAAAGCAAAAATGTTCCAGGATGTTCACGGATAAACTGCCGCACTTCCTGCTGCTTCTCCTCCATGAAACGGATCTCGCCCAGCTCCTGAAATGTGCGCATTGATTCGGGATCGTTGCCCGGATGCTCGGCGCGCGTCCATAGGCCGGCAGAACGCTCGTTATTGGCCATATGCATTTCGAGCGGAAGATTGTCGCGAATGAAGATGAACTTGCCGAAGACCGAGTAGTTGCGGATCAGCCAGGGGCTCATCACCAAAAATGCAGCTAGCACACACATCGCAGCACCTGTGAGCTGCACACGCCAGGAAGATCGATACAGCAGCCAAAGCAAGCAGAATGGCATCATGGAGATGACTGCCGTATTCGTCACCGCGATCAGACCCCAAAGAAAGCCGAAGAGAATCCATGCACGATGTGGGTGCGTGTCTGCTCCTCCGTCCTGCAGATCCTCCGCCATGCGTAAGGTGAACAGGAGCGCCAGACTCAGCAAAAATGCGGTAAGGCTCGTTTCCCAAACGACGCGTGTGGGCCAATAAATTGCGTAAGGAAATAATGCCCAAGTCCATGCGGCGGCGCGACCCACCGCGGCGCCGTAGACTCTTTCGCCAATCCGGTACAGCGTTAGACATGTAAGCACCGAAAAGACGCTGTTGAAAGTAAGGATCACCCATGCAGAAAGGGCGCTATAAACCCCGAACAGTTTGAAGACTTCGGCCAGCAGATACGGATATAGCGGTGGCGCCCAGGCGCTTGGTCCGCTAGGCACATCGGTGGGAGAACTGAAGCCCTGCCCAATTGCAATCGAGCGCGCGAGCCGGCCCATCTCCCAGCCGTACTGAAAGTGATCCCGGCGCGGGGTGATTTGGTAAGTATGCCCTATCGTGATGACCGCCAGGCGCAACAGAAACGCAATCAGGACAATGAACCAGATGGAATGCCGCCACGAGCTGCGAGTCTGTGTTGGCCGCGGCCGAGGGGAACGCTCTGCCACCGCCGCGAGCGAAGCCCTCTCGTTGCCTTCCTGCATTGGCCCAGACTATAGGAGAAGGCACTTTTCTGCCACGCGCGCGGAACGTGCTCAACGTGGCCAGCGCACTTGCATGCCCTCGCAAACGGAGATACGATTCGCCCACAAAGCGTCGGAGGTGCCCCATGAACCGAAATTACTTTCCACGTTCGCTAATTATCTTTGCTTGTCTGGTGCTTTCTGCGTTCGCCCAACTGGAAAAAATCGTGATCCCGGCGGGCACGCCCGAAGACCAGGGATTACAGGCCATCTCAAAAGAAGAGGATGCCCAGAAGAAAGCGACCATGTATGAAGAGTTCGTGCAGAAGTTTTCGTCGAATCCGGCTGCGGTTGCATATGGAAATTGGCAGCTCTCGCAGTACTACCAGGGCGCAGGCGATTTGCAAAAGTCGCTCGATTACGGCGACAAGGCGCTCGTCAGCGCTCCGCATAACCTCGACATCCTCGTGTCGCAGGTAGGCGTTGCGCAGCAGATGAAGAACAACGCTAAGACAATGGATTATTCGGTACGTGGCGGGGAAGCTTACAACTCGATCGGCAAACAAACCAAACCGGCAGAATTGAGCGATCAGGATTTTGCCAGCCGTATTGAAGAAGAAAAGAATGCCAGCAAGAATTCGTACGAGTTTTTGGAAGCCGCCGCATACAACGTGATCGCCGGCGAAAATGACGCTAAGAGCCGCATGTCGTATATCGAGCGCTTCACTCCGGCTTTTCCCAATTCTCGTTTCGAAGAGCAGGTGACCTCATACGCGATGGTCTCGCTCTCTGAACTGAAGGACACGTCCCGACTGATTTCTTTTGGAGAGAAAACTTTGGCCGCCAATCCCAACAGCTTGCCGGCACTGCTGCTTTTGGCTAATACGTATGTGGATGACCCCAAGCCGGGGAGTGTGGGTAAGTCGGTTACGTATTCGCAAAAGGCAATCCTAGTCGCGAAGGCTGATGCCCCCGACGCGGACCGCTCCCGCAAACTTTCAGCAGGCATGGCACACGCGACGCTTGGATACGCTTACATGAAGCAGGACAAGACCACAGGTGCAATTCCCGAATTGAAGACCGCATCCACGCTGCTCAAGGGACAAGACGATCAGCAGTATGCGATTGCAATGTACCGCCTGGGATTCGCGTATGCAAAACTAAATCGTATTAACGAAGCTCGCGATGTGCTCTCAGAAGCGGCGAGAATTTCCGGACCAGTCCAGCAACCATCGCAAGATCTGTTGGCGAAAGTGAACGCAGCAAGAGCAAAGGGGAAGTAGAATCATCACACGTAACGGCCTGTGTTTGCCAGCCGCTGGGCGGACACCCTCCCTGCCCCTATTTCTGCAGAAGCTCATCAGAAAGCTGCCGTGCCTTGAAAGCAAGGTTGTGCGCGCGTTGCAAGTCGCCAGATGCATCGGCTGTCTTCGCTTGTTCCATATATCTGCGAATCTGATTCAGTGCGTCCTGCTGTGCGGGAGTTAGCTGCCGATTGGAAATCTTCCTCAGGTTCGCATCGGTGCTGGCTAGAAGTTGGCTAGTATTCTGCCGCTGCGCAGAGGCCTGTTGCTGCGTGAGGCCGGGAGAAAACTGGATGGTTGGATCAGTTGTACTGCCACGGCGGACAATTCTTTTTCTGGGCCCCGAACTTGGTGACTTGCATTTTCCTCCAGACGGAGTGCTTTTCGTCGCACCTGAAGATTGTTTCTCCCCCGGCGTGGTAGCTGCGGTAGATTTCTTTTCCGTCGATCCGGCAGCAGGTTCAGCTGGAGGAGGCTGTGGCGGCTCTGACGCTGCGGGCGGACTCTGCGTCTGCTGATCCGGGGCTGGCGGCGTTGACTGCCCGGGTTTGCTTGGTTCCGTTTGTGCCGCCTTTGGAGCTTCCTGCGCCTGGTCCGGCTTAGGACGTGCTTCCTGCGACTGACTCTCTTGAAAGAAAACACGAATAGAGGGCGTATCCAGAAAAACCAACGCACATAGCAGGAAAATATTGGCCAGAGGCATGACAGTTCTTTGATGCCCGGATCACTCTGGGCGGTTTACGCAAATCTCTTTCTCGGCTAAAGCTGATTCTACTCTAGGTGCGAATCGCCGCTTCCTTTAGAGACTCGGCACGTGTCTCCGCCACTGGGAGTCGTAAGCGGAAAATGGCCCCCTGCCCATCCAGCGATTCAAAATCCACCGATCCGTAATGCCATTGCAGAATCTGATACGTCTGTGCCAGCCCTATTCCGCTCCCTCCCTTTTTAGTCGTGAAATAGAGCTCGAAAATCTTGTCCTGAATCTCGTGAGGGATGCCCCCGCCTTGATCACGAATTTCCGTTATGACGACTTCGTCCTCTCGCCGCGCTGAAATTGCCAGTGTTCCGCCCTGCGGCATCGCTTGCACGCCATTGAGTACCACGTTGAGGATTGCCTGCTTCATGAAATCCGTATCGACCTTGACAGATAATGGATCTGGAGGCAACTCACGCGTTAGTGCGACACTATGCTGTGCCGCGTCCGGAGCGGCCAGTGTCGCTACATCTTCAAGCAACTCCCGCAAGTCGGCTTCTTCCAAGTGCAGATCGCGCGGGCGCGTGAAGTCCACCAGAATCTGCACCACGCGATCCAGACGGTGAATCTCGTTGCCAATAATATCCATGTGCCGAAGCGTATCGGGGTCAGTCTGCTGAAGCTTGTTCTGCAGCAGTTGCAAATGCAGCACGATGGCATTAATCGGATTCTTCACTTCGTGCGCAACCCCGCGGGTCAGCCGCCCACTGGCGGAGAGCCGCCGTGACATTTCGATTTCATCTTCAATCTTGCGCACCGACTCGGCATCGCGCATGGTTAGCAGCGCCCCAATTTGCTCTCCTCCTTCTTGCTGAATAAAGTCGAGCGAAACCTGCACACGTTTCCCGTTGGGCGATTCAAACTCGCGTTGCATTACCGCCGTCCGCTGCCGGAAACCTTCGAGTACAGCCAGTCCAAACACCGAGTCTGGAGAAAATATCTCTTTCACGGTGCGGCCCAGCAAATCCCCCCGAGGACGTCCAAGGAAGCGCTCGACTGAAGCGCTCACCAGCACCACGCGCGCGTCGCCGGTGAACAGCATCAAGCCATCCTGAAGATTGGCCATGATTTGATCGACGTTATCCTTAAGGGCAGAGAAGATCTCTTTGGCATCGCGCATTTGGCGTCCCAAATGCGCAATTTTTAAAGTCACCAGTCCATACTCGTCACTGGTCTCTTTCGGTTCTGCTACAGGCTCGGCATCGCCAGCAGTGACGCTGTCGAGAGTGCGGCTGATACGCTCCAGCGGCCCGAGAGCAATGTGGGAGAGCCCCGCCGCCAGGACCAGCGAAAGAAGAATGGCGGCCGCGAAGAAAATCACCGCATGTTGCAAGCGCGGTGTGAGTTCATTTTTCAGGAATACCGTCGAGACTCCCACGCGAATGCTGCCGAAAGGCTCGCCGTTCAGTTGCAGTGGCACGCGGACATCGTAGACTGTGGGAGAGTTATAAAGCAGCTTGAGCTGCTGGCGGAAATTCGCGTCCACCACTTGCTGAAAATCCGGGCGGTTAGGAACCGGCTTCCCGTTCAGGTCAGGATCGGTGTGCAGAATCGCGTTGCCATCAGCATCGACGATCGCCGCGTCGTAAATAATGGGGACACTGCCCACGATCGAATCCATCATTGTGTTCAGATCACGGTCGGTCCCCAGATAATAGATAACAGCTCGGCGTACCGCCTCCGGGTCATTGGTGTCGACGCGTGTGCTGGTCAGGTCCGGAGCTGCGTTCGAGGCCAGATAGGCGAGTTGCGTATCCAGGTAAGCGGCGGTCTCGTGCGCGGTCACGACTCTTTGCCGCAGTAATTGAGAGATATAGATATAAGAAAAAGCGCACACCAGTGTCGCCACCATAAAGGTGATGGCAAGCACGATAGTAGTTCTCCGGCGCATGGTGTAACGATGAAGCGGCTTGCGCTGCGGTACCTGGTCCTCACAGCAAGCCTATGGTGATTGGATCAGTAGCCGGGGCTTTCCTGTTGCCCTGTAGCTCCATCAGCGGTCCCGCTGCCGTACTCCTTAAGCTTATTATGCAGGGTTTTCAGGCTAATTCCGAGTATCTCAGCCGCTCGGGTCTTATTATTATTTGTCGCTTCGAGGGTCTTCAGGATCAACAACTTCTCGGCTTCCTCAACCGTTGTTCCCACGCCCAGGCGCACTGCGTCAGGATCTTCAGCCGAAGTACGAATCGCGGTCTGGCCGAAATTCGGCGGCAGATGCTTGGTTTCCACAACAGGCCCGTCGCAGACGATTACCGCCCGTTCCAGGGTGTTCCGCAATTCGCGAACATTCCCCTGCCATGAATAATTGCGAAATAGATTCAAAACCGCTTCGCTCACACCGGCAACTTTGCGCCCGTGCTTGAGATTCATATCTGCCAAAACCGACTGCACCAGCTCGGGGATGTCTTCCCTGTGTTCGCGCAACAATGGCATGTGAATGTTGAACACGTTCAAACGATAGTAAAGATCGTTGCGAAGTTCGCCGTGAGCGACCGCTTCTTCCGGTACCTTGTTGGTTGCCGCAAGCACGCGAACATCGACCGTGGTCTCGACCTTACTTCCCAAACGCCGTAGCTTGCGGTCCTCCAGGACGCGCAACAGCTTGGCCTGAGTGGCGATCGGCATCTCGCCGATTTCATCGAGCAGCAGGGTTCCGCCTTCAGCCAGCTCGAAGCATCCGATCCGGCGCTCCAGCGCTCCCGTAAAAGCGCCTTTTTCATGACCAAAGACTTCGCTTTCAATCAAGGTCTCCGGGATCGCGGCGCAGTTGATCGGTATGAACGACTTGCCACGACGCGGGCTGAGCTCGTGAACCGTGCGGGCGACAAGCTCTTTGCCGGTACCACTCGCCCCAGTGATCAGCACTGAGGCAGTACTTGGTGCAACCATCTCGATGAGACGGAATATCTCCTGCATCTTTTTGGAGGCTCCCACCAGGCTGCCTAGCGAGCCGGCATCGCGCAGTTTGCGGCGCATGGCTTCGTTTTCGGCTTTTGTTCCTAACAATGCCGAGGCGTTCTGAAGAATTGTCCGCAGCCGGTTCGTGTCAATCGGCTTCGTGATGTAGTCGTACGCACCCATCCGCATGGCCTGCACCGCGCTATCAATTGTGCCTTGGGCAGTGACAACGATGACCGCCATGGTTTGCGAGTCTGTGGCCAGCCGTTCGAGCAATTCCAGACCGCCCATGCGCGGCATTTTCAGATCTGTGACGACGATTGAGGGCGCCCAGCTAGTGACCTTGTCTAAACCCTCCGCGCCATCCCTGGCAGTCTCGGCGCGATAGCCCCAAGCGGAAACCAATTCGGCCAGACCGGTTCTCTCATTTTCTTCGTCTTCAACGATCAGTATTTTTTCCTGATTCATAGGAGAAACGTTCATAGAACTGACGACATGTTATTCCATTATTTCGGCTTCTTGTCACGTCTGCAAGTTGACGCGGAGACGGATAACTCGGAGATGCGATCCGGCCAGCCCTGTTACACCTGTTATCTTTCCACTTTGCCACCCCAGCAAAATGCGACCTTTTGATGTAACAACAGCACTTCCCAAATGCTAATCGGCGACAGCCAGAGTTTCGTCCGTGTTCTCGGTCTAAGCCACCGCCAGGCAAAAAGTACACTCCCGTGCCGCAGCAGATGAAATTAAGTCATTGATTCAGATGGGCTTATTGTTGGTACTCCCCTTGCGACTTGTTTCTGTACAGGAATCAGATGGAGGATTGCTCGAATGAAGCCCTACCGACGGATAATTTTCAGCATTGGGTCCATGTTGCTCTTGCTAACGTTAGTTCTGGCAGGCTGCTCGCGACAATCTGGCCCGGCAGCTTCGGACAATTCCGGAACTGAGCAACAAATGCCGTTCGACCGCCCTGCGGATAAGAAAGGTGTGTCGCCGACTGCCTCTCTGCTTCCAGCTTCGATTCCGGCGGGGACTCCGATCGCAATACGTCTGCAGTCCTCAGTTTCCAGTGCCAGCTCTCAATCTGGCGACTCATTTGAAGCGGCGCTCGATGAGCCTGTCGTAATCAATGGACAGGCGGTTGCCCCGCGTGGTGCAACCGTAACTGGCAAGGTGGTTGAGGCCAAGGCTTCGGGCAATCTTCAAGACCCCGGCTACTTGCGCCTGACCCTCACCGCAATTTCAATAGATGCGAAGTTGTTGCCCATACAGACCTCCAGTATTTTTGTGAAGGGCGGCTCGCATGAGAAGCGCAACCTGGAAATGATTGGCGGCGGAGCAGCCGCAGGTGCTCTCATCGGCGGACTAGCAGGCGGCGGCAAAGGCGCTCTGATCGGCACCACCATCGGTGCGGCGGGCGGCACGGGTACCGCCTACGCAACTGGCAAAAAAGATGTGGGATTCGCAGCCGAGCGGCGCCTGACCTTCCGGCTTACTCAGGCTGCATCCATGCTCAACTGATCTTTCCCAACTCCACTTCTCTTCCTTGTCCTTTTGGACGCGAAAACTCGCGTCCATTTTTTCTGCACAGCCGAATCACAGGAAAGTTCTCTCATCACATTTCGTTGTGACATCGGTCCTTAAGAACAAGCCCGCATCGATCCTAAACTTCCCGAAATGGGGAGTGCGGAAAAGCGCGCGGCGGTTGCGAGCTTCCCGATCCGGGAAGCCATCGACCTTTCGACACCTCGTCTGTGCCCGTTCCGGTCTTTCCCAAAACGCCCCTCGCGGCTAATGCTTTCGAGTAGCAAGCAATCCATCGGAAGGATTGGCAGGCCATGAGCGCATTCCCACAAATTCAGGCTGAGGGATCGCCGGATCCGTTGCTGGCCAGCGCCGCCTTTGAAGCGTGCGGTGAAAGTCTGGCGATTGTTGCCAAAGGACGCGTGCTCTACGCCAATCGGGCATTCGCTCGAACGTTCGGGTTTCTGAACACATTCGAATTGCAAGGAAGATTGTTATCCGATTTTCTTCCTCCCGGATGCCTCTTTAACGCCGCAGCGCTGGCACCGAAAACTGGCTTTGTTTCCACTTGCGGCGACGGCATGCATTTAGCGGTTTCCTGCGCTGGCTTTCGAGTGGCGGCCACAGACTATTTGATCATCAACACTCGGGATATCCGTGAGCAAAAGCAAGCCGAGCAGCATGTGCGCGAGTCACAAAAGCTTGAAACCATCGGGCGCTTGGTCGGCGGGGTGGCCCACGACTTCAACAATCTTCTCACTGGGATCATGCTCTATTGCGATCTGCTAATTGCCGGCTTGCGAAGCGACCCGCGTTTGAGCCATCACGCGGAAGAGATTCGCTCGGCCAGCAAGCACGGCGCAAACTTGATTCAGCAATTGCTAGCAGTGGCGCGAAACCGCGTTCCGCATGCGCATTCGCAGTCACTTAATCACGTAATTGCTGGCATGCACGAACTCTTGACTCGCCTGATCGGGGAAAACATTGAACTAAGGATGGATCTCTCTGAGAGCCTCGGCCAAGTGGAAATCGACCCCGGCCAGGCCCAACAAATCATCCTCAACCTCGTGCTCAACTCGCGCGATGCCATGCCCAACGGCGGCCGAATTACTTTGCAGACGCGGAACGGCGTCGAGTTGCTTCCCGCGGCGCCCAACGACAAGCCGAGACTTGCTCCCTGCATTGAGCTCACGGTCACCGACACGGGCGTGGGCATGGACGAGGATACGCGCTCTCGTGTTTTGGAGCTGTTCTTCACGACAAAACGGCATGGCAATGGATTAGGGCTGAGCACGGTGCACCAAATCGTTGAGCAGCATGGGGGGACCGTAACCCTGCAGAGTGCGCCCGGTCGTGGCACCCGAGTAATCATCCGGCTGCCGCGACTCGAGGATGAGTCCCGCTTAGTTCCAGAGAATTTGATTGCAAAAAGAGGTGATCCGCAATGACGACTGCTATCGCAACCATCCCTAATCTCCCCCAGATCGAAGGCGCGAACCTGCTGAACCTGATGATCGTCGACGATGAACGCGCCATTCGGGAAGTCTGTCGGGATGTGGCCCAAACCTTGGGTTTTCATACTTCCATCGCCGACTCCGCCGAGCACGCTTATCGTGTGCTTGAGAGCAATGCCATCGATGTCGTTCTGCTCGATTTGAAGCTGCCAGGAGCCGGGGGTTTGGAAGCTCTGCACCAGATTCGGGAGCGACGACCCGACGTCGTCATCATTGTCGTCACTGGCTACGGCACAGTTCAATCCGCGGTGCAGGCCATGAAGAATGGCGCTTACGATTACGTCACTAAGCCTTTCAGTATGGAGGAACTCAGGTTGTTGCTGGAGCGGGTTTCGTCTCATCTGAAACTCAAAACCGAAAACCGCATGCTCCGGGAGAAGATCAAGTCTAAGCAAGGTTTCGGCAGCATTGTAGGGCGAGCGCCGGAAATGGAGAAGCTCTACCGGATCATCGCCAAGGCGGCACAAAGCACCCACCCCGTATTGATCCTGGGCGAAAGCGGAACCGGTAAGGAGATGGTGGCGCGGTCCATTCATTTTTCGGGACCCTTCCGAGACAAGCCATTTATTCCGGTGGATTGCGGATCGCTTGTCCCGACGCTGATCGAGAGCGAACTTTTCGGATATGTCAAAGGAGCCTTCACTGGAGCGGTGCAGTCCCGCGATGGCTTGCTGGCGATTGCCGAAGGAGGTACTGTTTTCCTCGACGAAGTGGGTGAGCTACCAGTGGACCTTCAGGCCAAGCTGTTGCGCGCGATTCAGGAGCGGGAAATCCGGCCGGTAGGCAGCACGAGGCGAATTGCCATCAACGTGCGAATTTTGGCGGCGACCAATCGTGATCTCGAACAGGCGGTCGCGCAAGGGACGTTCCGCCGCGATCTCTATTTCCGGCTGAACGTGCTAAGTTTGCGGATTCCGCCTCTGCGTGAGCGGCGTCAGGACATCCCGCTGCTGGCAGCGCATTTCCTGGAGCGACTGTCGCGAGCGTCCGGCCAAGAGCGCTCGGTCAGCGATGAGGCAATGAAGGCGTTGCTCGCCTACGACTGGCCTGGCAACGTGCGCGAACTTGAGAACTGTCTGGAGCGGGCCTGCGCATTTACCACTGGACCGATGATTCAGGTTGCAGATTTGCCGAGCTCCATCCACAGCGCGCCTGGCACCATCCCCATTGGAGTCGAGGGCACGACCACGAAAATATTGCCGATGGCGGAACTTGAGAAGCAGACCATCTTGAATACGATTACCCAATTGAATGGGGACAAACTATTGGCAGCGCGGCTGCTCGGGATAGGCAAGACCACACTGTATCGCAAACTGAAAGAGTACTCTTCCCAAGATCAGCTTTGAGCCGCATCGGTTTCCCGCGATGGAACGGTGCTCACGCATAGGCTGACGTAACCACTGCGTGTTCTGGCATTAACAGCGTGGTTATCCGCGTGCTAGTTAAACTGCCATGATTCTGCTCATAACGCCCTCGGCGCGAGCTCAGGACTGCGCAAAAGCGCTCCACGAAGCGACTGAAGAAACCACTCAGGTTGCCGACACGCTTCGTCAGGCGCTTGGGCATCTGCGGACACAGGAATTCTCCGCAGTCGTTATCGACCAGTCGTTCCTCGAAACCGAACCCGACGAAAGTGAAACTGTGCTGGAGCATATCGGGATGGCGATTCCCGTCCACATCAATTTCGCCATCTGCGGGATGGAGCGGCTGATACGGGAGATTCGAGCGGCCTTGTATCGCCGCAAAAAGGAGGCCGTACTCGCTCGGCAAGGCGCCCAGCAAGCCTTGCGCAATGAACTCAAAGGAACTGTGACCGCGCTGCTGCTTTCTTGTGAAATGGCGTTACAGGCGCCGAATCTTGAAACCTCTGCCGAAGCCAAAATGCGTGCAGTTTACGAATTGGCCCAGGAGATGCGCGCGAAACTGGAAGTATCGGCGTAGGAGACCGGCCACCACTACTGGATGTGGATCACGCTTTCTGCCGCGCTCGATTTGATCTCATCCACCCGTGCCGCGACCTTCCGTGCGAATTCATAAAGCGATTTGGCGTGTACGGCATCTTCGCCGGCAAGCACCGCAGGCTGCCCAGTGTCGCCCGCCTTCCGAATATCTGGATCCAATTGCACGTCGCCTAAATAAGCGACGCCAAACTGAGCCGCAGTCTTCTCCGCGCCGCCGCGCGAGAAAATATCCGTCTGCTGGCCGCAATGAGGGCAAACGAAGTAGCTCATGTTTTCCACCATGCCCACGACATCTACCTTCATCTGCCTGAACATTTCGATCGCCTTTCGCGCGTCTTGAAGCGCAACGTCGGAGGGCGTCGAAACCACGATTGCCCCGGTGAGCGGCACAGTCTGAATGAGCGAGAGCGCAACATCGCCCGTCCCCGGAGGCAAGTCAACCACGAGATAATCAAGCTGACCCCACTCTACCGAGCCCAGAAACTGCTTGATGATGGAATGCAGCATCGGCCCCCGCCAGATCAGCGGCTTATCACCTGGGTTGAGAAAACCGACGGAAATGACCTTCAGCCCATGAACCTCGAGCGGCACAATCCGGTTATCAGCCAGGACCTTCGGCTGGGCGCTGGTTCCCAGCATGAGTGGTACGTTTGGGCCGTAGACGTCAGCATCGAGCAGGCCAACTTTATGGCCGAGCTTCGCCAATGCGATCGCCAGGTTAACTGCCAGCGTAGTTTTGCCCACGCCGCCCTTTCCGGAGCCTACCGCGATAATTGTTTCCACTCCAGGCAGAGGCTGTGGAGATGGCGGTTGCTGGCCGGGACGCGGGGGATTAGGAGAACTCAAGCAAGTACCTTTCCGAAGCCTGTTTTAAGGCAATTATACGCGGGTGTTTAGTTGCGGGGAGCGGTGGAGATCTATAGCGCGCGCCCTTGAAATTTAGCTTCGGCTCAGGTGCCGTCGTTCCAGTTCATCCCGGCGGATGTCCCGTCTTCGTCCCGCATCCTCATAACGGCGTCTCTGCTCGTCGGTCTCGGGGATCACCGCTGGAACCGGCACGTGCCGCCCACCGGCATCGATTGCTACAAACGTGAGGTAGGCGGAGCTGACATGCTGGCATTGATCAAGCAGATAGTTCTCGACGAATACCTTCACGCCGACTTCCATCGAAGTGTGGAACACACGATTCACGGAGGAGCGCAGGATTACAAGATCGCCCACGTGAACCGGTGTCCAAAAATCCAGATGATCGATGGCTGCAGTCACAACATAATTTCTCGAATGGCGGTGGGCGGCCATCGCGCCAGCCAGGTCGATCCAGTGCATCAGGCGTCCACCGAGTAGGGCGCCCAGAGGATTTGCATCGTTCGGAAGCACAATCTCGGCCATTTCCGACTGCGAATCACGCACCGGCCGGGGCATCATCAGGTCGTCTTTATCAGTCATTGTTGGCACTCGAAGCGCTTGCAATCGAAGTGAGAACTTGTCGGCTTGAACGCTTCAGCATGTACGACTCCAGATAGCACTGCGCCATCTGCTGAATGCGGGCATCAGGATGTGGAAAGAGCCATTTACCGCTGGAGCAGTCGTATTCCAAATTGCCGTGCCCGGCTGGGCGATGGGCTAGTTCGAATACGCAAAAGAGTACGACCCGATCTCCGCAGTCGCGCGCCACCGAAAACCGAACCGCATCGGATGAACGCTCCTTTGGGAAGCGCCGACAACCGGTCGCATATCCCAAATTGCAGAATTGATGGAGTTCTTCAACGCCAGGTTTTTCCCCTTGGTAGCCCGGAGCACAGCATTGCCCAGACCATCCAGTTCCCAAGGGAAGCCGCGCCGGATGGGGCCAGCGGCCATCATCTAGTTTTTGTTCAGGAAAGAAAAACGGGCATGCCAAAAATTTGCATCTCCTAGTTTTTGCAGGCTGCGCCATTGTACTCATGAAGACGACGGCTCGCCAATGGTGTAGTAATCTCAGTACTGAAAATAGAACGCGAGAATCCGCTATGGACCGAGTGGCATTGCTGAACGAAATTCTTTCGCAGAACCCCGCCGACCCCTTCGCTCGCTACGGCTTGGCAATGGAATATTCGAATGCCGGTGATGTTGAGCGCGCATTGGACGAATTCAAGAAACTGCTGGCCACCAATCCTGACTACACGGCCGGCTACTTTATGGCTGCACAGACTCTCACTCGATCAGGACGGAGCGATGAAGCAAAGAAGATGCTAGTCGATGGAATTTCTTCAGCCAAACGCACAGGCAACGCCCACGCAGAATCTGAGATGCAAGCGGTGCTCTCTGACTTGGGATAGTTCACTCCGTCCTGTGCGCCGTTCTTACCATTCCCCATTCCACTAACGCCGGAAATAGTTGATACAGCTTAACTACAGGATGCATAATCCAAGGGACGATTACTTCTCGCTTCTGCTTTATATATCCGTGCAACACCGCGCGAGCTACGCGCTGTGCGCTGATGCCGCGAACTGTTGACGGCCTGACTGTCTTCACTTCCTGTCCCCTCAGCGCGTTAGCCCCAAAGTTTGTGCGCACGTAGCCTGGGCAGACGGTCATCACATAAATTCCGAAGTCCCTCAGTTCCACTCGCGCCGCTTTGCCGAATGCATTCATGGCGAACTTGGTCGCGCTGTACACAGCGTGGAAGGGAAGCGGGATATGTCCGGCAACGCTGGAGATATTAATAATTGTCCCCTCGCCTTGCTGCTTCATGACTGGGATAACTGCCAGCATGGATTCAACAGCGCCGAAAAAGTTGGTGTCGAATGTCTCGCGACAGGCTGCCATGTCCAACTGCGCGACTGAATCCAGTAGCCCATGACCGGCATTGTTTATCCACACATCGATCCGATTGAAATGATGCAGTGTCAGGCTGAGCACCCGGTCGATTTCCTCGCGATTGCGCACATCGCAGGAGAGCGCCAGTGTGCGTTCGGTGTGACCAACCCGGTCGCGGGCGGCTTCTGCTCGGCCAGCATCGCGCGAAAGCAAGACCACTCTGGCGCCGTGGTCCGCGAAAATTCTGGCAAGCGCTTCGCCGATTCCCATGGAAGCGCCGGTCACTACGACAACCTTGCTGGACACGTCGATTTCTTTGCCCATGCCGAGCTTTTATCCTCCTTGCACTGGCCAGTCAGCCGCTGGCGTAAAATGAAAAACACCTCTGTCACGCTGGGTTCCCATGAGCATACTCCTGCCTCTATTCCCGCTTGATATGGTCTTGCTTCCCGGCGTGCCGCTCCCGCTGCACATCTTCGAGCCCCGCTACAGGGAAATGATTTCGGAATGCCTGGCTCAGGAGAAACCTTTCGGTGTAGTACGGGTCAAAGAGGAAGGAGTAGCCGAGATCGGCTGCACGGCAGAAATCATCACGGTCACTAAAAAATATCCTGACGGGAGAATGGATATCGTCACTGAAGGGCGCGAGAGATTCGAGGTAATGCACATGGACCAGGAGCGATCATTCCTGCGCGCCGAAGTGCTTTACCTGCGCGACGAACCGGCTACCGCGACTGCTGCGGAGATCGAACGGGCGCTAAACTTGCATGGCGAAATCATGGGATTGGCCGGGGCTGCGCCAGAAAAAGCCGCTGAGATAGATCGTTCCCGGCTCTCGTTTCACCTCGCCGGATCCCTGCCGCTCGATCTGGATTTCAAACAAACGTTACTTGGGATGAAATCCGAGTCCGAGCGCGTGCAGGGAATTATTTCGTACTTCGAGACCATACTGCCCGGTCTGCGACGTGCCGTCCGGGCCCGCAAGAGAGCAGGAGGCAACGGGCACGTGGATTGAGTGCTCGTTAGCAGGCGTGAGCCCACGTCCGGACTTCTTCCTGCCCTCTTAGCCAGCGCCGGTCGTCTTAAATTTGTAAATTCGCGACGCGAGCAATTGCAGAGTGTTCCCAGGTCGGATAACATCCGTTGGGAAAGTGATCGCAGGCCCTGACAGAATTCAGAAGGAAAATCAAGAATAGGAGAAAATATATGAAGCTTAGGTTCGTAGTACTTTTGTTAGTGCTATTGACGGCGACCCTCTGCTCGGTTAGTTCTGCGGGACCGATAGCTCAGTATTGTAAGACGCATCCCACCGCAGAGATGTGCAATTAGCTGCGCGCGCGAGGGACCGCCGCTTCAGCTGGCGGTCCTTCGCGCTGAATTGCCAACAGATAAGATACTGCTGGCGTGAAATCCTTAGCACTCTGCGTGTCGATTTCTCAGCACGCCAGGTGTTCGCGGGTTAGTTTGAGGCCGTTGAGATTGCCGAGGACGGTAACAGCGATCGAGTCGGTCTGGAAAAATTCGTTGGCCAGCCCTTGCAGTTCTTCGGCGGTTACGCTCTCGATTTTTTCGATGAGTTCGTCGAGCGTGTAGAAGCGATCGAAATACATTTCCTGCCGCGCGAGGTTCGACATGCGCGCAGTGGAAGACTCAAGCGAGAGCATCAGACTTCCCTTCAATTGATCCTTGGCGCGGCGAAGTTCTTCGCCGGAGACTGCATCAGATTTCAGCTTCCGGAACTCCGAAACCACTGAACGCACAACTTTGGCGGCAGATTCGCGGGAGGTTCCGGCGTAGACGGATAAGCAGCCAGTGTCGCGGTAAGGACTCAAGTCGCTGTAGATGGCGTATGCTAGGCCCTGCCGCTCGCGGATATTTTGAAACAGGCGAGAGCTCATGCCTCCGCCGAGAAGTGTGTTCAAGATATACGAGGCGTGCCGCTTCTCATGCGCGATGGGATGCGAAGGAACGCCCACGCAGATTTGAACCTGCTCGAGTGCCTTCTTATTGCGCAGAATAATCCGCGATACGACTTTCGGCTGGGAGCTATAGAAGCCGTTGCTCATTGGCTTCATATCCCCGAAATGTTTGCGAACCAGGTCCACGAATTGCTCGTGTTGCAGATGTCCGGCGGCGCAGATGATTAAATTGCCTGGAGCGAAGCGCTGCTTGTAGAAATCGAGTACCGGCTCGCGTTCAAATTTCTTAACTGTATCCTTCGTTCCAAGGATCGGCTTGCCGAGCGGGTGATCTTTCCAGAAATTTTGCGTGAAAATTTCGTGGACGAGATAATCGGGGTTGTCCTCGTCCATCTTGATTTCTTCGAGAATCACACCGCGTTCGCGGCCGATGTCCTGAACGTCAAAGACCGGATTCAGCACCAGGTCGCTGAGCACGTCCATGGCGATGGGCATATGCTCGTCGAGGACTTTAACGTTGAAGCAGACGCACTCTTTGGCGGTGAATGCGTCCATGTTGCCGCCGATAGAATCAACCTGGCGGGCGATGTCTTCGGCGGAACGGTTCTTCGTTCCCTTGAACACCATGTGCTCGATGAAGTGGGAAATTCCGTTCCACTGGAGGTCCTCATCGCGGGAGCCCGTCTTGATCCAGATACCGATAGAGACGGAGCGGATGTGCTGCATCTCTTCGGTAATGAGGGTCAGCCCGTTGGGCAAAACTTCGCGGCGGATATTGCGCGTCTCTTCAACCATGGCAAGTTCCCAACCAGCTTCCAGGAGAAGCGCCCGCAAGCGGAAGCCTTTGCAGCTATTGTTACATACCCGAGCAGATGTGCGCGAATACATCCTTGCCTTGCAAAATCAATGACTTACACGAAAAATGCGCAATGACACGGTTCCCGTCGAAAACTATCCTCTAAAATCTATAAAACCAGCCGGAATTAGATGCATGGGACAAGCGGCACAAATCGGACTTTTGGGCCTTAGCCTTCAGGAACTTACGCTGCTTGTGGAGGAAGCGGGGCAGCCCGGGTTCCGGGGCCGGCAGTTGTTTGAAGCTCTTTACCGTCAGCGAGTGGAATCTGCGGAGCAGGTTTCGACCCTGCCGCTGGAATTTCGTCGCGCTCTGGCTCAAAGCGGCGTTAGCGTGGGACTTCCCGTTATCGAAAAGAGATTTGTTTCGAGCGATGGTACGGTTCGCTATCTAATGAATTTCGTCGACGGCCAGAGCGTGGAGACCGTCTGGATGCCCGAAGGCGACGGCGGCGAAAGTGGGGACGGCAGCGAGGCGGAGCGTGGATGGGATCGAGCCACGATCTGCATTTCCAGCCAGGTTGGTTGCGCCGTGGATTGCCAGTTTTGTCTGACTGCGCTGCTGGGGATGAAACGCAACCTGACGGCCGGGGAAATTGTTGGGCAGGTTTGCGCCGTGCTGAATGATCAGCAGGTCTCGCCTCCGCGGGATCGCGTGAACTTGGTTTTTATGGGGATGGGCGAGCCGTTTTTGAATTACGACAATTTCATGAAGTCTGTTCGCCTGCTGGTGGAAGGTGTGGGGATTCCGGAATCTCGTATGACGGTTTCGACAGCCGGGATTGTGCCGCGGATCTATGACTTTGGCGCGGAGCCGGTGCGGCCAAAGCTGGCGATTTCTTTGAACGCCTCGAATGACGAGCTGCGAACCCGCCTGATGCCGATCAACCGAAAATGGAATTTGGAAAAGTTGATGGCTGCGGCGCGAGATTTTCCTTTGCGCAATCGCGAACGATTGACGTTCGAATATGTGCTATTGGATGAGGTAAACGATTCTGCGCAGAATGCGCGTGACGTTGTCGAGCTGATACGCGGCATGCGCGCCAAAGTGAATTTGATCGCGCTGAACCCGGGGCCGGGCATTGCATTTCAAACACCGTCCGAGCAGCGGGTGCTTGCATTTCAGAATATTTTGGTGGCAGCGGGAATACCTGCGTTCATCCGGCGTCCGCGCGGGAGGGATATTTTTGCGGCATGCGGGCAGTTGAAACGAACGTCAGAGATGACGGGGTAGAACTGTTTCGCGCTGCAATAATGCTAGACTCTGCGCATGCGGATTGACATCCTGCCGCTGTGCGATAAGCACTATCGCACGATGGCGGCTGCCATTGCGCCGTTCAGCGCCGACTACTCAATTGAATTTTTCCGGTGTACGGCTGAGTTCTGCCAACGCTGCTTTAGTGAACGCCTGGGGTACGTCACGCCCAGACGCAATGAGCCGCCACTCATCCGCGCAGATCAGCCGCGTTGTGACCAGCATGGGCGGCCCATGTTCATCTGCAGCTTAGACCGGCAGCGCAACGTGATCCGCTACGCCTGCCCCGAGGAGAACTGCCGTGAGATGGGCAGCGAGAACATACAAGTTGGAGGACAACTCCGCCATCATCCGTGACCTGCTGCCAGCTCGGAACGGCGTTCCTGGTCCCTCAACTACTCTGGGATTTAAACACGCAGGACTGCGAAGGGCAGTCCTTTAGGACTCAATTTGTGTAACTTCGTGTCCTTCGTGGTTGATGAAATTAGGACCACGTTATCCTGCGTTTCCCAGGAGAGAGCGATGGCTTATCTTGGCAAGCTGCGAGAAAGTACGATAGGCTTTCGCTTCTTATGAAAATTTCGCACCGGTCGTTTGCCGTCGCGTGTCTGCTGGTCTCTCTGATTTCTCTCCCGTGTTCTGCCGCAAACTTCACTCTCGAGCAAGTGATGAGCTCGCCATTTCCCTCGAACCTGGTCTCGGCGAAGCGCAGCGGCAGAGTGGCTTGGGTGTTCAACGCTAAGGGAGTTCGCAATCTCTGGATCGCCGATGCGCCTAATTTCGCGGCGAGACAAGTGACGCATTACAGCGAAGACGATGGCGTGCCGATTTCCAGCCTGCGCATTACGCCAGACGGTCGCACGCTAGTCTATGTGCGTGGCAGTGAGCTCAATGAAAATGGCCGCGTAGCCGATCCGACCAATGGCGTTTCAGCGCGCAAACAGCAGGTCTGGGCTGTGGACGCGGAAGGCGGAACTCCGCGCCTGCTGGGCGAAATGGGCTGTGGCGAGGAGGATTGCGAGGACGCCGAGCTTTCTACTGACGGACAGTTTGCGGTTTGGGCTGCGCACAAGCAGTTGTGGATTGCTCCGGTATCCGGGGCAACTCCGGCTCATCAACTCACGGATTTGCGGGGTGAAAACTCCAGCCCGAGGTGGTCTCCCGATGGACGCGAAATAGCATTTGTCAGCAGCCGGGGCGATCATAGCTTCATCGCCATTTACGATTTCGGCCGCGACAGCGTTCGCTATCTGGCGCCGAGCGCTGATCGCGACGTCAGCCCACGGTGGTCGCCTGATGGCAAGCGCATTGCCTTTATGCGTCTTCCCGGTCTGCAGGAGAAGCTTCCACTCATTCCGGTCCGCGTAACGCCATGGTCGATTTGGGTTGCAGACACCGCGACCGGCAATGGAAAAGAAATTTGGCATAGTGGAAACACACCCAACGATTCCTTCCCCGAACTCACCGCGGACAGCTCGTTTTATTTTGCGGCGAATGACCAGGTGCTCTTCGCCTCCGAGCAGGATGGATGGAATCATCTCTATTCGATCCCGGCTGGCGGGGGTGCGCCCACACTACTGACGCCAGGGAATTTCGAGGTGGAAGATGTGACGTTGAGTGCCGATCAAAAATCAGCGCTCTTTTCTTCAAATCAGGAGGACGTTGATCGCAGGCACATCTGGCGAGTGGCGCTTGATGGGGGCAAGCCGCAGGCGCTCAGCCACGGCGAAACAATCGAATGGATCCCGGTGGAGTCTGCAGGGCAGATGGTATGCCTCGGATCCAGTGCGACCACACCAGCGATGCCCTACCGAATCACCGGGCAAGAAAGAGAGATGCTGGCGCCGGCGGCGCTGCCTGTGGATTTTCCTTCCAGGCAGTTGGTGAAACCAAAGCAGGTGACGTTTAAGAGTGAAGATGGATTAGAAATCCATGGCCAGCTTTTCGTCCCGGCGGAAAGGAGACAAGCCGGACCAGCGTTGATTTTTGTCCATGGCGGCCCGATTCGCCAGATGATGCTCGGTTTTCATTACATGTACTACTACCACAATGCGTATGCCATGAATCAGTATTTGGCTAGCCGCGGATACGTCGTACTTTCTGTCAATTATCGGCTCGGAATCATGTATGGCCGCGCGTTCCGGGAAGCGGCGAACGCGGGGTGGAGAGGATCTTCGGAATACAAAGACGTTGTCGCCGGCGCGAAATACTTGCAGAGCTTGCCGATTGTCGATGCAAAGAGGATCGGGCTGTGGGGCGGATCGTATGGTGGCCTGCTCACGGCGTTGGGACTGGCGCGCAACTCGGATATTTTTGCGGCGGGCGTCGACATGCACGGCGTGCATGATTGGTCTGTATTCCTGCCCCACTGGGAAAAGCGTCCGGGCGCTCCCGATCAAAAAGAAGCCGAAAAACTTGCCTTTGAGTCGTCGCCTGACGCCAGCGTGGCTACCTGGAAATCTCCGGTTTTGCTGATTCATGGCGATGATGATCGTAACGTGCCATTCGGCCAAACGGTCGATCTGGCACAACGGCTGCGTGAGCAGAAGGTTTATTTCGAAGAGCTAATTTTCCCCGATGAGATTCATGATTTTCTGATATGGAGAAACTGGATCAGAGCTTATGGAGCGAGTGTCGATTTTTTTGTGAAGAATTTGGACAGCGGGCATTGAGGGGTAAGCCGTGACAACTGCTTCCGAATTGGCTTTGCGCCACAAGGCACATCCTTTCCGGGCGTCGTGTCCAAAGGCGCTGGAGTTGTTTACATCCTGAACGGGAGTTTTTAACAGCCCGCCCACGATCGCTTTAACTCTACGGAGTGGGAGGGAGGGTGAGAGTTGCGCCGGTTTGCTGTTCATCGCGCAAAACCTCCTGGGATTCGCGGTGTCCTGGCGGTGAAGGATTGGCGGGAAGCTCGATGCGAAAGACGGCCCGTTTGGCGTGGTGGGTATAAAGAATCTTCCCATTGTGTTGGTGGATGATTCGATAGCAGGCACTCAGACCCAAACCGGTCGTTTGATTATCACTGGGCTGGTCGAAGGCGACATCCTGCTCCTCAACTCCGGGTGCATTATGGGAGAACTCCAGCACGACCATGCCGTGTTGCTGCCGGGTTTCGATCGTCAGAGCTCCGGCGGTATTCTCCATCGCATGCACAGCGTTGTTAATGATGTGGAGCCAAACCTGGAGGAGTTGGTTGGAGTCGCCGCGTACTTGCGGCAGATCCGGCTGTAAATGGCTAGTTAGCTGAATGCTGCGTCCGTGCAAGTGAGCTTGTGAAAGCTTAATTGCCATTTCCGCCAATGCATTGACGTCCAGCAGAGTCTTCTCGCCGGGGACCTGCTTGGCAAAGCTAAGCAGGCTGGAGACGAGAAACTTTGTGTGCCGTACCTCGTATCCGATTCTTTCCGCGAGATCACGTTGCTCGCCGCTGAGAGATGTTTCAGCGAGCAGGTCAGAATATCCAAGCATCGCCGTGAGCGGATTGTTGATTTCGTGCGCGGCGCCTCCCACAAGCTGGCCAAGCGAGGCCAGTTTTTCCGATTTAACCAGCTGCTCCTGCAAGCGAGTAAGATTTTCGTACGAGTGGCGCGATGCCCGCAGCAGATCCATCAGTTCTCCGTCGAGCATATGCTGTTTGACGAATACCATTGCGCCCATGACCATCATGCTGCCAAGGGTCAGCACCAGCCGAAAGCCGCGAACCAGTGGAGGCGCGCCACTTTCAAGCAATGACCAGGCGGCAAAGAGAGGCAAAGAGAAAATCGCCGCCATTGCCAAGCGCGCAATCCATACGCCATGATTTTCCGCTTGCTTGCGGCCCTGATGATTGGGAGCGCGGTCGAGCGCGATGATTCCGACCCCAGCAATCCACGCCATGGATACGACCAAAGGAATGTCATACAGACTGCCGGAGTAATATGCATGTTTTTCAATGGCCCAGATTACAAGGTAGGAGCTGAGCGCATACATTAGATTCGCCCCAAGAAGATGCGCATGGATGATCTTCCAGACGCCGCTGCTGCGTAGCCAGACTGCAGCCAGGGCACAAAGAAAGACGATCTTTTCCGCAAGATAAAGTGAGTTCAGGTTGTGTTGATAAATGGCTACGTTTGTCACCGCGTATTGCCACGGAATGACCGCGAACACGTAAAGATAGAGCCACCATACAAGCAGTAAAGCAAAATCGAGCGATCCCAGCCGAGTGGTCCGTTCATCCTGTTCGGCGTGGGGCTGGAGCACAAGCGCCGCCATCATGGGAACAATGTGGAGGAACAGGATCACATCTCCCCAAAATACGTCTGGAACGTCCTGACGAAGGAAAACTTCAAAGTAGGTCCACAGCAGCGTCTGGTATGCGAACCAGAACGCTAGGCCGAGAGACATTAGCAGCCAGAACAACCGGGTGCGTCCTCGCGTGGCTAGCGCGTTCGTAAGAAAGGCAAGCGTGCCTGCCAGAAGAAGAGCAGACTGAATTAGGTCGCTAGCCGCTGTAAGTGCGAAGCCGCTTCGCAGCAACAGCGAAGCTGCGGCTTGCACGAAGACGAAACCGGAGATTGCGACCAGGCAGAAACGCGCGCGACGAGACATGACACCCGCTGGCCAATTCTAGACAGCAATCCCGACAAGAAAACATTACTTCAGTAACACCGGCAGGGGCGAAATGAGTTGGTGAACTGTTTCGGCAAGTACATGCAACGGCGGAGAGACATTAAAGAAAAGTAGCGGTGCCCTGCGCTTGCTCTCTTGCAGTATTCTCAATAATATCCTTGGCGACAGCAGGCTCTCGTCAGGTCGTACTCCGTTGCCATTCCGAGCGCTTCGACACCGGTTTCTGTGGAGACAAAGGGCGCCGATCACCCCCGGCGAAATTCGCCGAATTGAACGGTGGCTAGCCACAGCGCGGGTGTTTCTTGCGATTTCTGCGCTGGTTGCCGTCCTGATCGATCCCGGTGAGATTCACTATTCGTTGTGGGCATCCGGATTGTTCGCGTTCTATATCGCCCAGGGAGTCGTAATCATCTTGCTTTTGCGGAGGCGCCGGGAATCCACCGCATCATTCCGCGGGCTAGTCCACGGGGGTGATGTGGTATGGCCAGCATTGATTTCAGTGTTCGCGACCAGCCAATCGAATCCTTTTTTCCTGTTCCTGGTCTTCGTTCTGGCCGCTGCTGCCTATCGTTGGGGATTGTGGGAGACCGTGGGAACGGCCGCGGCCTCGGTTGTCCTTCTGTGGATAGAGAGCCTCGCGTTTCACCTGGGATTTTTCACCTGGGCTGGCCGCTTGCTTCTGCAACACCATCTGCCAATGCTGCGAGTTGCGCCCGCTGACTTCGAGCCACAACGGCTCTTCATGCGTTCCATGTATCTTCTGGTGATGGGGCTTCTGCTGGGATACCTGGCCGAACAGCAGAAGCAGCTACGCGCGGAAAAAGCGGTGGTTGCCCGAGTCTTAGGGAAGGCTCGGGTTGAAGCCGGGCTTAGCGGGACTCTGCAAGAGATCGTCGGAGAACTGATAAGCATGTACGGCGCGCGCGCGGCACTCATTGCATCACGAGAGGCGAATAGCCATCGGGTATTCGTGGGCGAGATGCGGCTCGGTAGCAGAACAGCCTTCCAGTGGCTCGATCCGCTGCCTTCGGATCGGGAGACGTATCTCTACAGTTTTCCGGCGGAGACTTACTATGCGTCGGCCAGCAACAGGCAAGGAGCTTTCTCTTTGGTGGGACTGGATCAAACGGGAGCAAAGGTTTTGAATTTGCCGCCGGCGGCTCTGGAGCGGCTAGCTAAACAGCACGAGTTCCAGAATTTGATGGTAGTTTCGTTCTCTTTCGGACACGAGTGGTGGGGACGAATTTTTCTGTTAGATCTGTCGTTGACTGGCGATGTGGAGGAGGAGCTTCGGTTCCTCCAGGAGCTAGTGCAGCAGGTTGGACCGGCAGTGTACAACGTATATTTGTTGCGCCGTTTGCGTCTGAGGGCGGGGGCGCTGGAACGCGCGCGCTTTGCGCGCGAGCTGCACGATGGGGCAGTCCAATCGCTGATCGCCATGGAAATGCAAGTTGACGTGCTCCGGCGGACTTCGGACAAATCGGTATCGATCACCGACGAATTGGGGCGCATCCAAGGATTATTGCGGGAAGAAGTGTTGAAGCTGCGTGAGCTGATGCAGCAGATGAAGTCACTCGACGTGGATTCGAGGAGGCTTCTAGGGTTCCTTGCCGACACAGTCGAACGGTTTCAGAGGGAGACGGGAATTTCGGCGCGGTTCCATTCCGATCTGGATGAAATCGACATGCCGCGGCAAGTGTGCCGCGAACTGGCGCGCATTGTGCAAGAAGGCTTGGTAAATGTCCGTAAGCATAGCCGAGCACGTCAGGTATTGGTGCGACTGGGCTCCAAGAATCAACACTGGACATTAGTTATGGAAGATGACGGTTGCGGGTTTCCGTTTGCTGGCAGGCTTTCTCATCTGGAAGAGGATACGCTCGGCCGTGGCCCGCTTGTTATCAAAGAGCGGGTTCGTTTAATTGATGGCGAACTCGCGATAGAATCAGTTCCAGGCCAGGGATCGCGTTTGGAGATCAACGTTCCACAAAAGCGGGAAGCAGCTTATGGATAGCCGGAGATCGCAGCCCATTCGTATTGTAATTGCGGACGACCATCCGATTTTTCGCGATGGCTTGCGGCGTTTGCTGGAGGCTGAGCCGGACTTGAAAGTTGTCGGCGAAGCGCAGGACGGAACTGAGGCGGTGAAGCTGGCGCGGCAACTTAAACCGGACATCCTGCTGCTTGACTTAGCGATGCCTCGCATGCCGGGATTGGAGGCATTGAGGGAAATGAGTTCCGGCTCGAACTCAAATGCGGTGCGGGTGATCTTGTTAACGGCAGCGGCTGAGAAGAAGCAGATTGTGGAAGCCTTGCAACTGGGTGCTCGCGGGGTGGTGATGAAGGATTCGGCTACGCAGCTCCTACTCAAGAGCATTCACACCGTGATGGCAGGGGAGTATTGGGTTGGCCGAGAGAGCGTCTCCAATCTTGTTCAGTATCTTCGGAGCCTGGTTCAGTCTTCGGGAGAGGAAGCGCGGCAGAAGAAGTTTGGACTTACACCGCGAGAGCTGGAGATCGTTTCCACCGTGGTTGCTGGATATTCAAACAAGGAGATCGCTGAATATTGCAAGATCAGCGAAGATACTGTGAAACATCACCTGAGTAATATTTTCGACAAACTCGGGGTTTCCACCCGCCTGGAATTAGCCTTATTCGCGGTAAATCAATCCTTGCCTTTGAAGACTATAGCCTGATTTCATGGCACGTTCGTGCCAGGCCTTGCCACAAACGGGCCATTGTCCCCGTTCTGTTGCGAAAATTAGCATGCGATCAATCGGGCAAATTTTGAGTAAGTGCCAGGTGAGAATTGTAGTCAGCGGCGGAAGTGGCGCGTTAGGAGGGGAGCCCCGTGGCAAGGTTCATGAAACAACTCTGTTCAGATGAACGAGGTCAGGACATCGCTGAATATGCGGTGATGCTGGCTGTCGTTCTGGTAATTGTAGTTGGCACCGTTCGCCTGATTGGTTCTAATGCCAACAACGTGTTCTCGCAGGTAGGAAGCTCGATCCAATAGTCCGTATCGTTCCTCGTGACAACAAGGCTTGTTCCGCCACGCCAGTGGCTTCTTGCGTTCATCCAAATTCTTCTCAGGTTCCGCCGCGAAAGTCTGAACCGTGAAGTGCACTAAGAAGTCAAGAGCACGCTAACGCAAGTCTAAGCTGAGAAACAGTTCGCGCACTTACAACGACGCGAGCTGGGTGAACCGGCGGGCTCGTCAAGTTACTGGCTGGGCGGTGTTGCTGCAGCCGCTCTTTCCGGAGTTGTGTCGGGCAGGCGAGTCAAGTAAGGAAAGAATGGCGTCACCTCAAATGGCATCTTTTCCCGACTAGAAGTGAGCGCCAGAGGCTTTGTCTTCACCAGTTCGATGCGGCTGCTCCAGGGATCAAGCTTGATGCGGGCACCAAGGGGCAACGCCGCGATCTGATCAGTTCGCTGCATGTCCAATTGCGGAGCTGAGTTCAGCAGAGCAGACATCCGCAACGACTTGCCTTCCGCCAGGCCATTACCCATGTGCGGGCGAATCAAACTCTTGAGTTCCGGGGCGCGGGATTGGAGAGCTTTCAGGAATAATCCCGCATTGCCCAGCTTGTCCTTATACGGTGAGCTGGAGAGGAGTTCGAGAGCTTTCTTATCAGCGGCTTCTTCATCGGCTGGGCTGCGTGTGAAGTCCAGGCGCTCAAAGGTTTCTGAGTCGGGGAAGAGCATACGATCTGAAAAGGAGAATTGGGTATTCACGCGATGGCCCAAAGCGATGTGCGCGAGTTCGTGAGCAATAACCATTGCGAGAGAAGGCTCATCAGGCAGCACGTCTAGCAGGCCGCGGCTGATAACGATGGTGTGACCTATAGCGAAGGATTCAAGTGGGGAGCTTAGCATTACGCGCGCACGAATCTCGGGCTGAATCTCGAGATTGTTGGTGACCAGCAGATTGTTGACGACAGTGAGTAGAACTTTGTCGACCTCGCCAGTCGGAGCGACCAAGCCGATCTTTTGCAGACGCTCGATTGTATTTTCTTCCGCCTGACGCTCCCAAAGTCGCTGGCTCTCGATCGGAGTAGCGTCTTGCGCGCCTGTGGTTTGGTCGCGCACCGACTGCGGGGCATCAACCACGATTTCGGTGAGTTCGTCATTGCGGTTGAATTTCTGCAAATCGTAGCCCCACATTCGAGTTTGCGCCTTGAGGTGGAGCTTGTGGTTGAAGCCGAAGCGCAGGTCAGACTCTTCACTGTAGATGTACGCCGGCAACCAAAGTCCGGGTCGTAGGTTCAATCGCCAGCTATCGAAATGTAGATAGGCGTTGTTGCGTGCGTGAGGATAATAAGTTCCGTTGAAACGGACGATGTTGTAGTCCTGATCTTCCACCCAAATTCTGCCTTTGAACTGTCCATTCCCGGGGTGCCGTTTGGGGTTCACGTCGAGGACCAGGCAACGAACTTCGCCGAGGAACTCGCGGCGGACAAAGGCAAAATCATAGTTCTGCCGCTGAAGATCTTCATCCACGATTGCCATCTGGGCGAAGCCGCGCGGCAGGAATTTCATCTGATACAAGCGGGTCAGCTTTGAAATGGGATGAAAGAAGCTGGCGTCAGGTTTGTTGGCGAAAGCGCGGTCATTGGGGCCATGACTCATGTCGAGTTGCCCGAGAAAATATTGGTCGCTAGCGGGAAGATCGGCGCTCTCGCGGTTATCTTTGAGGTTCTGAATGTAAGTTTCGACGATCGGATGCAAGCTCCGAAGCTGAGACATAAAGAAGTGCTCGCGATCGATGACTTTGGCGACGACTTGGTCAAGGGAGACCGGAGTGCTGGCCTGCGCCAGGGACCCCACCGGAGCTGCATTGGTATCTTGTCCTGAGACGAGAGTTGAGAGAAGGACTGGAGCGACAAAAGAGATAAGAACTGATCGGAAATAACGCATACCACCTCTTGACGACGTAGACGGCGTTTTCAGGCTATTTGAAAGATGACATGCAGCACAGCGGTGGAATCGGCGGGTTGGCCATCTCGCTGTGCTGGTTTAAACCGGATCTTCTGGGCAGCGCGTACTGCGGCTTCATCCAAGCCGTGGCCAAGACCGTGAACTACGCGCAAAATGTGGAGGTTGCCGGAGGACTCAAAGACCACCTCCAGTAGAACCTCGCCTTCAATGCGCAGTTTTCGGGCCTCGTCTGTATAGGTCGGATTCGGTTTGGAGATAATTTCTGCCGGCACGAGTTTGGCAGCCACCTCGGCTTGCTGGCGGTGGACCTGGGTCGAAGTTACTGGCTCGGCATCGCCAAACCCACTTTGGCGTACTGTGGAGCGAGAACCGGCGCGGCCGTCCACGATGGCCACGCCATTGCCAAAGCCTGCGCTTGCGACAACGCCTCGTGCGCCGTTTGCACCTCCAGTACCGTTACCATAGCCCGGGCCCGAGGGCAGGTCGTACGATCCAGACTGCGCGATGTTGATGGGCCGTCCGTGATTCTCCCGGGCAGGCACGCCGTTGGGATCGCCGAATCCTCCGGTCTGCACTTTCTCAGGAGCTTTGGCGATGGTCGCGGGTTCCGAGCTGCCGGTCGAGAATACATTCGTTTTTACTGGTTGGCGGGGAATTACCGGAGCAGCAGGGGGAATCATCGGAGCCTTGTTCGAGGCCAGCTCAATCTTTGGCGCCTGCGGTGATTCATCGTGCTGAAGCCTCGGTTTAACTTCTGGGGGTAGGCGAAGCACCGGCTCAGTCGGCGTTTCCAATCTAGCGAGTTCTTGCTTCAGCACTCGCGGAGGTTGGGGCTGATGATTGACGGGGGCCGGAGTCTCGACCAAGCGGATGAAGTGATAATCGTGAGTTGGCGGAACCAGGACTTCGGGATGCAGAACTGCCAACCACGCCAGCAGAAATAATCCCAACCCCTGCGAGCTGAAGCTGAAGATGAACTCCTTCCAGGGCGGGCGTCTCTCAGGAAGCAGCGAAAAAGGGCCATGGTAGGGAGCGTTATACATAATGGCTTTCAGCTCCTGTCTTTAGAGTTCGACGAAGGGCGATCCCAGCCTCAACAGGGATAATCCAGGAGATGGCTGGGAGGTTGACTTCCGGTACTCGCAAAGCACGAATGCGACCACTTTCATTAAGGACAACGGAAGCAAGCGTTTATTGAACAGCTACTTACACTTATGTGGAAGGATATTAGCAAATTTGCGGCTCCAGAACGCAAAAAGTTGCATATTGCTGGGTAGGTACCCATCCCGTTACGGGAAGTTTTTTCCGGGGCTGATGCTGGGCTTGGCGCCCGTTTGGGAAGCTCCCGATGACCTCGTCCTCGCTACTTCTAGCAGCGCACAACTTTAGGGCTTCGTATGCCGCGGGTGGCGTTTCGCGTATCTACGACAAGCTGCGATTCACGCACAATCCGCTCGTAATCGTAGTCGGAGTGGTCGGTCACGATCAGCACGCAATCATATTGGGCAAGGTCTTCGAGTGGTGCGCACGTCATTCGCAGATCGTACTTGCGACCTTTGCCAACAGTCGGGAAATAGGGATCGTTGTAGCTAACCTTCGCCCCTTCTTTCTGCAGCAATTCAATGATAGTGAGCGAGGGAGACTCGCGCAGATCGTCAATGTCCTTCTTGTAGGCCAGACCGAGCACGAGCACCTTGGCGCCGTTCAATGCCTTCTTGTACTGGTTCAGAGCTTTGGCCACTGAATCGAGCACGTGATAGGGCATGTTCATGTTGATTTCGCCCGCGAGCTCGATAAAGCGCGTGCGGAAATCCCACTCTTTTGCCTTCCAGGAAAGATAGAACGGATCCACGGGAATGCAGTGCCCGCCAAGCCCAGGGCCGGGATAGAAGGGATGAAATCCAAAGGGCTTGGTCGAGGCGGCTTCAATAACCTCCCAGATGTCGAGGCCCATCCGCAGCGAGAGCAGCTTGAGTTCATTGACCAGCGCGATATTCACGCAGCGATAAATGTTTTCGAGCAGCTTGGTCATCTCCGCTGCAGCGGGAGAAGATACCCGCACCACACGGTTGAAAATGGCGCCGTAGAGAGCTGCGGCCAAATCGGAAGCTTGCGAATCGAGGCCTCCTACGACTTTGGGGATGTCGCGCCGCGCCACAGTCTGATTGCCAGGATCCTCGCGCTCGGGGGAAAAGGCGACGAAAAACTCCTGGCCGGTCGAACCTTCGCTGCGCGCGGCTTTCAGTCCCTGTTTGTTGCCTTTTTCGAGGATGGGAATCATCACTTCTTCAGTGGTTCCGGGATACGTGGTGCTTTCGAGGATGACCAAATGTCCGGCCCTCAGATGCGGCGCAATCGCCTGCGCCGTGTTGGTGATATAGCTGAGATCGGGTTCGTGATACTCATTCAGCGGCGTAGGGACACAGATGATAATGGCATCCATCTGGGTGAGCCGGGCGTAGTCGGAGGTAGCTTCAAAGCCTTTGGCGCGGGCCTCCTGAATCTCTGTTGCAGGAATGCGGAAGATGTAGGAGCCACCCTGAGCTAGAGTTGAGACCTTACGCTGGTCGATATCGAAGCCGGTAACGGGGAACTTCTGCTCTGTGTAAAGCAGTGCCAAAGGCAAGCCCACGTAGCCGAGGCCGATTACTGCCACCGGCGCCTGGTGGAGTTCGATTTTGCTTTTGAGTTCGGAGAATAAAGTGTCGGGTGCGGATTGTGTAGTCATGATAAAGAATGCGCTGCGCCCAGATTTTAGCACGAGAGCTGCCATCTCCCAGCACGGCGTAGTGAAAGCTTCTCTATTATTTTGTTTGAGTTGGCGAGGATTGGCGTAGTCTTGGGGACTCCCGCAGAGGAAGAAACTGACACAAGGATGCACATCCAGACCATAGGAGAAGGACTGCGGCGCTGGCGACGGCCTACTTTCGGGTTGCTAGGGCTGTTCGTTCTATGGCTCGTGGCGAGTTCGGGCCGCTTTCTGGTAGTCGACAAGCCTCAAAAAGCGGATGTGATTCTAGTTCTCGCTGGGGAAACCGACCGCCGGCCCGCACGCGGGCTGGAATTGCTCGATCAAGGCTACGGTACACAGCTAGTGCTGGACGTGCCAGCGGCCACGATTTATCGCTGGCCGTTGCCGGAACTGGCAGAGAAATATGTGCAGAGCTTGCCCGAGGCGAATGCGATCACGGTGTGCGCGATTTACGGCCTGTCAACGAGAGCGGAGGCGCAGGAAGCCAGCCGTTGCCTGGAGAAGGTTGCCGGAAGAAATGTGTTGCTGGTGACCTCCGATTACCACACGCGCCGGGCGGTCGTAATTTTTCGACACGAGATTCCGCGGCTCAATTTCAGCGTGGCTGCCGCCCATGCTCCGCGAGAGTTTGGGGTGAACTGGTGGCAGCATCGCGAGTGGGCGAAGACGAATTTCAATGAATGGATGAAGCTAGTGTGGTGGGAGGCGGTGGATCGCTGGCGGTAGCTATATTGCAGGCTACCGCACCGGAGTTCCGCCGTACTTCTCCAGCCACTTAAGCTCTTCGCGGACCTTGATCTTTCCGTGCCAGGGATTTTTGGAGAGGGAATGTCCTTCGCCGGGAAAGATCAGCAACGTGCTTGGCACTCCCAAATTGTGCAGCGCGTGATCGAGCAAATAATTTTCACTTACGGCGACGCGAATGTCGTTGGCGCCCCCGACAATGTGAGTCGGGGTGCGGACTTTGTTGATCTGGTAGATGGCGGCTTCGTCGTGATAGCGCTGCTGCGCTTCCCAAGGTAAGCCGCCGAGGAAATAAGCGTCGTCGAAAGTAGTGTCGTCATTGCCCCAGTTCGCGACGTGCTCAACCGCGCCTGCGCCTGTGACAGCGGCCTTGAATCGGGTGGTCTGGGTGATGAGCCAGTTGGTCATGTAGCCGCCGTAGCTGTAGCCGCCGACAGTAAGCTGTTTTGGATCGGCGATCCCGTCTTTCACCAGCGCGTCGACACCTTCCAGAATGTCTTTTCCCGGGCGGGAGACAATTTGGGGAACGATTTCGGTGAGGAACGTGTCTCCGTAGCCGGCTGACCCGCGATAGTTCGGCTCAAAGACCAACCAGCCTTGCGTGGCCGCGAGGCGGTCCCATTGATACCAGTCAGCTTCGAAGTGGTTGCCGTCGGCGTCAGCCGGGCCGCCGTGGATGAGCACGAACATGGGCAGATTTTTGCTTTCAAATTCTCCCGGCGGATAAATCAGCATGCCTTCAACAGTTGTGCTATCGTCGGCTTTCCACTTGTAGGGCTTGCCTTGCGGGAGATCGCGCTCGGCAAAAAGCTTGTTGAATGCGGTGATCGGGCGGGCGTCTTCCAGCTTTTCGGGGCTCTCGGCGAGATAAACTTCCGTAGGTTTTTCGACCGAGGAATAAACCAGAGCCACGCGGGGTGAGTGCTCGGCCGCAGAGATGCGCTCGTAGGTGCCTGCCCAGCCGTTAAGCTTGGCCAGCGGATCGGACGGTTTGGCGGAGGAATAGAGCGGTACTTCGGTTCCGAGTGTCCCGGCTACGAACACTTGATTGCCGGCGACATCGTAGCGATCGACAGCGCCAGAGAAATCCTTCGCCCACTTCCGCACTTCCCCAGTATCGATGTCTGCCCAATAAAGATGCGGCTGGAGATCGCGGTAATGGCCTGTGACATCGCCGACCTCAACCGTGAAAAAAATATGGCGATTGTCTGACGCCCAGTGAAGATTGTTTTCGACTGCCTCGTTGTGTGTGACCTGATGGGGCGGCCGGTCGGGAGATGCGGTTGTCAAATCGACCGCATAGATTTCAAATTCGCTTACCTTTTCCTGGCGTTCGGAAACAGAAGTGGTGACGAATGCAAGTTTGCCGCCGTCCGGCGAAGTGACGATCTGTTCCACGCGCCAGGGCGTGCTCGCCACAACATGCGAGCCGGGAGTGGGATCGGATTCGTTCTTGGAGTCGTCAGTGACTTTGCTCACGGCGTTGGCATTTCTACTGAGCGCGTCGGCGACGGCGATGCCGGAGATCGTGTCTCCGCGCTCGGCGTCGCGATATTGAGAGACGTCCTTCCATTCTTTCTTGTAGGCATCTTTCTGTGCTTTGGTCCAGGGCGCGCGTATGGCGAAGTAAAGAATGCGTGAGTCAGGGGACCAGGAGAAAGCATGGACTTCCTCTTCGCCCAGCGTAACCGGGAACGCCTCGCCGCCGGAAGATGAGATCAGGTAAACGTGGGCGGTGTCTTCAGTAGTTTTGGCGTTGCTGTCCGATTCTTTTTTCTCCGTTTTCCGCTCTGACAGAAAGGCAATCCAACGGCCATCGGGGGACCATTGCGGCTGGGCGTCGTGACCCGATTGCGTGAGCTGAGTCAGAGTTCCGTTACCGTTGGCATCATCGCGATAGAGCCAGAGATCTTTGCGGAAGATACTCTGGTCCCAGTCGGCACGAAGTGTTCCAATGACTATCGCGCGGCCATCAGGAGAGATTTTCACGTCGGTGAAGCCGATGAAGTTAAAGAATTCGTCGAGCGTGAGCCTGGGTTTATCGGCAGCGTGGGCGGAAAGAACAGGGAGCAGTAGTAGTAGCAAAACGACCAGGGATCGGGTTTTCATGGGCGATAGTTTTATATCAGCCCATTTAGGCCGCTTGCAATCTGGAAGACAAGAAACATTTGTTTCTTGTGAAGATCAGGTTGGTTTGCGGTGGCCTACTTCGGGTCTCTGACGCAAAGGTCTTTAACCGCAAAGAACGCAAAGAGAAACACGCGGAGGTCGCGAAAGAAAATCTGTCGGGTAATTTAATGCTTCTCCATTTCATCATTCAGACCAAGAAATTCCCAGCGCTGCAGCGCCATAGGCACGTTTCCGTTTTGCCAGAGGAAATCGTGAAAGGCGAATAGATTGAAAGCAGTTCCCTTTTGCCGGTGGGCGTCGGCGAGGAATTTGTAAATCTGCAATTTGCCCATCTGATAAGAAATCGCCTGGCCGGGGGTGGTGGCGAACATCGCGGCTTCGCCGTGAGCAGTGGCGGAATCCATCGGAACTGTGTTCTTTAGATACTCCGCGGCCTGATCGAGTGAAAACACGCCCACAGCAAGTTTGACGTCCACCTCAACACGAAGCGCCCGGAGCCGCATGAAGTTCCAGATGAATTCGCGGGAGCGCGGGCTGTCGTCGAACAGGCCCGCGTGCAGCAGCATTTCTTCGGCGTAGAAACCGATGCCTTCGTTGGCGCTGGAATCGTAATAATGGCGGCGAATTGGATCGGGATTCGCCCAGGAAAGCGCTAATTGAAAGTAATGTCCGGGCACGCCTTCATGCACGATGATGCCGCGTGGATCCTTCGCCATAGTGGCAGCGAAATATCCGAGATTGAGGCTGGGCGCAGAAATATATCGCGTGCAGTTTTCTTTCAGCCGGTTGGGTCCGGTGAAGTCGTCGAGCTCCGTTATGTCGGCAAATCCTGCGAGATAGGCGGGCGTGGGTGCAAACCGATAATGCTGCAGCCAGTCGGGTACGCTGAGAATGTCTTTAAGCTGCAAGTAACGGCGAACTGCCAACTCGTCTTTTTGCTCCTGAGCGATCTGCTCGGACTCATTCTTGAATAACCCGAGCTGGGGAATGCCTGCATTGCGGTGCTCTTCATAGACCTGTGATGCGACGGATCGTGCCCATTCTTGTTTGCCCATCTCGAGCAACTGCTCGGGAGAGAACGGAAGCAGCGCAACATTCTTGAGAAAGAAAACATAATTGTCGCGACCGATGGCGGTTTCCGTCCGCATAGTAGCGAGGCGTTGAGTCAGCCAGTCACGATATGACTCAAGGGCAACGGCGGCCTGCTCGGAGACCGAATCCAGATTGCGTGATGATTCCGCATCGAGCAGAGGCTTTAACCTGGCAACGGACTTCAGCAGCCTTGACCGAATGTCTTGCAACTGCGAAAGCGCGATGCGGGCGAACGGGGCTGCAGGTTCCGTGAGGTTTTGGTTGGCGGAGGCCAACGTGCGCGGAATCGAAGCGAGCGTTGCGACAATTTGCTTGCTTCGGGCGGAATCAAATGGCGGCGGCGGGAGCAGAAGTTGGAGATATGCTCCCACAGTTTGCTGGACGTAAAAACTGGGATCGCGTTGCCAGTTCCGGATGCGATCCAGTTCCCAGCGCACGCGAGAAAGCGCCGACCCCATCAGCCGATAATCGACCTGGCGGGGGATTGGCCCTGCGGATGCATCGATTTTCTGCCAGCGCGTTTCGTATTCGTCCAATTGCTTGTGGTAGCGGGCCACAGCTTCTGGCGACCAATCGGGAACCCATCCTGATGGACGCTCGATGCGGGGAATGTCATCTGATGAGACCGGCTGTTCGGCGGCGCGCCAAGCCCAAAAATCGCGAGCCAGATCGTCGAGAGTGTCAGCGCGAACGACGGAAGGTACGAACAACAAGAATAGGACGGTAGCGAGTTGAACCACGAATCGGGTTTTCATGTGGAGGTCGAGATATACACGGACCCGGACAGCAAAGGCAAATGAGCGGAATTCATTGTGGCGATTAATGGATTGAGGATTTCTGCCAGCATGGGAGCGGCGGGACGCCGGCGCCACTTTGGAGCTACTGGGCCGGGACCGCATTCTTTAAAGCGTCGTCTAGGCTTGGGCTGCTCTTTGGCGAATTGCCTTCGGTTACACGCCAGCCATCGTCGTAATGCGTGAAAACGACGGCCGAGTTGTACTGCACGTCTCCGGCGTAGAGTGCTGCGCCAACTTCATTCAGTGGCGCCCACTTCCATTGGAAATCAACATCCGCTGTGTTGTCCTTCTTGCTGATTCCGGTGATGCCGAGAAGTTGCCGGCGAGCCACCGGAATACCAAAATATTGCCGGCCGGCGGCATCGCTGGGGATCAGGTCGCGGAGGGTGTCGACGCCAAGAGGAGTGAGAGCGACGTCCCAGCATGGCGGAGGAATGAGATTGGGGGTGCAGGGGACATTGGCTCCCGTGATCCACCCGTGGCGCTGCAGCACTAGGTAGTCCGGGGAGAGGTAATCCTTGTTGGAAACGATTCCAGTTCGCAGCCAGAACTGCTGTGGGGACTTGAATGCCTCCGAGCCGGCGATGAGGTCGATGGCCAGACGGCGGGTGAGGAAGTCGCGCGGAGAACAAGCGGCCAGACAGAACAACAAAGAAAGCGCAGCCAGGGCTTTGCTTGATTTACGCATCTGTCTGGGAACGAGTGCTAGCTGAGGATTGTAACCAAACGCGAGCGGCGATGCGGAGAGAAAGGATGGTCGGTGATTTGGCCCTCGAATTTTGGTGCCCACCGGCCAGGAATGGACGTGTTGCACGACGGGCAGTGTCCCTCCGGGGTGAGCCGATAGTCCTCGACGAAGTAGCCGTAGCGCTTGATCAGCATTTTGCCGCAATTGTGGCAGCGGGTGTTTTCGAGATCGCCGACCATGCCCGGCAGGTTTCCGGCATAGATGTAACGCAGGCCTGCTAGCTTTCCGATTTCGGCGGCGCGAAGCAGATCTTCGGGGCGCGTGTTGTCGGGGTCGTCCATTTTGTAATCCTTGTGGAATGCCGTCACATGCCACGGGATGAACGGAGAGACCCTGGCGAGGAAATCGGTCAAGCCACGCAGTTCGTCCTCTGAATCATTAAATCCGGGGATGAGCAGAGTAACGATCTCAAGCCAGAAGCCCATCTTATACAGGCTGCGAATGGTTTCGAGGATCGGTC
>Ga0209058_1000410_pt1 | contig 36242 bp, 39 predicted proteins | sample GraSoiAngelo_147_FD_185904 | JGI IMG/M metagenome (GOLD analysis project Ga0209058, IMG submission 185904) | Grasslands soil microbial communities from the Angelo Coastal Reserve, California, USA - 14_1009_05_40cm (SPAdes) (version 2) | ecosystem: Environmental > Terrestrial > Soil > Grasslands ... | reverse complement strand
ATTGCGCTACCCCGCATCCCCCGAACACGATGACGCCGTTATTTAACCCTTTGGTGGTTAGTTGCGCGACTCATTCCAAGAGCTTCCCCATATAGCGGCGTTCCGCGCGGAATCCCAGGCTCTCGTAAACATGGCGCGCTCGGGCGTTCGTCTCGGACACTTCGAGCTTGATCTTTCGATACCCGCGCTCTCGGGCCCAGTCGCTCGCCCACTCGACGAGGAATTTCCCCACCCCCGTCCCGCGTCGCTCCGGCGTCACCCAGACGTCGTAAATGAAACCCTGCGCCTCGGGCGTCATGAACCCACCTTCGCCGAGGATCAGATACCCGAGGAGCTCGTGGTCCGCGGTCTCGGCGATCCACCGTTCCGTTCGGTCCCCCGCCATGTAGGGCTCGATCTTCTTCCGGAAATGGCCTTCCCACTTGCCGCGATCCAACCGCGCGCGTTCGTCCTCCGGGATGTCGTCCCATACGGTCTGCAGGGTTGCTCGCCACATCACGTCGTCGTCCGCGCGTCGAGCCCGTCGCATGTGGACGTCCACGGTCAGACCCATTTCGCGACACGGCCTCGCGCCGAATGAAGATGTCGGCCCGTTCCTTTCGGATCGGATTGCGTCGCAACAAAATTCGGGTCGTCGCCACTCATTGCCCAGCTTTTATATGACCCTCGGTCGTTGTTGCGCTCGTGCTCCCCTCGCGCTGCGCTCGATGCGGCGCCGTGAGTCGCGATTTTCTGTGCGGGCCCTGTCTCGATTTCCTCGTGGCCGATCGCCCGATGTGGTTGGATCCCGGGCTCCTGCCCGGGCCGTCGCTCTTGGATCTCACGGCCGCGAACGAGGTCGCCATCGTGGGGGCGGACCTGTCGGAGATCGAGTGGCATCGGCCTGCACGCGAACCGGCTTCGACCGAGGCGGTTCGGCTCGTGCGCCTGCTTCGCTTCGATTCGGACGAGCCGGCGATCGTGAGCGTGGGCGATGCGGAGGTCCTTCACACGTTCCTGCGCGACGCCCGTCGTTCGAGCCCATCGAAGATTGAGGAACGGACCGCTCTCGCGGCCCTGTGCCGCTATCTGCAGTCACGCGACTGGATGCCTCCTCATCTGGCGTCCCAATACGGGCTTCGCGCGAAGGCGATCATGCCTCCGGAGACAGTCGAGCCGAAGCCGGAAGTTGCGCCCCGCGAACCGCCGGAAGCGTTGCCTCCGATTGAACCGTCGCTGCTTGAGGTCTCCATGGAACCGGCCGCCCCCGAAGTCCCGTCCGAACCCGCCCTCGAGGAGTTGGAGGACCTCGAACTCCACGAGGACATGACCCTGCCAGAAGCTCAGCCGGTCCCGCCGAACCCGGTGCCCCGTCCGGAGCCTCCCCTTCCGCTTCCCCAACCCGAACCCGCTCCCGGTCCCGTGCCAGAACCTGAACCAGAGCCCGGACCGGGACCGGAGGACGCTTTCGTCGACCCATCGCAGCGGGCGGAGCTCGAAGAGACCCGACGCGCCTTGGAGACGGAGCGCGCGGACGCCGAAGCGTTCGTCCGATCCCGCACGCAGGATCTCCTCTCGAAGGAGGAGCTGCTCTTCGCGCGCGAGCGAGCCATCGCATCGAAAGAAGAACAAGTCGAGGCCCATGCGCGGGCGGCGACCGAGCGACTCGCCGAATTGGAGAAGGACTCGGCTCGGCGCGAGGTCTTGCGGTTCCTCGGAGCGATCCCGGGCATGTCCGCATCCCAGGCCGACGTCATTGCGACCGCGTTCCCCGACATCGTCTCGTTGACCGCCGCGGACGAGAAGGCGCTGACTCAGTGCAAAGGGGTGACCGATGCGCTGGCCCGCGCGATTCGGCTGGAGCTTGCGCCCGGTGAGCTCGAAGAGGAACGTCGTTCCAGCCGACTCCGGGAAGAAGCCCAGGCGTTCGTCGAAGAAGGCGACTACGCCGCCGCCTTGGAGTGTTACGATCGCCTGCTCCGGTCGAGACCCGAGGAGACGAGCGTCTGGTTCGACCGAGCCGAGCTCCTCGTCCTCCTCGACCGTCCCGAGGAGGCGCTCCAGGCCTACACGCGAATCCTCGATGTCGATCGGGGGAACCGGCAGGCGTCATACGAGCGCGCGAACCTCCTCTTCGGGCTTGGCCGGCTCTCCGTCGCGATCGACGCCCTGCGCGAGGCGCTCCGCCTCGACCCGTCGAAGTCACGAGACGTCGTGCAGAAGGCGGAACAGCTGCGGAGAGACGGTCATCCGAAAGAAGCCGTCCTGCTGTTTCATGCAATCCTCGAAGTCGCTCCGGACGACCCGCGCGCCATCCTCGGGCTCGGGGACACGTTCATCGACCTCGGGGATGCGGACGCCGCCGAGGCGCAGTTCACGCGCGCACTCGGGAAGGACCCGCAGAACGCGCCCATCCTCTTTCGAAAAGGCGAGCTCCTCGAGCGCAAAGGCCGTTGGGGCGCGGCGATTCAGTACTACAACCGCGCGATCGCCCTTCGATGGAATTACCCGGAACCATGGCTCGTGAAGGGCGAGATCCTCCTGAGTCACGATCGCCCTACGGAGGCACTCGAGTGCTTCGAGAAGGTGGCCTCCTTTGAACCCCAGCGCATTGAGGCATGGGCCGGAGCGGCTCGAGCCGATGCGGCTCTGGGCCGACGCGGGGAGGCGGATTCGGCCCTCGCGAACGCGACGCGCCTCGGGGCCGACCATCTCGCGGTGCGCGCGGCCCGCGAAGCGATTGCGCAAATGACCGGGCCCGTGCCACAGGCCTCCGAGCCATTGAAGCCCATCACCGATCTCCCGTCCCTCGCGAAGGCGTTCGAGGCGATCGAGGAGGAGATCGATTCACCGGTGCCATCCGTCCCGGCCGATTTCCAGTCGTTCGTCGAGTCGATCGAGCCGGAGAAAGAGGACACCCACGTCCTCCTGCAACTCGCGGAGCTGGCGATGGAGGGCGGAGATCCGCAGATGGGTCTCCTCCGGTACGAGCAGGCGATCGAGCGGGAGCCCCGTAACGCGGACGCCTGGACGGGGAAGGGCGTCGCCTTGCAACAGCTCGAGCGGTTCCGCGACGCCCTCGAGGCGTACGATCAGGCCCTTTCCCTGAAGCCGAACCACGAGCTGGCCCGGAAATGGCGCGAGACCTGTGCCCGGCACATGGAGTCGGAGGCGAACGGGTAATGCTGGCGCCGGACGCGACGGAGCGTTTTCTCCCGAGCGTCGATCGGCTCGAGTCGGCGATGCACGCCGCGCGGCGCGCGTTCGAGCGGGGAGATACGGATGGCGCGCTCGGCCAGCTCGGCGTCGCCCTGAAGCTCAAACCGGAATACGATGCGGCTTGGATCCTCAAAGGTCACGTCCTTCAGAAGGCGGGGGATCGGGAAGCTGCCCTCGACGCGTTCATGCAGTCGCTAAAGTGCAGCGGCGACTCCAAGGAAGGCTGGATGGGGCTAGCGTCCGCGTTACACGAACTCGGTCGATTGAAGGAGGAAGCGGAGGCCTACGATCGGCTATTGGCTTTCGACCCGCTGTCGATCGAGGCATGGATCGACAAAGGCGCGGTCCTCCATGAGTTGAAAGACTATTCCGGAGCGATCCGCTGCTACGAGGAAGTCCTCGCGCTGCGACCGGAGCACGCCGCGGCGTGGAACAACAAGGGCGCGGCCTTGCTCCGTCTCGGTCAGGAGGCCGAGGCGGCGGGGTGCTTCGAGGAGGCCCTCCACCTCGATCCGGATTGCGTCGACGCGATGGCGAACCGGGTTTACCTCTACGAAACGAAGGCGTACCACGGGGAGGCCGTGCTCTGGGCGGACCGCGCGCTGCGGATCCGGGAGGCCCCCGGCTTGTGGTACGCGAAGGGCCTCGCCCATCTGGGTTTGCTCGAGTCGACGTTGGCGATGCGATCGTTCGAACGGGCCCTCGCCCTCGATCCGACACTGAAGGAGGCGAAGGCCGCGCTCGGGCGTGCGACGGCGCTGCGCCGGAAGTCGGACTTCTACCGCGGTGCCTATGAGTGCTTTGGCACGCACCTCGCGGGCGATCCCGGTTGCGAGGAATGCGAGATTCGCCCGCGCTGCCGCGAGGTGACGCCGTGAGCGTTCCGTCCGCCGCAGAAGTCGAGCACGCGGACTGGCCGACGCTCCAACGGATGTGTGAGTCCCTCGGGCTGAACCCGAAGGGCCGAAGCGGGGTCGTGCGCATGCGCGTCCTCGACCATGTGCGTCGACGTATCCGCCCAGAGTCGTGGAGGGCCGGGCGGGACCACATGGCCGCGTTGCTCACCCGACTCGGCTATCCGAATCTCTCCGAGGATCTGTGGGAGTCCACGATTCGACTCGACGCCCCCGCCCCGTGGGTCGGCCTGGGGCAGGCGCAAGTCGCCGGCGGATTCCTGAGCGAAGCGGCCAAGTCGTTCGACCGCGCGGCCCAAATGGGCGACCGATCGGCACTCTTGCATCGGGCAGAGGCCTTGGGAGCGGGAGGCGATTACGACCGTGCCATCGCCGCGTGCGAGTCGTACCTCGCGGACCGCCCCGGGAACCTCCGAGCGCTCGGGATGAAAGCGGATTTCCTCGCCCGGTCGGGCTTCAAGGAGGAGGCGGCGCGCGTCCTCTTGGCGGCGGCCGACTCTCATCCCGAAGCTCCGTTCTTGCGCTCGTCGGCGGGTACCTCGTTCCTCAAGGCGGGACGCCCGGAGGTGGCGCTCGAGGCGTTCGGATTGCCGAAGCTGGCCGATGCGGCGGAGATCGAGGGGGCGATCAATCACGGTGTCGCGCTCCTCGTGCTTGGCCGAACGCGCGAAGCGGTCGACATTTTCCAGAAGGCGATCGAGGCCGACCCGGATCGCGTAGAGGCTCTCAACAATCTCGCCGTCGCCCAACTCCAACTGGGGCAACCCGAATTAGCGGCCGCGAACCTCGCGCGGGCCGCGAAAGGGGTCGACTCAGCACGCATCCGACTCAACCTCGCAAAGGTCGCCCCGAATCCGGCCCCGCGTCCTCGAGCCAAGAAGCCTGCCGCACGGAAGAAACCGAAGCCATAGGTCCGCGGTTCGGAAACCATCAATACCGTTTGCGCCGTGGCGGAACCGATGCCGGTGCGATCGACGCAATGGGAAGGCGTCTATGTCGACGGGCCGTGGCTCCTCACCCGGAATCTCGTCCCCGGTGCCGTCGTGTACGGCGAGGGTCTCGTCCGAGGGAGCGACGGAGAGTTCCGTCGGTGGGACGCGAACCGGAGCAAGCTCGCGGCGTATCTGAAGCGAGGGGGTCGCGTATGGCCGTTCCGCCTTCGCTCGTCCGTCCTCTACCTGGGCGCGGGAAGCGGGACGACCGCGAGCCATGTCTCGGACATCTGCGCGGACGGCACGGTCACCGCGGTCGAAATCTCGCCGCGGTCCTTCCGGGATCTTCTCGGTCTTGCTGAGAAGAGGACGAATCTGGTGCCGATTCTCGGCGACGCCACGAAGCCGGAATCGTACGCAGGTCGGATCGGCTCCGTGGACGTCGTGTACCAAGACGTCGCCCAACGGGACCAGGAAGCGATATTCCTCCGGAACTTCGAGCTCGTGCGATCCGGCGGCACAGGCTTCCTGATGATGAAGGCGCGATCGGCCGACGTCTCCGCGTCGCCCGCGAAGATCTTCGAGTCGACGAAACGCACGCTGGCCAAGTCCGGCGTCGAGGTGATCGACTTCCGCAACCTCGAGCCGTTCCAAGCGGACCACGCCGCCTTCGTGGTCCAAAAACCATAGCGCCATCTGCAGGGTCACAGGCTCAATCTTAAATACGATTTCGCGGTATGCGCAGCCCCTCCCGAGGAACCGATGGCTCGCATCCATGCGCACCGCAAGGGAAAGAGCGGATCGACCCGACCGTACCTGAAGACGAATCCGGAGTGGGTCGCGATGGAGAAGGCGGAGATCGAGGAGACGATCGTCCGCTTGCATCAGGAGGGCCTGTCGACGGCCTCCATCGGCGTACGGCTGCGGGACGCCTACGGCGTTCCGAACGTGCACCTCGCGACCGGTCGCAGCGTGACCGAGATCCTGTCTTCCAAGGGGACGAAATTCACTTTGCCGGAAGACCTCGCCAGCCTGATCAAACGAGCCGCGAGCCTTCAGACCCATCTCAAGGACCATCGGAAGGACCTGAGCAACCGACGCGGCCTCGAGTTGATCGAGTCACGCATCCGCCGACTGTCCCGGTACTACAAGTCGCGCGGCGTCCTGCCGGCGGACTGGGATTTCTCCTTGAAGCTCGCGGAGCTGCAAGTGAAGTAGGTGGCCCATGGTCAAGGGCCTGGACGATCTGGCGCCCGAGGGCCTGCTCGATCGGGCGCGGAAGGCCGCGGGTCTCGTCGACGACGCGGCCCGGGTCCGCATCTTCTGCCATTACGATCCGGACGGCACGACCTCCGCCTCGATCTTGGCCCGGGCCCTGATGCGCCGCGGCAAGCGAATCCACGCGACTATGGCGCACGCCCTCGATGGGACGTCCGCAGCCCGCCTCCAGGAGGAATCGAACGAGCTCTTGGTCGTGAGCGACATGGGATCCGGCCAGCTCGATCTCCTCGAAAGCCTTCCGTATCCGGTCGTCGTCCTGGATCACCACAAGCCGATCCGCGACTCCGAGAAGATCGCCCACGTGAATCCACACTTCTTCGGCGTCGATGGGGCACGGGAAATGTGTGGCTCGACGACGACGTGGCTTTTCGCCCTCGTCCTCGACGAGCGGAACTGGGATCTAGCCGGGCCAGCAATGGCCGGTGCGATCGGGGACAAACAGGCGCTCGGGGGTTTTGTCGGCGTGAATGCCGCCCTGTTCGACGAAGCCAAGGACCGCAAGGTCGTCGTCCCGGAGCGCCGACTCGCCCTTCGGGACCTGCCAATCGGAAAGGCGCTAACGCTTTCGATTGAACCGTACTTCCGCGGCCTCTCGGGGCGACCCGACGCGGCCGCCGGCTTTCTTCGTGCGCTGGGCCTTGACCCCGAGGCAAGCGTCCGCGATCTCGACGCAGGCGGCCGAAGAAAGTTGACGTCGATCTTGGCCGCCCGACTCGTGGAGCAACACGCGGCCCCGGAAGCGCTCGATGTCCTCGTGGCCGATCGATACTGGGTCGAGCCCGACCAGATGTACGCCCACGACCTCGAGGCGTACGTGAACAGCTGCGATCGTCTCGGACGAGAAGGCCTCGGGATGGCGGTGTGCCTTGGGGATCGCGAGGCGCTCTCGAGGGCGGAGAAGTTGCTCGATGAATACACATCGAAGGTCCTTGGCTATCTCGTCTCCCTCGAATCAAAAGGGCTGTTCCCGAAGAAACATATCCAGTTCTTCTATTGTGATGACGCAAGCCTCGCCGGCGTCGTCGCGGGAACGGGCATGTTGTTCTTCTTCGATCAAACGCGACCGACGCTCGGGCTCTCCGTCCTCGACGGTGTCACGAAAGTCTCCGCCCGCGGCACTCGCGCGCACATCGCTGCCGGAGTCGACCTCGCCGTGGCGTTGCGCGAAGCCGCGTCCGAGGTCTCCGGGAACGGCGGAGGCCACAACATCGCTTCGGGCGCGACGATCCCGAAGGGCAAAGAGGATCGGTTCCTTGCGCGCGTCGACGAGATCGTCGGACGCCAACTCGAAGGCCCGCCGGTGCGGGGTCAATAATTGTCCAAGAGGCGGCTCACTTCGCGGGATTCCAGGTCCGTCTTCAGAGCCGGCGACTCGAGGACCTTCATGTTCCGCTCTAGGAGGGCGAGCTCCTTCTCCTCGAGGGTGTCCGGACTCACGGGCAGCAGGATGATCGCCCGTCGCTGCATGACGAACTCGTTCACGTGTTCGACGAACATGAGGGTCTGCAGAAATCCGTTGTTGATGATCAGGTACTCCAAGCCATCGAGGAGCACCGCGCCCTCGCCGTTGTTGTCCTCGATGAACTTCTGAATGACCTTGGCGAGCGTGCCGATCGCCGTCGGGTTGTGATAGTCCTCCCCGGGCGTGTGGCTGAGCCAAATGATCCGCACGTCCGTCAGGCCGCGCTCGCGGCGCACGCGGTCTGGATACTGCCGAGTGATGCACAGGCTCGGAATTTTCTGAGCGAGCAGCATCTCGAAGAGACGGAAACTCAGTTCGGGCTTCTTCTCTTTCACGAGATAGCAGACGCCCTTCTCGAGCTCCATGGGCATCGCCGAGCGAAGTGCCTCAGCCTCCGTGCCCATTTCGCCTTCCTGAGGTTGCACCCATCCCATCGGTTTCTCCATAGCGGCTATCGTCTCTTCAAACTTCGTTCCAGATTATCACTGAGCACCTTGGCCGGAATTTCCGGGAGGGAAATCAGCGTCGTCTTCCCGACTTCGCCCTTCCCGCTCAACTTCGTGTCGACGAGGCCGAGGGCATCGAGGTCGCGCACATACTTCCAGAACTGGGTGTGGGCCCGCGGCTTCTCTTCGTACTCCTCGCACACGACGGCATACGCCTCTTCGGCGTCGCCCATCGTGATGTACGCCTTCTTGCGGCTCTTCCGGGCGATCGCCAAGAGCACGAGTTTCTTCGGGACGTCGAGGAGACCGAGGCGCTCTTGGACGTCCGTCGGATGAACGTGGGCCTTCGCGCCCCGGAGATGCTCTGGTGCGACCTCCTCCAAGGTCTCCTCATCCGCGAGCATGCCGGCCTTCTCGAGAAGCTCGATGGCGTACCGCGCATCCCCGAACTCGGACGCGATATCCGCGATCAGCTCGATGAGGTCCTCGCCGACGGTGCCCGGGTGCATCGCAAGCTGGACGCGGCCCGCGATGATGTCCCGTAGCTCCGCTCGATCGTACTTCGGGAACTCCACGACGTTCGATCGGCGGAACGTGCTCAGCGCGGCGCGGTCCATGTATTCCAACGCGTTCGGCCGCTGCGAGATCAGGATCATCGAGATGTTGCCTTTCGAGGCGATCGTCTCCTCCGCGATTCGCGCGAAGGAGTAGATCAGGTCCGCCCCGCTCTTCTTCAGGAGCGCATCCACTTCGTCCAAGATCACGATGAAGTGGAGCCGGTGCTTCTCGAGATGGCGTCGCAAGGTCTCCATTTTCTCAGCGATTGAGAATCCACGTTCCGGGAAGTGCGCATCGAAATGCTGGATTAGCCGAAGCAGGATGGCATCGTCGCCCATCCGCTGGCGGCAGTTCACCAGGTCCCAATCGACCGCGCGGTCCGATTCCGACGCGTATTTCTTGAAGTCCAGGCAGAAGCGCTTCGCCGTGTGGGTCTTCCCCGTCCCCACGGGGCCGTACAGGAATGCGTTGCTCGAGGCGCCGGCCTCGACGACGGGCCTCAGGAGGGTGAAGAGCCGTTGCGTTTGTCCCTCGCGGTGAATCATCTTTTCAGGCAGGTAGTCGAATGACAGTTTCCCCTGGTCTTTGAACACGGAGGGCCCGGCCCGGAACGACACAATCGACGCCAAGGCAGCGGACGCGCATAACCTTTGCCTCCGAGACCCGAAAGGCCATCAAGGAATCCGAGGTTGGCGGGTCGTGGCGGAGCGGTTCTTCTGTTTCGCATGCGGACGTGACCACCGCACAGGGACCGCGATCGCGCGGGATCACAAACGATACAGCATCGAGGGCGGGCACGAATCCGGCGGGATCTTCTCCGACCTGCGGGAGTTCTATCTTCAGACGAAAGGGATCGAAGCCGCGTTCCGCATCCTCGGATTCGAGGACGTCCGCGTGCATCCGCCCCGCTTCGGTCGTGGCTGGCCGTCACGCACCGAGATCGAGCGCGCATACCGAGACCGGGCCCGCCGCGACCATCCTGACGCTGGGGGCGATCCCCGCGAGTTCCGGAAGGTCCAGTGGGCGATCGAAGTGTTGCGGCGGTATCGGCCGCCGGATGCATGAGCGGGCGCCCGCAACGTTTATCGCGGTCCGGAAGATTGATTCGCTCGGAGGTTGACGGACGCCTTCCTCCCCCCGCGAAGCCTTCTCCACATTGCCCGACCAGGTCTTGCACGACCTCGCCGCAGCCCATGGGCTCGACCCGACGCGGTACCCGAACCGCAGTTCGCTGATCGAAGCGCTCGCCTCGCGCCCGGACGCCGAGGTCCTCCTGACGGAAGCGGACCGCCGACGAATGGAATACCACCTCGAACGACTTCGACCCCGTCAGCTCCGCGAGCTCGGCGAGCGACATCGGGTGAGCCTCCTCGGACTGAAGCGGAAATCGGACCTGGTCGCCACCATCGCCGCCGCCCCCGGCGCCCCCGAGATCCTCATGGAACTCGAGGCCCAGGACGCCGCGGAAAGGGATTCTGGATTCGTGTTGGGACGCGACGCCGATGTCGACTACGAACGGGTCGAGGAACTGCTCGATCAGGCCCGCAAAAGGTTCCAAGAACGCCAATTCGAGGCCGCGCTGACTGCGGCGCAAGAAGCGTCCCGCATCGCGGAGCGCACCACCGAACAGCTCCGCCGCGCTTCGTGGTCGTACGCCGTCCTCGCGGCGCAAGGTCTCCTGGAGCCGTGCAATCCGGAGGACCCGGAGACCGCGACGGCCCGCGCGCTCCTCGACCGCGCCCGAGACGTATTCTTCCAAGGCCAGCTCCTGGACGATGCCTTCCTGCAGGACCTGGTCCGGGCCGCGGAGGTGGCCCACTCGCGAGAGGCGGACCGCGTGCGGGATCTGCTCGCGTTCACGCGGGATTCGATTCGCGAGGCCGCGAACCTCGGTGCGTCGATTGCCTTGGCCGAGGACGCGTGGAAACGAGGGGGCGACTCCCTCGACCGGGATCGGCTTGCCGCGGCGCGGGAGAGTTTCGTCGAGGCCGCCCAGCGAGTGGAGGACGCGAGGATCCGCCGGATTCGCGAGGTCGAGGAATCGATTGGATTCGTCTCCGACCACATCGGCCTTGCGCGGAACGTCGGAGCGGACATGCGCGAGGCGGAGGAACTCCATCAGGCGGCGCAGACCGCCATCGCCGCCGGCGAGCACGGCCACGCGGGGGATCTCCTCAAACGCGCGGAGCGGCTCGCGATGAAAGGTCAACAACGACAGATCGAGCGGGCGATGCAGCTCCGGCAGGCTCAGGTCGAGAAGGCCCAGGGGATCATTGGCTCGTGTGAGCCCGTCTTGAAGGAAGCGGAGTCGTACGACCTCAGCGCGACCGAGGTCCGCGTTCTCCTTCGGCAGGCCCGGGACGTCCTCACGAAAGGCGATTACTTGGCGGGACTGACCTTCGCCCGGAACGCGGAGGAAGCGGCTCAGCGGCTCGAAGCCCAGGTCGCCGACGAGCGCCGGCGGCGGGGCATCCAGAAGCCCGCATCCGGAACGTGCGGGGTGTGTCGATCCCCGCGCGTCACGTTCCAAGATGACGGATGGGGCCGGTGCGAGGATTGCGGGACCACATTCCGATGGCGCGGCCCGCTCGGCGTCTGGGAGCGCCTGAAGGCGATCCTGGTTCCATAGGCCGGCGACGTTCCATAGTCTTTTATCGAGTCGCCTGAATTCCGCGCGGATGGCGAAGCGGGACCTGCTCCGCCGAAAGGTCGAGGACATCGACATCTCGCCCTCTTCGGAGATCTCACGACTCGTCGAAGCGATGGGTCGCGGGGGCGGCTTTACCGCGAAGAAAATCGCCGTCGGGGTGGAGATCCTCCGGACGATGTTCGCTCGACCGGCGTGCACGACCTTCCTGTCGTTCCCGGCCGCGCTGATGGCCACGGGGGTCCGCGGCGTCTTGCGCGCCCTCGTCGAGAAAAGGCTCGTCGACGTCGTGGTGACGACCTGCGGCACCGCCGATCACGATCTCGCGCGGGTGTGGCAGCCATACTACCATGGCGACTTCGAATTGGACGACGTCGCCTTGCATCGCCTCGGAGTGAACCGTCTCGGGAACGTCCTCATCCCGAACACCTCATACGGAATCGTGCTGGAGAAAAAGATCCAGCCCATGCTCCGCGACCTGTGGGACTCCGGCGTCCGGGCACCGTCCACGAACGAATTGCTCTGGGAGCTGGGCCGACGCACCGGGAGCCGCCAATCGCTGCTCTGGTGGGCGTGGAAGAACCGCATCCCGGTCGTCGTTCCGGCGATGTTCGACGGGGCGGTCGGATATCAGCTCTGGTCCTTTTGGCAGGAGCACAAAGAGTTCGCGATCGACCAGTTCCGGGACGAGGCGGATCTCGCCGACCTCGTCTTCAGGGCGAAGGAAGCGGGCGCCCTGATGATCGGAGGCGGCGTCTCCAAGCATCACACGATCTGGTGGAACCAGTTCCGCGGGGGGCTCGACTACGGCGTCTACATCACGACGGCCCCGGAATGGGACGGCAGCCTGAGCGGAGCGCGGCTACGGGAAGGGATCTCTTGGGGCAAAGTGAAGGAGACCGCGAAGCAGGTGACGATTGAAGCGGACGCATCCGCAATTCTGCCAATGATGATTGCCGCGGCGCTCGGCCGCCCCCACCGATGATTCGAACCTGTCACTTGATGAGCCAGTAGCCCGCGGCCTTCTCGCGCGCACGGCGCTTCGCGTAGCCCTTCGACTGCAATTCTTGGAGTGCTTGGAGGACGAAATTCTTCCCGAGCTTGGACATCTTCGTGATCGCCTCCGCGTCGCGCATCTTGTCCTCCGACGTGATGCCGGCGGACTTCATCGTGTCGTAGACCTTGTTGGCTCGGTCAGAAACGTCTTCGAGGGGCACGCGCGAACCCTCCGTGCGCGGGCCGGAAACTCGGGGCGGTGTTAAATAAGCTTTCCATCCTTGAGACCGGCGATGTGTCCCGGAGTGTGCAAGGACCGACTCGCGGATGCGTTCGACCGATTCGGACGGGTCCCGATCGAGAAACGGAAACTCGTCGTCCCACCGGACTACTCGGCGTTCCGGACGGCCGAGGATCCGTTCTGGGCCGCGGGTGGACTCCTCCGTGACGGGCGGGGTCGCGTCCTCCTGATCCGTCATGTTGCCAGGGCCGGCTGGGGCGACGCCTGGGTCACCCCCGGTGGCCGTCTCGAGGAGGGGGAGACCACCGTGGACGGCTTGCGCCGCGAAGTGCGTGAGGAGGTGGGCTTGGACGTACTAGAGCCCGTGCTCACGCGCATTCTCCAGCAGACCTTTTCCGACGGCACGCGCGTGCGGCACGGCTACTTCGCCCAGTTCGTTGCTCGCGCGTCGTCCCCCGTCGCGCGTCCGGGTCCCGACGTGCGGGAGGCGCGGTGGTTTGAGACGTTGCCCGCAGACCTCGCGTTCCGGGAGGACTACGTCGCGGATTTCAAGCGTTTCGTCCAGGCCGCAACCTTTTAGCGAATCGCCCGAATGGCGGGGCCGGGAACCGATGGGACCAAAGCCGGCGCTGCTCGTCGTCGACATTCAAAACGACTTCTGCCCAGGTGGCGCGCTCGGTGTGCCAGACGGCGATGCAATCATTCCGCGGGTGAACCGAACCATCGCGCTCTTCGAACGCCGTCATCTGCCTGTCCTGTTCACGCGGGACTGGCATCCGCGGGAGACGAAACACTTCAAGGAATTTGGCGGGGCCTGGCCGGCGCATTGCATCCAGGGCACGAAAGGCGCCCGATTCCATCCAGACCTGCAGATGCCAAAGGGAGCGGTCATCCTCTCGAAGGGAATGGACCCGGAACAAGATTCGTATTCGGCCTTCCAGGCTTTCACCGATCGAGGCCGGGATCTCGAATCGACCCTGCACGAGCTCGACGTGAACGACTTGTTCATTTGCGGCCTCGCGACCGACTACTGTGTGCGGGCGACGACGCTGGACGGGCTGCGACGCGGTCTCGCCGTTCGCGTGCTTCGCGACGCGATTCGCGGGGTGGACCTGAAACCCGGTGATTCGGACATGGCGATCAAGGAAATGCGCGTGCACGGCGCCCGTTTTTCGGAGAGCCGCGGAATCGCGAGACTTTTGGTGGGGGACTGAATCTCTCCGAGCACGCCGTCACCTGAAGGCGGCGAATCGTTGAAATAGACCAGACCGTTTCATTTGGCATCGTTCGCGACCAACTTTCGAGGGCGTGGACGTGGACGACGGAAGAGGAACGCGTTGGGGGGGCAGGAAATGGCTGGCAAAGGGAAGTCGAGCGGGGCTGGAGACGGTACGCGTGAACATCCGTGGCATCTGAAGACGCCGAGCGGAACGTCGGAATTCCTAGCATTTCGCGACGAAACGCTCGATCCACCCGCGCTCGTCGTCAAGTCGGGGAGCACGGAGCTTCGGTATCACCTTCGGTGCATCAACGATCTGCATTCGATGCTCAAGTCGCGCGGCGACTGGATGCTTCTCGGGAGCGCGGACGAGCAGAAGGCGGCGGCCGAGGGAACGATCGAAGCGTGGGGTCGATCCTCGAAGAATCCCGTTGGCGGGTGGTATGGATTGAAGAAAGGGCTGCGAGGGAGATTCGGCATGTACGTGCCCCCGGTGCTGGAAGTTCTCCACTTGGCCGAAGTCGAACACAACCCGAAGAACAACCGGATGAGAGCGCTGTAGTCCGCCTCCCCACGGAGGATCGGATTGGAGTCGCTTGCAACTGACGATCTGCAGGAGTTTCTTTCGAACCTGGCTCCTGAAAGAAAAGATGCATGAGCAAACCAAAGAATTCTTTCTCTAGCTTGCGTCCTCAACCCTTTTCAAAATGCGGAGGGCGGTGAGCGTAATCCACTTACTCGGCTTGCCGGCTTCTTCTAGTGCAAAGGGCTTGACTTTTCTCAGGTTGGGATCGTACCCTGTTCCCGCTCCTCGATCTGGATGCACTTTGTCAAGTCGCCAAGTTCCGTCACGCCGTCGTTTGTCGTCGAGGATCTTAAGGGCCGGCCTGAGTCGCCGGTCGTCTGCATAGCCCAACTTAGTGACAAAATCCAAACCAACAAGGATGTCGTAGTAATAGTGAACAGGGTAGTGGAACCTGAACCAGGGATCGTATCTTTTTTCTCCATCATCGAAAAGCTCTCTTTGGAGATAAAACTCGACTCCTCGCTCGATAGAGCGGTCGATGCTTTTGGTCCTTTTCTCCTTCGGTAGCACCGCGTACGCAGCGAGAGCTTCCCAGCTGTCAAGAGTTCCTTTGTCACTCGGGAAGCAGTTCCAGCCGCCGTCTTCCTTTTGATCTTCGAGTAGCCTATCGTACAGCTTCCGTACTCTGAAATCCTCAACGTAACCAAAGCGAGTTAGCAATCGCGCTGTGTTCCCGACGATGCATACTTCCTCATTGTATATGTTAATCGGTGATCCTAGTCCAAGCTTGTACTTGAAGAAGAGATCGGCAATCTTTCCAATTCTTCGATCTTTTGAAGTGAGCCCGAGGTCTGAAAGAACGAGGGCTCGCCAATTGGTAGTGACATAACCTGGCCGAAGGAGAAAATTTAGCCATCTGAGAAAATTCGCTGGCCTCCGGAGAACATTCTCCTCCGTCGGACTTGCTGGTTCGTTTGGTTCCCAGTATCCTCCTGGTTTTTGCAGCTCTAGAATATCTTTGGCCCAGCCTCTTCGAGGAATCTTCGAGTACGCTTCTCTAACTTCTGGATCATTTTCTTTGCGACCCAAGAGGTCGACCAAAGTATAGTAGCGAACTGATGGTTGATCCTCCTCTAGTAGCCAGTCAACGACACCTTGATTCGTTAGATTGGAGTCTGAATTGGCCAACTTGTTCAATGAATACCGCCCATTCTAATTTTGGGCGAATTCATGCATGCGTATTACTCCTTTCCTTTTAGTCGGGTTCGATGGGCAGATCATCGACCTCCCTGGGCCGATCGTGCTGCCAACACGTTCGGCTCCACCAGTTCCGAATCGGGGCTTGAAGGGCCACGTTAAGCGCCTCCCTTATTGTCAGACGTCCGTCTCGGGCCATCTCGTGTCCTTTTGTTTAGATGCGGGCCGTCGTGTCCTAGGTACTGCAACGGGACCGTCTGGACAGTACGTTTATATAACGCGGTTGCCATACGAATGTCAGACAAAATTACCCGAGATGTCGGACGCGGACAAGGGTCCATATGCCATCGGAATCCGAGCGGGTTACGATCCGAATTCCCCCGGACAAAATCAAGGCGCTTCACCAGCTCGTCAAGAGCGGCGACTTCACCACGATTTCCGACGCGATTCGCGCGGCGATCGATCGGTTCATCGACGTGAAGTTCGCGCCGGACTACATCCGCAAGCTCATGATCGAACTGCCGAAGGGGAACGTCGTGGACCTGCAGCAGCTCGTGAAGTCGGGCGACTCCGTCTCCGTCGAGGACGCGGTCCGCAACGCGGTCCGGGAGTATGTCCGGCGTCGGCTCCACAAGGCCATGGAAGGGGCCGAGCGATAGGTCGACGTGGCGGGAACGCGCGATCCTTATGCGCGCGAGCAGGGCGGACCTTGCCAGGCCGCTCGGGATGGAATCAGGGATGGGCCTCGAGACTGCGCAGCGCACCGGGAACCAGTCGTTCCTCGACACGTTCGGCCCGGCCCGCCCGAAGGTCCTCGTGATCGGATGCGGTGGCGCGGGCGGGAACTCCGTTCACCGTCTCCATCGCATGGGGATCCACGGCGCCCGAACGGTCGTCGTGAACACGGACGCGGTCCATCTCGATTCGATTCAGGCGGACCGCAAGCTCCTGATCGGAGGGGGCGTGACGCGCGGGATGGGGGCCGGCGGTCGGCCAGAGATCGGCGAACGGTGCGCCGAGATCTCGGAGCAGGAACTCCGGAACCAGATTGGGGACGCAGATCTCACGTTCATCACGGTCGGACTGGGTGGAGGCACGGGGACGGGAGTCGCGCCCCATGTGGCGGAACTTGCCCAGGCTGCGGGGAGCGTCGTGATCAGCCTGGCGACCACGCCGTTCCGGGCGGAACGTGGCCGGATGATGAATGCGCGGGCGGGCATCCAACGACTCCGGGACCGCACGGATTCGCTGATTCTCCTCGACAACAACCGATTGCTGGACCTCGTCCCGAATCTCCCGGTCGAACAAGCCTTCGCGGTCATGGACCATCTGATCGGCGAAGTGGTCAAGGGCGTCACCGAGTCGATCACGGTGCCTTCGCTGATCAACCTGGACTTCAGCGACGTGCGCACGATCCTCCAGTCGGGCGGCACGTCCACGGTCTTCTACGGAGAGAACGCGGAAAACGACCCGGACAGGCTCGTTCGAGACACCCTCGACAATCCGCTCCTCGAGGTCGACTATCGCGGGGCGAACGGCGCCCTCATCCACATTAGCGCCGGCCCGGGTCTCCGGCTCCGCACCGCTCACGAAGTCGTGGAGGGCCTGACCGCCGCGATGCACCCGGACGCGAACGTCATCTTCGGGGTCCGAGTGGACCGCAAGTACAACGGGATTCTGCGCGTCCTCGTAATCATGACCGGGGTCCGTTCGCCGCTCGTGGAGGCTGTGCGCGAATCCGTCTCCATCGCCGATGTCGTCTCGGATGGAAGCGCCCGGCGGTCCATCGAGAACGAGCCTTCCCGGACGAATCGACGGCGCTGATCTCAGCGGGCGGGGGGCGGCGGTAGCATGACCATGGACGGTGCGTCTTCCTCCATCGTCTGGGTCAGCTGTCTCGGCTTCAGGCGGACCCGGATCGTTTCGGGTTTCGGCTTGATCATGTTCCATCCAGCCCGGGTCACGGCTCCGCCGACCATCGAGAGGACGACGTACATCCCGAACGTCAGGAACGTGATGGCGACCGGTTGCAGAATGCCACTAAGATCGAAGCTGAGCTGGAGGCCCGCCGTTGGGTCGGCCAAGCTGTCGCCCGAACGAGGCTGCATAGGGACCGCTTGGACCTGAGCGACGGCGCGACTTTCCTTCCCGTTGCCGTCGCGGATGGTGAGGCTGACCTGGTAGACGCTCGCATTCGCATACGTGTGCGGGCCGGGATTCCGACCCGCGGCACGGGTCCCATCGCCGAAGTTCCAGTCCCACGATGTGATCGCGACATCGCCTTGTCGAGAGGTGTCCTGGACGGTCGTCGTATTGGAACCATTCGTGTCCCACGTGAACGACGCACTCGGCCCTTGGGGAGTCTGCTGCGGGAACTGCCCTCGAAAGAAGTCTCCCGGAGCCGTCGCGATGGCCAGGGCGTGAGAGAAAGTGAACAGGAGGAGGCCTAATCCGAGGGCGAGGACGCCGATCCCAATGAGAAGCTCCGCGTGCTCCCGCTTGAGAAAGGCCATTCGAGCGCTCGATGGGGGCGAGGTCCATAAAGGCGGGAGCCTCGGTTCTCAAGTTCGAGAAAGGAGAATACTCGCTACCCGCGAAAGATCGGACGGGCGCTCAGGAGCGCGGGCTCGGCCAGGGGCCGGAACGGGAGGCCTTTCGTCTCGGCGAGGATCCGCTTTCGCAAGGCGTCGATCGCCATCTCCGTCTGCTCCTTCGTCGCCCGGACCCGGACGTTAAGGGTCCCGGTCTCGATTTCCTTCTTCCCGACCACGGCGATGTAGGGAACCCATTCCTTCTCCGCCGTCCGGATTTTCTTGGAGAGCGTGTCGTCCGAGTCATCGACGTCAGCGCGGACGTCCGGCATGCGGTCGAGCAGCCCTCGGGCGAACTCGAGTTGGTCGACGCCCACGGGGACGATCCGGACTTGGGTCGGCGAGAGCCAGACGGGCAGCATGGGCGTCTTGCCAGCTTTCGCGGCCGCGGCTGCCTTTTCCAAGAACGCGTAGAGGACCCGCTCGACGGCCCCGCTCGGGGAGAGATGCAGGATGAGCGGGTGGCGCTTCTGCCCCGCCTCGTCCGTGAACGTGATGCCGAACCGTTCCGCGTTCTCCGTGTCGATCTGGTCCGTCGTGAGGGCCGCGGCCTTGTCGTTCGCGTCGACGAAATTCCATTCGTACTTCATGATGAAGTAGAAGAACTGCTCGGACCACATCTCGACGAGGATCGGCTTGCCCCATCGCTTCGCGTACGCAGCGACGAAGTCCTTGTTCGCGTCCCAGAACGCCTTCGTCACCCGCATCCCGACCTCGAAATCGTCCGGCATGGAGAGGCCGCAGTCCTGGAGGAGGGTCCACGCGACCTCGAAACGCACCATGAGCTCCTCTTTCGCCATTTCGACATCGGAGACGAGGGCGTGGCAGTCCGGCATCGTGAACGCCCGCAGCCGCCTTAGGCCGGCGACCTCGCCGCGCTGTTCCGCGCGGAACGAATACCGCGTGAGTTCGTAAAGCGAGAGGGGCAGCTGCTTGTATGAGATTACCATGTCCTTCATGATCAGGAACTGACCGAAGCAGGCGCTGAACCGCAGGAACGCCCGCTTATTCGGCGTCTGGACGATGTATTGCCGGGCGGGGAAGCGGTCCAGATACGACTTGAGCGCGGGGTGCTCGAAGTCGTACATGACGGGGCACTCGACCTCCATCGTGCCGTAGTCCCGGAGGCGCTCGGTGACGAACTCCTCCAAGAGGCCCTTGATCAAACGACCTTTCGGATAGTACCGCAGGTTCCCGGGATCGGACCCCGGCTCGTAGTCGACGAGTTCGAGCTCTCGCATCAGCCGGACGTGCGGCGGTTCCTCCTTCGCTTCCCGCGACTTCGCCATCTCGTACGTCGCGAACCTCCGGAGCCGGTCGTGGCCCTCGAAATGGAAACCGCTCACCTTGCCGTCCTGGATCGAGAGGTGATGGACGGCCCCGTTCGGCTCGAGGATGTGCCAGTCAGAGACGAGCTTCGCCTCCGCCTTCACCGCGGTGGAGAGGTCTTCCTTTCCTTCTGCGCTTGCGTCGGCAACGATCTCGCGGGAGAGTTCACTGAGCGGATGGCCCTTCACCGCCACGCGGAAGGACTTGTAGTATCCGAAGGGGGACGCGTGGACGTCAAGGCCGCGGGCGAGCAGCTCCTTTTCCAAGGAGGCGATCAGTTCTTGGGCGGAGCCCGGCGCGGCGAGGGATGAGCTCAGATGGGCGTACGGATAAAGGACGATCCGTTTCGTCCGGACCTGGCCTGCGACGTCGGCGATATTCGCGGCCGCGGCTTTCGCGACGCCAGCGAGATTCGTTTCGTCCCGTTTCTCTGCGCTGATGAAGCAGACGAGGGCCTCTTCGATCCGGCCATGCCGTTTCGATTGCGGGACGTCGGGGACTCCTTTGAGCGCCTTCTCCCTCACATCGTACTCGAGGTAGTCCACGTGGAGGAACAGGACCCGCATGGTCGCCCGCTTATCGTTCGGAGGTATAAAGCTCCTGCCGGAACGCCGCGCATCGTGAAATAGGAATCCGCCGTTGTTCGTCCGAATGACGGACACCGCGAAGGTCTGGCGCCATCGGACCGGGGAGATTCGCCTCGACCGGACGCGCGTGATGGGGATCCTCAACGTCACCCCCGATTCCTTCTCTGACGGTGGGCGCTACCTCGATGCGGATCAGGCCCTCCGCCATGGCCTCGAGATGGTGGAACACGGGGCCGATCTCCTCGACGTGGGCGGTGAATCGACTCGACCCGGATCCGATCCCGTGTCTGCGGATGAGGAGTGGCGGCGGGTCGGTCCGGTGATTCGGGACCTTGTCGCCAAACTCGACGTACCCCTGTCCGTCGACACAATGAAGCCCGAGGTGGCCGCGAAGGCGATTGAGGCCGGGGCCTCCATCGTGAACGATGTCTCCGGATTGCGGGAGCCCGCCATGGTGCAGGTCGTAGCGAGAAGCGGCGTCGGAGCCGTCGTCATGCACATGCTCGGCAATCCAAAGACGATGCAGACCCATCCCGAATACGCCGATGTCGTCGGGGAAGTTCATTCCTTCTTGACGGAGCGGATTCGGGTCCTGGAAGCCGCGGGTGTGGCCTCCGACGCGGTCGCGGTGGACCCCGGAGTCGGGTTTGGGAAGGCCCAAGGACACAACCTCGCGCTCCTCCAGCACCTGGACCGAATCGTCGCCCTGGGCCATCCAGTCGTCGTCGGTGTCTCGAGGAAATCGTTCATCGAGAGATTGGGTGGAGGCGAACCCGACGAACGCCTTTCCGGGAGTATCGCCGCGGCGACGCTCGCGGTGGCGAAGGGGGCCCACGTGGTCCGAGTCCATGATGTCCGTGAGACCGTCCGGGCCATGCGGGTCGCCGACGCCGTGCTGCGCGGTGAAAAGCTTTAACCATTGAAACGATTCGTACCGTAATGGTAACTCGGAAGACCATCGCCTCGATCCTCGAGGACTACGAGGACATCGTCGTCGCGACGGTCTGTTCCCACTCGTCTCTTCAGATTTTCCATGGCGCTCGCCAGGAAGGCTTCCGGACCCTGGGGATCGCGATTGGTCAACGGCCGCGATTCTACGACGCCTTTCCTCTGGCCAAACCCGACGAGTTCCTGATCGTGGACTCGTATGCCGACATCCTCGACCACGCGGACGACTTAGTCGCCCGCCAGGCCGTGACGGTCCCGCACGGATCGTTCGTGGAATACATGGGCGCGGAGGTGTTCGCGAAGCTGCGCATTCCGACGTTCGGAAATCGCGAGGTCCTCCGGTGGGAATCGGACCGCGAGAAGCAACGGGAATGGTTGACCTCGGCGGGCGTCCCGATGCCGCTGAAGATTGAGCACCCGAAGGACATCGACCGCCCCGTATTCGTGAAGTACTACGGCGCCAAAGGAGGCCGGGGCTCGTTCATCGCGAAGAACTACGAGGACTTCAAAGAGTCGATCCAACCGGGAATGAAATTCACGATTCAAGAGTATGTCGTCGGGACGCGGTACTACATCCATTACTTCTACTCGCCGTTCGCGACGTCCGGGTATACGCTCTCGAAAGGAGCGCTCGAGATGCTCGGTGTGGACCGGCGGGACGAGGCGAACATCGACGAGATGTACAAGCTCGGGGCCCAGGAAGCCCTGCGCAAGATGGGACTCCTCCCGACGTTCGTCGTGACGGGAAACATGCCGGTCGTCTTGCGGGAATCGCTCCTGCCGAAGGCATTTGAGATGGGGGAGCGGGCGGTGGAGCGATCGATCGCGCTGTTCGGCGGGATGATCGGCCCGTTCTGTCTCGAGACGATCGTGTCGGACAAGCTCGAGTTCAAGGTCTTTGAGATCTCGACGCGGATTGTCGCCGGCACGAACCTGTTCATCGGCGGATCTCCATACGCCGACTTGCAGGAGCCGGGGATGTCAACGGGCCGCCGGATCGCAAGGGAGATTCGCGTCGCCCAAAAACAGGGTCTCCTCGCGGACATCCTCAGTTGAGGCACGCGTGGCCCTCCCGGCACGAAATCATCCGAGAAAAACGCGGGGAAACGCTTTTATGGCATCGCCCAACATGCGCGCCCAGCTATGGCCGACGACGTGACCGTCGCGGTTGTCTTGCTCCTTGTTGCCCTCGGCATCGCGACCTATCTTGAGACTCGCTACCTTCGCAAGAAGATGAAGAACCGTCGCGTTCGGACGGCCAAGCGGGACGACGAGATGCAAGACAACGCGCACAACGCAATCATAACGACAAAGGCGATCATGTCGAGCCTCGATCGACAAGGGATCCGGAGCGTGGAGGCCGACGCTTGGATCCAAGAAGCGCAGACGGCGAACGCGAGACACAACTACCGCGTGGCGATGGATCTGACCTCAAAGGCGAAAGAGCGTCTGCTCGCACTCAAGGCGGCGCAGGCTTCGAAAGGAGATCTGGCGAAGCTCGATCGGCTCTCCGTCGGCGCATCGACGGATGAGATGACCACGAAAGAGATGCTGCAGAAGGAGATCCCGCCGAACATGATCCAATCGAAGTTCTCAATCGAGGTGGCGGGGGCCGCGGTGGAACAAGGTCGTGTCAATGGGCGCGACGTGTCCCAGGCGACGGAACTCTTGGAAACTGCAAAGACCCGGTTCGATGCGAAAGACTACGCCGCGGCTCTTTCGATCGCGCAACAGTCGAAACGCGCGGCCGCGGGAGAGCATGTCGACGTGTCGATCCCCGTGCCCGCACCGCCGGCAACGTCGACGTCCGGTGGCCACTCCTGCTCCTCGTGCGGTGCTTCGCTGGCGGCGGACGACATGTTCTGTCGCAAGTGCGGCAAACGCCTCGCAGCAGCTGCGTGCGGCTCATGCGGCGCGAGCCTTCTATCCGAAGATGCGTTCTGTCCGAAGTGCGGCACGCCTGTTCCTCGATGAGTTTGGTGCGTGTCGCGGATAAAACTTAACTACGAGGGCCCCCATCCCTCGCATTATGGTGATCGGAAGCGACATGGAACAAGCCCTCACCGCCCTCTACGGGGAGGACCAGGTCGCCGCCGTCATCACACTGAAGGTGGACACGAAGGAGGCGGACCGCATCGCCACAGAAATCGCGAAGTTCGAGGTGATCCAAGACGTCTTCCTCGTCACGGGGGACACGGACATCATCGCGAAGGCGCGATTCAAGAACTATAAAGGGCTGAAGGACTTCGTCCTCTCAAACCTCGCCCCGATTCCGGGAATCAAGGACACGAAGACCCTGATGGTCGTCACGACCTACAAGGAAGGCGGACAGTCGAGGGCGCAAAGTTGAGGGCGACGCACAACTCCGGGAGATGGTCAGATGGACACCGAAGCGAAGCTGAAGCAAATCATGGACGTCCTAGACCAGATCGCCGAAGACACCTCCGTCCCGAGGAACATCCGTCGCGGCGCCTCGGAAGCCAAGGCTCGACTCGCGAAGAAGAATGAGGCGCTCGACCTCCGTGTCACGAGCGCCATCATGATCATGGACGACCTCGCTAACGATCCGAACATTCCGCTGCACGGTCGGACGCTCATCTGGAACGTGATTTCCCAACTCGAGACCGTCAAGTAGGCTTAACTTCGGGCCCTGGATTATCGGCTGTGGCGGGTCTGCAGGCGCTCATTCTTCTGATCGTCATCCCGGCCATCGCGTGGGCGGTTGCGCTCTTGCCGTTGAACTTGGCGCGTGGCGAACTCCAGCGCGAGAGTCCGCCGGGACGATCCGAACAGCCCTCGGGGCCGCGAATCCTTTTGTTCATGGGGTGCTCGGGAGTGCCCGTTCTGTTCGGGCTTCTCTTGTATGCCTTGGCCCGGCCCGCTCTTGACGCAATCGATGGCCGCGCAAACGGAAACGTGGTCCGTCTGGAGCCTCTGTTGCTCTGGGCCTCGTTCGCCTTTTCGGTCGCCTCGTGTTCTGCCATTGCGGCGCAAACTTGGATTGTGCGGAGTCGACTTCGGTCCTTCCTCGGGTCCGGGTTCGGCCGAGTTCTTCCGCTCTCCGTCGTACCGGCCACCGGAGCGATCTTCGCCGTAATCTTAGTGTTCTTGGTTCTGACGTACGCGGACTCAGTCCTCGCCGGCGTTCCGGTTGCCTCGGATCCGGCCTTGTCCAGCGCGATTAGCAGCTTCCAAGCATTCGCTCTCGGCACCGTGGCGTTCCCCGTGGCCGCCGGCGTCTCGAACCGCGTCCGAGATCTGAACCAGCGGGGATTCGCGCGAGCGATCTTGATCATGGAGCTCGGCGAGCTTCCGGTCCTCGTTGGCTTGGTCCAAGTCTTCCTTGCGCTCGGTTCCCTCTGACCGTACGAATTCAAAAATACTGCGGCAGGTCTGTCGCCGCCGAGCGGGGCTAGTCTAGTGGTAGGACAGAAGCTTCCCAAGGCCACGCGGCCGGCCGGGCGGGCCGGAACGAGCTTCTAACGCGGGTTCGATTCCCGCGCCCCGCACATCCCGCGTCCTAACTCACGGGCATCGCGCCCGACGGGACCATCGGTCTCGAAGAAATCGCCGCGGAGTTCTCCAGCTTCTGCACAATGCGTCCGACTGCGAAACCCATGCCCGAGCTCACGGTGCCCGCGATGAAAACCGTGAAGGAGAACAGGGCCACGAACAGGGCATCCACGGCGAATCCGCGGAGGACCAAGTAGACGACGTAGAACAGGACCGCCCACGTGCCACCCGTGATCGTCGCGGCGACGAGTCCGAATTTCCGAGTGCCGAGGACGAGGAACGCCAGATCGACCACCGGCGCCAGGAACAGGATTGGCGGAGGCAGGGCGAATGCGCCGACGACCATGAGCGATCGCAGGCCGGTGTAGATCGCCGCCGAAAGGGTCGCGACGCCGGCACGACGACCGGCGAGGACCGCGAGAACGAGGACGGCGGGGGCCGCGAGGGACACGCCGGTGGGATAGGCGATCGCATCTCTCAAAACCTGACCGTTGAAGGTGGTTGCGAAGTCCATCGGGCCCAGGAGGACCTGGAGGCTGAAGAGCAAGAGGCCTGCGCCAAGCGCGACGCTCACGAGGCCTAGGGCGGTCCTCGCCCCGTTCCATCGCCTCCGCTCCAAAACCACCGCGAGGAAGAACCCGAACGTGCTTACGATTCCGCCCGCGATCGCCATGACGTGGGGCGGACTCCAGAAGGTCTCCGAGACGAGGCCTTCGGCCGCGAGGCGGTGCCACGCTTCGTCCCACGGGAATGCGACGGCCTGGAACAGAGCGCCGGTTCCTATGAGCAAGAATTCGACCGGCACCAAGAGACCGACGATGCGGACCCGGGGGCCGGCCCACCGCGGCGCGATCGCTCCCGATACCGACCCCACGATTCCGGCGAGGGCGACGTAGGCGAAGCCGGCGTAGAGGACAAGGTGAGGCGGTGTGAAGAAGCTCTCGCGGCCCACGACGACGTGGCGCCAGATGTCCCAGTAGAGTCCGAACGCCTGCAGCAGCAGCCCCGTCAGCGCGAACCCGAAGATGGCCCATCGGGGGACGCGGGACAGCGGACGAAGGAGGCGCGGGACGTCCATCGGTCAGCACTCGCGGCCCGGCCACCATCGTCCGGCCGATATTTCAAGCTCCGCCGCTCACCCGGCTCCCGTCTCGGCTCCGATTCGATGGACCGCCATGAGCAGTTCGGCCTCGCGACGCAGCCGGGAGGCCGTATCCGGGGTCTCGAGGAGCTCCTGTCGGAGATCGACGGCCCCCGGCAGGGCCGCCGCGACCCGGAACGAAAGAGTTCGCGGATCGATCTCCTTCCAGGTTTCGTCGAGGATCGCCTGCCCGCCGGTTTCGAGGGTCTCGACGATCCCCGCGAAGAGCCGGGCGACGGCATCCGCGAGGATCTCCACCTCCTTGCCGAGAGGCTCCTCCAGCCAATCGACGTCGGCACGAAGGTACGGCCGGCCTCGGTCGAGCGATCGGATCGTGAAGCGCCGTTGGCCTTGCACGACGATGTCGTACTCGCCGTGAGAGTTTCGTTGGCACGCGATGATCGCCGCCTCGGTGCCGATCCGCCGGGGGATGGCGTGACCGCCCACCTCGTCGCCATCGAGGATCAGGGCAATCCCGAAAGGCTCATCATGCTCGAGGCAGCGACCGATCATCTCGCGGTACCGTGGCTCGAACACGTGCAACGGCAGGGTGGTCTCGGGAAACAGGACCGTATGGAGGGGGAAGAGCGGGAGACGCACGGGCTGCGGCCATCCCGCGAGAGGCCATAAGCCTGCTTACTTTGGCCGAATGTCGAGCCCGACGACCCACGCCGTGCGGCATCCGGGACAGTTGACTTCGCGACGCATCGCATCGCCCTCGTCGGCCATCTTGAACGTGAAGAAGAGCGGGTTGTTGCACCGCGGACAATTGAAGTTCAAGCCGCCGACCGTCATGCGACTCCCTCGAAGGGCCGAGTGGTCTTAAGGTTGCGCTCGCCTCCCGGCAAGTTTATGAAAGTCTCGTCCTTCCTCGGTCGTTCATGCGCGTCGAGAAGGTCGTCTCCCCCCCGCTCGACAACAACGCGTACTTTGTTTTCGACGAGGCCAGCCGGCTAGCCGCGGTCGTGGATCCGGCCTTGGCGGGGAAGGAGCTCCTCGCAATGTCGGAGAAGTTCGGCGCGAAAATCATCTACATTCTGAACACGCACGGGCATCCGGATTCGACCGCCGACGATGCATCGATCCGGACCGCGACGGGAGCGAAGATCGCGATTTTCGAGGTCGATGCCCCGCGGCTGGAAAGGAACGCGCGAGGGACGCGATGGTTCCTTCCCGCACCGCCGGCCCCCGTGAAAGCGGACGTCCTCCTGAAGGAGGGCTCCGAACTGAAGCTCGGAGACCTTGTCATCACCGCCCTCCACACGCCGGGGCACACGGAGGGCAGTGCCTGCTTCCATGTCAAGGCGGCGGGTGCGCTCTTCACGGGCGACACCCTGTACGCGGGGTCCTGCGGTCGTACGGACGTCCAGGGCGGGAGTCCGGCGAAGATGGTCTTCACCCTCCGGCGATTGAAAGAACTTCCGGCCGACACCCGCGCGTACCCGGGCCACGGGCCCGAGACGACGATCGGCGACGAGACGTGGATCAGCGACCTGGCGTACCCGGTCGTCTGATCAACGGCGCATTCCGCTCGCGGCCCGCCAGCTCCGGGCGGACGGCATGTGACGGACGAGTCGGACGCGGGCGACGCGTCGAGTGATGCCCAAGCCCAGGCGCCGGTGGACGACCTTCATGCTGAAGACCACGACGAGGAAGTACGCGTACAGGATGACGAGCGTCACGGGCCAATAGTACTGCCACAAGATAGCGACGAGGCCCACGATGGCGAGCGCACCCACCACGATGCGGAGGACGAACGTCTCGATCGTCGATCGGCTGAACGGGCCGCCGTCGACGCCGTAGTTCGTGTGGCGCACGGGTTCGCGGAACGCATGGCGGGCCGATGCCCAGACCCCGAACACGAGGACGGGAGTGAGGAGGGACATGGCCAGGTGTGCCGCGCCGGTGGTCACCGTCAAATCGATGATCCAGGCGGCGTAGAAGATGAGGGACGCTTGGAAGAGCCGCTTGCGCCGGTAGATCGGCAGAAAGTTCGGCATGATGACCGTCTTCAGCGTCCTCTTCACGAGCTCCGCACCGAAGCGAAGCGACTTCGGGAGTCGGTTCGCGAAGAAGGCGGCGATCCGGTTCGATCGGCCCATCAGAATCGGTGCGAGAGAGCTCATCACGATGCACAGGATGCCGGCGAAGGGGGTCAGGTACGTTCCTGCGTAGTCGTTCGAGAGCTGCGGGTTCGCGCGGATCGCCCGGGCCCCCACGGTCGCGTACAGGATGGCCTCCTCGTTGCGCGCGATGAGGCTCGTGCCGATCGCGGTCGATGCGCGACCAGAGAAGCCGATGAAGTACGCGAGGCTTGCGGTGAGGAACAGGTCATTCAACAGGATCAACGGCACTGCGATCGCGAGCATCGGCAGCACGGAGCCGAGGGCCGCCGGATCGATCAACATCCCGAAGGTGAGGAAGAAAATCGCGACGAACGCATCCCGTAGCGATTCCATCTTGACTTTCATCCGGCCCGCGATGCGGGTGTCCGCAAAGACCATCCCCATGAAGAACGCGCCCACGATGGCGGGGATACGGAATGCCTCGGCGAGGGACGCCGCCAGAAAGACCGTCCCGAGGGCGAAGAGGACGAACAGCTCCTCGTTCTTAATCCGTTCAAAGATTGCCGCCGTCCTCGGGACCACGACCGCCGCGAGGAGGGCGAAGAAGCCGATGAAGAGCCCGACCCCGCCGAACAGGACGCCCACGTTCACCGGCGTATCAGAGGGCACAATCATGCCATTGACCAGCGTGAGGAGGAACATCGCGAGGAACGACTCCAGGATCACCATGCCCAGGAGGAACTCGGTCTCCGCGTTCCCGAGGCGCTTCAAGTCAATGAGCGACTTCGCGGTGATCGCCGAGCTCGACATGCTGATGACCCCCGCCATGAAGATCGTGTCGATCAGAGGCCATCCGAGCCATGTGCCGATGACGAACCCCGCGAACATGTTCACCGCGAGGTTTGTCACCGCGAGGACCGCGGCGGCCTCCTTCGTCCGCATGAGCTTCGTGATGCTGAACTCCAGCCCGACGAAGAAGAGGAGCAGGACTAGGCCGAGTTGCGAGATGCTCTGCAGGAAGATGCTATCCGCCAGGATTCCGTCGTACGACCAGCCGAACAGATGGAAGTGGATATTCGGGCCGATTAGCATGCCCGCGATGATGTAGCCGATGATGATTGGCACACGCGCCCGAGAGGCGAATGCGGCTCCGACGAAACCCACGGTTGCGATGACGCCCACGTCGAACATGATTGAGGTCGTCTCAACCACGTGAGCGCCCATCCCAGACGGGGTTTCTCGCAAGCGCGGGCGCTGACGCTCTCCGTAGGAGAACCGAGTGTCCCATCCCGGGCGCTCATCGCCCTTCAGGCTACAAAAAGATGATGCCGTTTTGTCGACAGCCCTTGACAAACTCGACTCCCAGTCGCGCGATGCACTTCACGATGGAACGGACCCCGGGTCCGCGGCATTCCTAAATACGAGCGCATCCTCTCTCTACTATCCGGTCGCGTACGAGGTCGCCATGGCGAAGATGGACCGCTGTCCGATCTGCAATGTCGCGGTGAAGCCCGAGAACCTCATCCGCCACCTAAATGATATCCATCCGCGACATCCGGACAAACCCGGACTCCTGGAGGAGCTGAAGGAGGAACCCGGTCGGATCCCGCAAAAGAGAGCAGGTCGGCCGATCCGCATTCGCCGGTGGCAAATCGCCGTCGTGGCGGTCATCGTGTTGGGCGGCCTCGGTGCCGTCTACCTGCCACCCCTGCTGTCCGGGACCCCCGCTTTCCCGTGCATCGGACAGGAGGGCGTGGGACTCGTGTATCACTGGCACACAGACCTGACCATCTCATCGGGCGCGGCGTCCGTCTCGATTCCCGCAGGGATCGGGATCAGCACGTTCTGCCTCGAGCCCCTTCACACGCACGAAGCGAACGGCCGGATTCATATCGAGACCCAAACTGCACGCCTCTATTCGATCGGAGATTTCTTTCGAGTTTGGGGGAAGTCATTCGGCAACCCGACCGCCATGCATGTGAATGGAACGGCCGTGACGCCGAATCCAAGCCTCACCCTGTACGACCTCGAGACGATCCACCTTCAGTACGATTCGTTTTCGTGAACACCCTTGCGGCCTGGTCATCCCGATTGCTTCGTGGCGCGCCCACTCGACGCCTCTCGCTTCTCCCGACCGGTCCGCTCCGAAGGATGTCCGCAACGAGCTTTATTACGAATGCGAATGTTCGGCGCGCGATGGCGGACGACTGGCACGCCCTTCGGGCGGAGGCCGTCCTCCAGAAATTGGATTCTTCCCCCCTGGGCCTGACGAGCCGAGAGGCCGCCCAACGGCTGTCCCGCTTCGGGCCGAACGAGCTGGTTCAGACCGCACGGGTGAGTCCCCTTCGAATCCTGATGAGCCAGTTCGTGGACGTCCTCGTGATCGTCCTGATCATCGCCGCGATCATCTCTGCCTCCCTGGGGGTCCTGCAAGGGCAGAATGAGGACCTGTACGACGCCGTGCTGATCATCGTCATCGTGATCATGAACGCAATCCTCGGCTTCGTCCAGGAATACCGAGCGGAGCGGTCCCTCGAGGCCCTGAAGAGTCTCGCCGCACCAAAGGCCCACGTCCTGCGAGAGGGAGGGGTCGTTGCGGTGCCCTCGCGTGAACTAGTCCCTGGCGATGTCGTCGTCTTGGCAGCGGGAGACCGAATTCCGGCGGACGCACGACTCCTCGAGGTCGCCAGCCTCCGCGTGAACGAGGCGTCGCTGACCGGCGAGTCGCTCCCCGTGAGCAAGGCCGTCGAGCCATTGCCGCGCGACTCGTTCCTCGGCGATCGCAAGAACATGGCCTTCATGGGGACCGCGGTCGACGGGGGGCGCGGGAAGGCCGTCATCGTCGAGACGGGCATGGCGACCCAACTCGGGAAGATCGCCGGACTCGTCCAGCAGGAGACGAAGGAGGAGACGCCGCTCCAGAGGCAGTTGGACCGACTCGGCAGGCAGATCGGGATCGCGGTCCTGCTCGCCGCGGGCCTCATCTTCGTCATCGGGGTCGTCCGGGACCCGGGCCACATCGAGCTCCTGTTCCTGACGGCGGTCGGGCTGTCCGTCGCGGCGATCCCGGAGGGACTCCCCGCAATCGTCACGATCAGCCTGGCGTTGGGTCTTCAGCGAATGATCAGGCGGGGTGCGCTGATCCGAAAACTCCCGGCGGTCGAAGCGTTGGGCGCTGCCTCCGTGATCTGCTCCGACAAAACGGGCACCCTCACGAAGGGGGAAATGAACATCCGGGTGGTGGTCGCGGGCACCCGGGAATACGAGGTCATCGGAGAGGGATTCGATCCGTCGGGCCTCGTCCGGACCGATGGCCAGGTCGCGGACCTCGAGGCGCATCCCGGGCTGAAACGAATCCTCGGAAGTGGGGTCCTCTGCAATGACGCGGTCCTGAAGCGAGACGGCAGTCGCTGGGTCGTCGAAGGCGACCCGACGGAAGGCGCGCTCCTGGTCGCCGCGCGGCGCGCGGGCATGAATCCGGAGGCGATTCGGGCGAAGTGGCCCCGGGTCGCGGAGATCGCGTTCACGTCCGAGCGAAAGAAGATGTCGACCCTCCACGCACCCCTATCCGAATCGCAGGCTCGTGAGATCCTCTCCCTGGCAGAGGCGGAGAGGCTACGGCGCCTCGCGGGCGTGCCCGCGGCCCTGCACGTGAAGGGCGCGCCAGAACGGATTCTCGCGGCTTGTTCCCACCATGTGGTGGATGGCGAGCGAAAGCCTCTCTCCGAGTACGACAGGAGACAGTACTTGTTCCGGAATCAAGAGCTGGCGACACGGGCCCTGCGCGTCATCGGGCTTGCCGTCCGCGAATTTCAGGGCAATCTTCCGCCGCTGAAGGAGGAGACCCTCGAAACGGATCTCACGTTCCTCGGGCTGGCGGGGATGATGGATGCGCCGCGGTCCGATGCAATCGAGGCGATCCGGCGTTGCAAGAACGCGGGAATCCGGGTCGTGATGATCACAGGGGACCACAAACTCACCGCGATGGCCGTGGCCCGGGAAATGGGGATCCTCGGAGAAGCGGACCGGGCCCTGACGGGAGAAGAGCTCGAGAAAATGTCCGACGAGGAGCTCGTGCGGGAGGTGACGCACATCCGGGTCTACGCGCGCGTCGCCCCGGAACACAAGATGCGCATCGTGGACGCCTGGAAGAAGGCCGGTCACATCGTCGCGATGACCGGCGACGGCGTCAACGACGCCCCCGCCCTCAAGCGGTCGAACCTCGGCGTCGCGATGGGGATCACCGGGACGGACGTGGCGAAGGAGAGCGCGGACATGGTCCTGACCGACGACAACTTTGCGTCCATCGTGGCCGCGGTCGAGGAGGGCCGAGGGATCTACGAGAACATCCGGAAGTTCGTCGCCTTCCTGCTCTCCGCGAACGCGGGGGAGGTCCTGATTATGTTCATCGCGACCCTCGCGATTGCGAACCCGAGTTTCCTTCCGTTCTTCGCGCCGGTCCAACTCCTGTGGATCAACCTCGTGACGGACGGCCTCCCGGCCTTGGCCCTGGGCGTCGATCCCTACCCGACCGACATCATGGATCGCCCTCCCCGCAATCCGAAGGAGGGCGTGCTCTCCCGGGACATTGTCTTCCTGATCGTCGTCGTGTCGGCGATCTTGACAGTCGGCACCCTCGGGGTCTTCTTCCTTGAACTGCAGGAAGGCGCCGACGCCACCCGAGCCCGGACGGTCGCCTTCACGACGATCGTGTTCTTCGAGCTCTTCCTCGTGTTCGCGATGCGGTCTCCGCGCCAGACGATCTGGCAGATCGGCCTGTTCACGAACACGAAACTGATCGTCGCCGTGCTCGCGTCGATGGCCCTGCAGGTCGCCGTGATTTATACGCCGTTCCTGCACGGCGTCTTCCAAACGGAGCCGCTCACGCCCCTCGACTGGCTCGAGACGGTCCTGATATCCTTCACCGCATTCGCGTTCGTCGAGGTGCTCAAGGTCCTTCGACATCGGATGAGAGCCCAAGCGCCATGATCGAGGTCGACGGGGGCCATGGCGAAGGCGGCGGCCAACTCCTCCGCATGGCGGTCGCTCTTTCGGCGCTGACCGAGACGCCGGTCCGGGTCGTCCGGATTCGGGCGAGCCGGCCCACGCCGGGCCTGGCAGCGCAGCATGTGACGGCAATCAACGTCGTTGCAGGGTTGTGCAAAGCCGAGGTGACCGACGCATCCCTCGGGGCGTCGTCGATTGAGTTCCGACCTGGGAAACTTGCGGCGGGCCGTTTTTCCTTCGACGTGGGGACCGCGGGAAGCATGACGCTGGTCCTGCAGGCCCTTCTTCCGGTGGCCGCCGCGGCCCCCGGAGCCGTTCGGGTGCGCTTGCTCGGAGGCACCGACGTCCGATGGTCTCCGCCAATCGACTACTTCAATCGAGTTTTCTTGCCCTTGCTGCGGAGGCTCGGAGCCCATGCCGATGTAGAGGTTCTCCGCCGCGGTTACTATCCTCGGGGCGGGGGAATCATCGAGGCTGTCATTGAGCCCACGCGGTCGTGGTCAGCCCTCCGCGGTTCTGAGAGGGCGGAGGTTGAACGGGTGCGGGGCATCGCACACGTCTCGAACCTCCCGGAGGACGTCCCGAAGCGGATGAAGCACGCGGCCCTGCGTCGCCTCCATGGCATTCCGGACGTCAAGGTCGAGGAACGCGTGTACCGGGGGGAGGAGGCGGTTGGGCAAGGCGGGGCCCTGGTCCTTTGGGCGGAGGCGGAAACCGCGCTGATCGGAGCCGATTCCCTCGCGGAACGGGGAAAGCCTTCCGAACGCATCGGGGGAGAAGCCGCTGCGTCCCTCGGAGCGGAGATCGAGTCCCAGGCGACACTCGACGTCCACGCGGCGGACCAACTGCTCGTGTACATGGCCCGTGCCAACGGCCCGTCGCGGTTTCGTGTGCGATCCGTCTCGGGTCACCTCGAAACGATGATGTGGCTCGTGCCGCAATTCGTGCCGTGCCGCTTCGCGGTCACCCGAGAACGCGGCGGGTTCGAGGTGAGCGTCGAGCCCGGCGCCTAACCGTACATGCTGGGCCGCGCAGGTTCGGTCGGCTTCTTCGCGGCCTCGGTCTGATGGTGGATCGACTTGAGTTGCATCTCGATTCGCTCGGCCTCCTCGTACAGCGGCCGGGCGTCGAGTTCCGTGTGAAGCAGCAATTTGTCGATGATCTCGATCGCGCGGGCCGCGGCTCTTGCGTCCGGGTAATCGGGGTGGGCCTCGCTCAGGAGCGTAATGACGTCGAAGTCTCGCTTGCGTCCCTCGTTCAGGAGCACGCCGGCCACGCCGGTGATGACGCCTTCTTCGAAGACCGTGATGTCGTTCTTGCGGATCATGTCCATCGCCTTGTCGGTCGAACCGATCCCGTAGACCTCGACCTGCCGCTCGCCCTCGTCCTCGCGGGCATCGACGATCAGGCCTTCCGGACACACGAGGAGGTTGCAGCGGGCGTCCTGGGCCCAGTCGAGGACGGTCGCCGCGATCGCTTTGATCAAGTTCGGAGGCGGCTGGAATTCGGAGATGAAGACCACGATCTGGTCGTGATCGTCCACTTTCGGGCCGGCGTAGATCCGCACTGGGTTCATCGGCTGGCCGTCCCGGACCAGTGCGACGGTCGGGAAGTAGACGGAATCCATGATCCCGATCTGGGTGAGGTTCAGCGCGTTAATCAGGTAGTTCGCGACGATGGAGCTGACCAGACCCACACTCGGGAATCCATCGATGACGGTGGCCCCGCGGAGGTCCATCCGCTTGAGCTCGTAAATCTGGATTCCTTCCATGCGGCGCGGTCCATCTCGGACAGGTTACTTAAACATACCCGGCACGAGTGCGTGCCCTGAGAACACATCACTCCATCGGGAGAATTTCGTGCGTGTTGACAAACTCTACGCCGGCGCGGCGCAGCATGATTCCGACGGTGCAATACTTCTTGGATGACAGGTCGATCGCTCGCTTGACGGCGGCTTCCTGGATGTGATCCCCGCGCACTCGGTAGTGGAGATGAATCTTCGTGAACACCCGGGGGACGTCCTGGGCCCGTTCGGCTTCCGCTTCGATTTCCAGTGCGCTGAACGGAATGCGCTCCTTTCGCAGGATCGAAACGACGTCGGATGCGGTACATGCCATCGTCGCGAGGAGGGTGGCTTGCACGGGACTCGGGCCGCGTCGGGATTCCGTTTCGCCGCCATCGAAGAGGATCTCATGCCCGTCCTCCGCCTTCGCCCGAAAGTGCATTCCCTCGACGTGGACCAGGTGGGCCTTCATGGGTTCGCCGGCGGAGGCAGGTCGCCGCGAATAGATGAACTTCTCCCGGAACCCGCAAACTTGTTATTCGACCCGCCCATCGGATGCCCGTGCGACCCCACGTGATCATCAATGCCGCGATGAGCGTCGATGGGAAGATCGCACTCTCGGACGGGAAGGCGGTGCGCTTGAGCAACGAGGAGGACCTACGTCGGGTTCATCGCCTCCGAGCCGAAGCCGATGCGATTCTGGTCGGTGTCGGAACGGTCTTGATGGACGACCCGAAGCTCACTGTCAAAGCGGAGTACGCGAAGGGTCGGAATCCGTTGCGGGTCGTGCTCGATTCCAAAGGAAAGACGCCGGAACGTGCCCACGTCCTCGACGGCACCGCTCCGACCTTGATCGTGACGTCCGAAGACTCGAACCGAACCTTCCCTCGGGCGGAGGTCTTCCGGTGCGGAAAAGATGAGGTCGACCTCGCGCTCCTCTTGGACCATCTCTCCTCGCGGGGGATTAAGATGGTCCTTGTAGAGGGCGGGAGCACGGTGATCTGGTCTTTTCTCCGGGATGGCCTCGCGGACGAGCTGAGGGTATTCATCAGCAGTCGGGTGCTCGGCGGTCAGTCGGCCCCAACCGTCGCGGGCGGACGGGGGGCATCATCCGTGGAGGACTCGATCCCCCTTCGCCTCGAGCGAAATGAGCGCCTCGGGGATGGGATCCTCCTGGAGTACACGGTGGTCCGGTGAAACTCCTCTGCGATCACATGCTCGGGAGTCTCGCCCGTTGGCTCCGGTTCATGGGGTACGACACCGCCTATCCAGAGCCGGGTCCGGATCGGGCCCTCATCGAGCGGGTTCGATTGGAAGGCCGGATTCTCCTGACACGGGACAAGGAGCTGGCGGGTCGCGTCTCCGGCGCGGTTCAGATTCGGTCCGATGATCTCGAGGAGCAGATCCGCGAGGTCGCGAAGGTTCTCCCCCTCCGACTCATCGATCCGCTGTCCCGCTGCTCCCTCTGTAACGAAGTCCTCGTGTCCGCATCCCTCGAGGAGGTGAAGGAGGTCGTGCCCGACGGAGTCCGCGCGCGACATCAGGCATTCTGGCGTTGTCCCTCCTGTCGCCGCGTGTATTGGCAAGGCAGTCATTGGGACAAGATGACGGAGCGACTGAACGGCCTGCGGCTGCCGTCCGCGTAGCCAAGGTCGGAATC
>Ga0209058_1000403_pt1 | contig 36729 bp, 33 predicted proteins | sample GraSoiAngelo_147_FD_185904 | JGI IMG/M metagenome (GOLD analysis project Ga0209058, IMG submission 185904) | Grasslands soil microbial communities from the Angelo Coastal Reserve, California, USA - 14_1009_05_40cm (SPAdes) (version 2) | ecosystem: Environmental > Terrestrial > Soil > Grasslands ... | reverse complement strand
CGCCGTCCGTCGTTCTCAATTCGGCGGCTGCCGGATCGAGAGTCGTAACGCGAAACAATTCCCCTGCTCCCTCGCAATCGCTGCTGGTAATAATCGGCGTGTGGATGAAAACAAAACCGCGCTCCTGAAAAAACTGGTGCACGGCAAACGCAAGCCGGCTCCGCACGCGAAAAATACTACTGAAAAGATTCGAGCGGGGCCGCAGATGAGCAATTTCGCGAAGAAATTCAGGAGTGTGCCCCTTTTTCTGCAGCGGATAGGAATCGTCGGCCGTTCCCAGAATGTCGATGTTATCCGCGGCCAGTTCCCATTTTTGTCCTTTACCCTGCGAAGCGACCAGCGCCCCAGTCACGCTGATCGATGCGCCGGTGGTAAGCCGCTGCACCGCAGCGTAATTTGGCAACGAGCTTCTCGCGATGATCTGAAGATTGCGCGACGAGGAGCCATCATTCACCTCGATAAATGAAAAATCTTTCGAGTCCCGCCGCGTCCGCACCCAGCCTTGGACCTGAATCGCGCCGGTGGGCGCGGTGCTTTGCAAAGCGTCCCTGATCGAGGTTGGCGAAGGTTCTGTCATATGTACATCGAGAGATTCCTCGACTTCGCTCGGAATGACAAGTTGAGCAGGCAGAGCGAGAGGACGGCGCGCTGCGGCGTCCGGACGGCGCAGCGCGCCGACCCTACCATCAACTCAGCGGCAGCCAACTGCCTGGTTGCGGTGATGGTCTCGTGCCGTTGAGAGTGAGATATGTGTACTCCTGCAGGAGACGCTCGTAGTCTGAAAGAAGCTTCATTGCATCGTTTGGCTTGAGTCGATCGGTTTTAATGGCGGCATCGACCTGAGCTTTTAACAACCGCATTAATTCGACTTTGTCCCACTGCGTCATGGCAAGCACTTCGCCGATGGTGCTGCCCTCGATGACTTCCTCGATGTACCAGCCCGATTCTTCATCGGGATCGAGGAAAACATGAACCTCCGTGACACGACCAAACAAATTGTGCAGATCACCCATGATGTCCTGGTAAGCGCCCACCATGAAAACGCCGAGGTAATAAATTTCTCCAGGGTGAATCCGGTGCAGCGGCAACGTTTCCTTCACATCCTGCAGGTCGATAAACTTGCACACTCTGCCATCGGAATCGCAAGTGATGTCCACGATGGTGCCGTGCCGATCAGGCGGCGTGGTGAGACGATGGATCGGCATGATGGGAAACAGCTGGCCGAGCGCCCAGTGATCAAGCAGCGACTGAAACACAGAAAAATTGCAAATGTATTGATCGCCCAAGGTCGTTTCGAGCTGCTTTACTTCGTCGGGTACGTAGCGCAGGCCGCGATGCATGTTGACGATCTGATGCGAGACCTGCCAGTAAACGGTGTCGATCTTCGCTTTGGATTCGAGATCCAGCAGGCCAAGATCGAACGTTTGCTGCGCTTCCTCCTTTATCTGTTGAATGTCGTGAAGGCTTTCCAACCGATTTCCACGCTTCAGACGCTGTTTCACGTCCAGGATGTCGCCCACCAGTTTATGATCTTTCTCTGCGACTTCGACTTTGAGTTTCGGCGCAGTTTTTTCGATCGAGCTAAACGCTTCGAGCACCAGCACGGAATGGTGCGCGACAATGGCGCGCCCGCTTTCACTTACAATGATCGGATGTGAAACGCCTTCGGAATCGCACACGTCCATGATGTTCCAGACAACGTCATTGGCGTATTCCTGCAGCGAATAATTGGTCGAGCTATCGAAATCACTGCGCGATCCATCGTAATCCACGCCGAGACCGCCGCCGACATCGAGATACCCGAGTTCGTGGCCGAGTTTGCAAAGCTTTGCGTAGTAGCGCGCGCCTTCGCGCACAGCTCGTTTGATTGTCGAAATGTCCGGCACCTGCGAGCCGACGTGGAAATGAAGGAGCTTAAGGCAATGCGTCAGCCCGGCCTCTTTCAACATCTGACTGGCAGCCACGAGATTGGTGGTGTCGAGACCGAATTTGGCATTCTCGCCGCCGCTGGGCGACCATTTGCCAGAGCCTTTGCTATACAAACGAGCGCGAATGCCAATGTATGGCTCGAGGCCGACCTCCTTTGACGCGCGAATGATCTGCTCCAGCTCTTCCAGCTTTTCGGCGACGATGATGACCGATTTGCCAAGTTTGCGGCCAAGCAGCGCGATGCGAATGAAAGCGGGATCTTTGTAGCCGTTGCAGATGATCAAGCTCTCGTGGTCTTTCTGCATGGCAAGTGCGGCAACCAGCTCCGGTTTGCTGCCCGCCTCGAGCCCGAAATGAAATTGTTCGCCCGCATCGATGATTTCCTCGATCACCTCGCGCAGCTGATTGACTTTGATGGGAAAAACGCCGCGATACTGATTGCCATAACCAAACTCAGAGATCGCGCTTTGAAACGCGCGATTAATTGATTCGACGCGGTGCCGGACCAAATCTTGAAACCGAATCAGCAACGGAAAACTGAGGTTCCTGGCGCGCGCTTCGTTTACCACTGCGAGGATGTCGATCGAGCCACCATTATCCTGTAATGGCTTTGCTTCGACGTTGCCGGAGCTGTTGACAGTAAAATAACCCTCGCTCCATCCATCCACGTTGTATGTGGCGATAGCGGACTCAAGGTCCCACTCTGTTTTCATTTCGATTTGTCACGCGGCCGCAAACCGCAAACCGCATATTCAATCAGCGTGTCTAACATTCAAGCCCGCAGAATCAAATTTTCATGCCACTTATTATGAGACGAATGGGACGAATGAAGGGCGCCGCTTGTTTTTCATTTCGCTGCGGATAACGTTCGCTCGTGAACAAGACGGTGATCGAAGTGCAGGTGCGGGCAGTGTTGCCGACAAGCGGCGGGTGCGCAGTGTTTATCGGCAATAACGAGAAAGTGTTCATCATCTATGTCGATCAAACGGTAGGCAGCGCGATCACGATGTTCATGCGTCATATCACCAAGGAGCGCCCGCTTACCCACGATCTGATGGCGCATTTAATGACGGCTCTCGGCGCAAAAGTCGATCGAGTCATCATCAATGATCTGAAAAATGCCACCTACTACGCGCGGGTCATCATCCGGGTCCAAAACGAGTTGCAACAGAAAAAGATCATCGAGCTTGATGGGCGCCCGAGCGATTGCATTGCCATGGCCACTCAGCAGAAGGCGCCTATTTATGTGAGTCAGGACGTCTGGGACGAAGTGGACGATATGAGCGACGTCTTGCGCAAAATGGAGGAAGAGGGACTAAGGCCGGACCCGGAAACCGAAGAGTGATTTTGTAGCGGCGGTCTGCGACCGCCGAAGTCGCCAGAGCTAGCGCTCACAGACCGCCGCTTCAGCTCAGCCCAATAAATCGCCGTAGCGTTTGTCCGCTAATTCCAGGCAACGGGCCAGAATTTCTGACGCGGTGTTCAGTTTGAACGTTTCCTCCACCAGTTCGCGACATTCGGGAATAGCCAGACTCTGCACGGCGCGCTTGACTCTCGGAACCAGGATCGCCGCCGTGCTCAGCTCATCCATGCCGAGACCCAGCAAGAGCGGGACGAGCGCGACATCTCCTGCCATTTCTCCGCAGACGCCCACCCAGATATTATTGGCGTGGGCTGCATCGGCGATCATCTTGAGCAAACGCAGTATTGCCGGATGGGTCGGCTCGTAAAGATGCGCGATCTTCTCGTTCACGCGATCGACCGCAAGCGCATACTGAATCAGATCGTTTGTTCCAATACTTAAAAAATTAACCTCGGGTGCGAGCACGCTTGCGCAGATGGCTGCGCTTGGGATCTCTACCATGGCGCCAACCTCGAGTCGTTCGGCCATGTCGATTTCGGAGCTGCCCAATTCCTTTTTGCACTCGTCGAGGACGGCGATTGCACGGCGCAATTCATCCAACCCGGAGATCATCGGAAACATGATTTTTATGTTGCCGACGGCGCTGGCACGCAGAATCGCGCGCAACTGCGTCTTGAAGATGTCCATGTTCTCGAGACAGAAACGAATCGCGCGCCAGCCAAGAAATGGGTTTAACTCGTCGGCGATATCTACTGTACCCGGAGCCAACTTATCGCCGCCGAGATCAAATGTTCGAATAATCAGCGGATTGGGCCGGACGCGCTCCGCGACTTTTCGATAAGTTTCATATTGTTCGTCCTCGGTTGGCAGAGTGGTTCGATTCAAATAGAGGAACTCGGTGCGATAAAGTCCGATGCCCTCGGCGCCATTGGCCTCCACGGCCTCGACGTCTTCCGGGAGTTCGATATTTGCCGATAAAACAATATGATGCCCATCGCGTGTAGTTGAGGTTGTCTCACGCAGTTCTTTCAGTCGCGCCACGACTTTGGCTCTTCGTGATTCGATCTCCGCGTAGCGCGCAAGTGTTTCCGGCGTCGGAGCGACGATCACACAGCCATCACTCCCATCAAGGAGAACGTGTTGGCCCGTCTCCAGTTTTGCAGTGATATCGTGCAAGCCGACTACGGCCGGGATACCGAGAGAACGTGCTAAAATCGCCGCATGCGAGGTGCGGCTGCCGAGATCCGTCGCGATCCCGAGTACGTTCGCCCGGTTCATGCTTGCGGTATCTGAAGGGGTGAGATTATGCGCTACCAGAATGTGCGGCTCGGTCAGTGCAAGAAATGTCTTGGGAGCTTTCCCCTGCAGGTTGCGAATTACCCGCTTCGTTACGTCTTGGATATCAAGTGCCCGCTCTCGCAGATAGGGATCATCGATCTTGTTCAGCGTCTCGGCGTAGCGCGTCGCGACTTCCTGGAAAATCCATTCCACATTGCACAGATCGGTCTCCAGCTTGCGGAGCACTTCATCGATTAACGTGCGGTCCTCGACTACCAGCAGATGAGCATCGAATATCGCGGCATCTTTTGCTCCAATCGATTCTGCAATACGCTGCTGCATTTCCAAAATCTGCATGCGCGTTTGGATAAGGGCCGCTTCGAAGCGACTGATTTCATCCGCCACCTGGGAAGGGGCAATACGGTAACGCACCACCTCGTCCAGCTCGTCGCGCACGACGTGAATCTTGCCGTGGGCGATTCCGGGCGAGACGCCGGCTCCTTCAAACCGAATTTTTTTTAGCGCGTTGTCCCCGCTCATCCACTTGGGAGAGTAAGGCAGATGTCAAACATTGCGAACTCGCCGTTAGCATGTGGTAGGCGACCCTCGCCTCAATCTTCGTTAAAGCGCGCGTTGATCAATCCCTCCAGGTCCTCCATTGCTTTTTCGGCATCTGGTCCCTCGCAACGGATACACAGCTTTGATCCCTGCCCGGCAGCCAGCATCATCAGGCCCATTATGCTTTTGCCGTTTACTTCCTCGCCTTCCTTCGAAACCCAAATTTCCGAGCGGTAACGGCTCGCGATGCGCACAAACATCGCGGCCGGCCTGGCATGCAGCCCGAGCCGATTCACGATCGGAATTTCTTTCTCAATCTTCTCGACGGCTGCCGCGCGGTTTGCTCTCCGATATAATAACGCCATTATGTCGCTCCTTTTTGCTCCATCAGCCCAAGGAGCTTCGTGTTGAAATCGAAGGCTGCGTTTTGTCCCAGGCCTTTCAATTTCTCGTCCATCGCCGCGACCTCGATCAACCGCGCCATATCGCGGCCGGGCCTGACTGGAATCGTCACATGTGGTACTCGAAGCCCGAGGATCTCGTAAAATTCCCGGTCGAGCCCGATCCGATCGACCTCCTCTACCTCGTGCCAGTCTTTGAGAGTGACAACAAGGTCGAGGCGTTTTTCGACTCGAATACTCCCGATGCCGAAAACCTTCGCCACGTCGATAATCCCGATTCCGCGCACCTCCATGTGATTGCGGGTGAGTTCCGGGGCCGTCGCCATGAGCTCGCGTCCCTCCAGCATCGTAATCCGAGTCACGTCGTCAGCCACCAAGCTGTAGCCACGCTCGATCAGCCCAAGCACGCACTCGCTTTTTCCGATGCCGCTCGCTCCGCGAATCAAAACGCCTATGCCAAGGACGTCCACCATGCTGCCGAATTCGGTCACCGTCGGCGAAAAATCCATCTCCAAAGCAATCGTGGCGGCGTTGATGAACTTCATTGTAATCATTGGGGTGCGGAACACCGCGATTTTTGCTTCTCCCGTGACCGCCAGCAACTCCGGAGCAAGATGAAACCCGCGCGACATCACCAAACAAGGGATCTTGCGCTCGCATAACGCGCGGAATCTCCTTACCCGCACATTTGTCCGCAAACTCTTTAGATACGAATGCTCAGCCGCTCCCAATACCTGCACCCGTTTCTCGGCGAAATAGGTGTAGAAGCCTGAGAGTGCGAGACCGGGTCGGTTAATGGTTGGCTCGCGAATTTTCCGATGGAACCCCACGCGCGGGCCTTCCAGTTTCATCTGCAGTTTTTCGGCGTGAGAATTGTAAAAGCTTTCGACCGTGACAACCGGGACGCTTTTCTGCTGATTGCTTGTGGATGTGATCGTTTGGGTCCCGCGTGGTTCCGCCATCAGACATAACTTCTAGCGTGAATAACGCGCAATTTCCAATCTGCATCGAAAAGGAAGCGATGCGCTTCTCTCTTGGTGACGGTCCTGCTCGTAATCGAGACTCGATAACAAACACGATCGCCAGCAGAATGAAATGTCAGTGATTCGCGATTAAGCTTCGAGCACGAGCATGAGCATCAGTGCAAGTGAAGAAGGAAATTGGGTCAAAATCGATTTGCACATTCACACTCTCGATGATCCCAAGGACGCGGTGGATTATTCCGCCCATCAATTGCTGGAGCGCGCGGAGTCGCTTGGATTTGGCGTCCTCGCGATCACGCTGCACGATGCAGTGTTTGATCGAAAGGAAGTGTTTGCTGATGCGGCGACAATGGGCATTCTGCTTATTCCCGCCGCCGAGATGCGCTTGTGCGGCGCGGACGTCATCGTGCTGAATGTGAGTTCTGAAGAAATCGCGCAGCTACGAAATTTCGACGACCTGCGACGGCTGCGAGCGCAGCGGGGAAATTCTATCTTTACCATTGCGCCGCATCCGTTTTACGTTCTTGGCGGCTCAATCGGAGCGCGTCTGTTCACAGAAATCGATTGCTTCGACGCGATCGAGCTCTGTCATTTTCACATTGGCCTGTTCAATCCAAATCGCCAAGCGAAAAGAGTGGCATCCCAGTTTGGCAAACCATTAATTGCCACTTCCGATGCACATCGGCTGCACGCCTTTGGGCAGCATTACACCAGCATCCCGATGCCGCCTGCGCTTACGGTCGAAAATGTCTTCGCGGCTTTGCGCAACGGCCCATTGCGCCTAACGAGTCCTCCTTGCAGTTTCGCCGACCTCGCGAGCGCGATTTATTTTGTTTTCCTTACGCATCCGTTCCGACTACGGCGGAAGCTCGCGGCCTCGATGAGGTAAAAAACGCGCGCGGCGCCTCAATGCTGAGGGGCCGGCACCGCCAGGTCGTAAATTGCGCCCCAATCGCCGGAGGCCACGAGAAAGGACGTAGCTTCCCATGGGCGGCTGCTTGATTGGTAGTTGGTCCGTTCGTCCTGGCCCCAAAAGATGTAGCGGACGCCCAGGGCCTGCGCGGCGTCGCGCCAGTTCGCGGCTCCGTTCATTAAAGCCGTCAGCCGATTGTTTACGTCGCCGTATTCAAATCCTTCCGTCCACAGATGACCCGGGTATCCCAGCACAGCTTTGCGGCCTTGTAACAAGATCGGGCTGTTGAAGGTGGGGTATGCGGCGAAGCGGGTTTCCACCGGCAAAGGCCGAATCGCTGCGCCAGCGTAGTCGAGTCTCGCGCGCTCGATGAGTCCGAAGCCTGGGTGCCCGGCAGACAATCCCCCGAGCAAGGTTATAAATCCCGAACCAAACAACGCAATGCAAATCGCCGCCCGTTCCGGAAAGGCCCAGCGCCCGATGATGTCGCTCCACAGAAAAGGCAGAATGAGAAAGTAGCCCCAGACCATGAGCTTGAGATTGTCCCATTCCCATGGCGCGGTTTTGAAAAAGTAACCCAACGCGAAGATCACAACCGCGGGTAAGACAAAGGCTACATCCGCTGGAGGTCTGTCCCCCCAGCGCCACCCGGCTTTCCAAATACGCCAGCCGACCAGGCCCAGGAGCGCCAGGGCCAAAGGAATCCACAAGCCAAAGTTTGTCAGCCAAAATTGAAAAAACGGAGCGATGATGCCGTTCCACGTTTTTTGCAACAGCAAACCAAACGTCGTGGACGATCCAAAATTTGCAGCTCCACCCATCCGGAAAAAGGGAGCGGCAAAATCCGGCGAATCTTGCGCCCAGCCCGGGTTCCATTTGAGTATCGACGCTGCACGAAAGTGATCGGTAACTAGCCAGACAAAAAAACTTGCTGGAATCAATGCAATCGCGAGCATCGCGGCGGCATGCCTGCGAATCGGTGCGCCACGGAAAATCTCCGGCCACATTCTTGGGTGCGAAATTAGGCGACCCAGTCCGGAGCTGCCTTCGTTGCGAGTCAAATCCACGATAAACTTAATTTCACTGGGACGTTCAAGAACCAGCGCAAAGATCAGGACGACAGTCAGGGCGATAAACGTATGGAGATTGAACAGGGGCATTGATGCGTAAAGGGAGAACGCGACCCAGAAGGGCAGGGGGCACTTTCGGTAGCCGTGGACATCGACTCCGACGGATTGGCCAGGGTCATCCGCCTTCGCCGAGCCTGCCGGGGACAGGTCGCCCGCAGCTACAACATTTTGGCGAAAGAATTTTTCTCGCCAGTGCCAGAGGAGGACCAAGGCTGCCGGGATCGCGTAAAGCCAGCCACGTTGCGTCACGAACATGGACAGAGGGATACTTTTCCATGCGATCGGTTTGTGGGCGACATCTGCCGCTGTGCCCTGGTAATCCAAAAATTTCCAGGTCTTGAAGAACTGGAAACCGGCTATTCCGCCGTTGAACAAGAAACCTGCAATCGCGAAGGTGCCGCCCCAGCGGTAGAACCCGTAGAAAGTTGCGAGTGACGCAACCAGACCGACCCAAACCAATCCGGTGATCAGATCGACGTGAACCAGTGAAAGCAGCCCATTGAATAAATCGATCCCCGCCGGATACCTTAATTTGCTAAAGACGTAGATGGGATTGTCGGGCCAAAGCGGAACACCGTTCGCAAAAGTTTTGATCAATGTCAGATGCAGCGAGAGATCGCCGAGATTGTTTGGCGATTGGATCTTATAGTCGCTGCCGTCGATGTAGAACAACCAGCAAAAGGATCGGACGGCAAACATCGCGAAGCACACGGCCATTGCCCAGAACCACACACGGCGGTACCGCATGATTGCCGACCAAGTGCGTGCACCAGGCTGGCTTTCCGGTTGCGAAGCGTTCTGCGGCTTCTGTTCCCATTCCGGGGGATTTGCAGTTTTTTCGCGACCTGCTGGATCAGAAGTTCCAAGAAACGCTGCAACCGCAAACGCAGCGCCGCATACCAATGCGAGAGCCGCGCTCAACGTGTTCAAGCCTCTTCCGGCCATTCCCAGAAGAAGGCCGCAGACCACCGAAAAATTAACAAAGGTGAGAACCGCCGTAAGCCACTTCATGGAAGCTAGCGCGCTGCTGGATTCTGTGCGTTCCCGACAAAGTCCGGTGTTTTGCCTGGGAAGAATTCCTTAAACACCTTTGCGCTGAGGAAAAGCTTAGACGGGTCCTGGTAGTTCCGGATTGTGAGCATCTCGGTGTAGTAGGTGCCTTTCAACTTTGATTCGACATCTTTGATTTTGTCTTGTTGCACGAGGAGAAAATCGCCGTCGAGGTTAGCCGGCATGTTGCCTCCTTCGTAGTAGCCGACTCGATCGAAATCGCCCAGCGTCCACGGAAGCGGGTAAACGCTGGATCGGATCAGATGACCGGTGAGGTGATAGTAAGCCGGATCGCGTTTTGCCAAGGCAAGCAGCGGCTTGCTCAGCTTAAAAATGTCGTTGTAAGTCTGGACGTACGCGTATGGCTCATCGGGTGATGAGCACCGGAAGTAGTTTAGCCAGATGGATGAGCCGAGCGAAATGCACAAAAGCACGCCTATTGTGCGATGCGCTATACGCAGATGCTTTGGGCGAACCAGGAGCACCGCCCCGCCAAAGATAAACAGCAATGGCCATCCAAAGCTGATGACGCACCAGGGAGTCTTGTATTTGACGTAGCTGTAGGCAACCAAGGTTCCGACGCCGTAGATCGCCAGATAACGCAAACTGAGGTTCTTAAATTTTTGGCAAAACAGGCACAGAATTAATCCGGCCAGCATTGGGAGTTCGTAACCAAAAAAATCCGACCGGCGGATTTCCCACGTCGGTCCCATCAATTTCAACCAGTAATCCCACGCTTTTTCATGGCCGTGGCCGGCTGCGCCAGTCTCGGTCCACGCCTTGAACGCTTGATACAGACCTTTAACGCCACTCCAGTTAAAGAAAGTTCCCGAATAGAAAAATATGATCGCGGCGGCGCCGACACCAAGAACCATTGCGAGATCGATCCAGGTCCAAGTTTGCTTTGCCGGCTTCGCGTCCGGGACGCGGCTTAGCGCGATCGAAACGGCCAAGACCGGAATCGCAAGGACCGCGCAGGCGAGATGGATGGCGTAGGTCTCCTTGGTCAGAATCATGCCGGCTACTCCCATTCCGGCATACCAGAGGTAATTCAGCCTACCCAATTTCCACAAGCCGAGCAGTCCCAGGATGAACATGATCGAGAAGAATTCCAGCCACACTTCGTGAATTGCGTAGCGTCCGTAAAAGACGAATCCCGGAGAGACCGCCATGGCCAGCGCTGCTATTCGGCTTACGTTTCGTCCGACTAGTGGCTCGAACTTCAATATCAGCCAGACGCAACCGATGCTCACAAGCACGACGGGCAATCGCAACGCCCATAAGTTCCGGCCAAATAAACTCTGCGAGAGCAGCAGGACGTAAAAGTGAAGCGGCCCGTGATAGTTCGTCGGGTCGTACCTGTAGAATCCATTCTTCATCACCTGATCGACAAACCAGCCGTTGATGCCTTCATCAAAGTGCGGCGGCTTGATACCCAGCAGAAAAAAGCGCAGGAACACTGCCAGCCCGAGAATCGCCCACGGGACCCAATCGGTTCCCGCCAGCGCATTCCGCCAGTGCTCCAAGTGACGGCGCAGTCCCGCGACTGCGGGAGAAGATTCTACTGGCGCGCTCTTGTCGGCGCTGCTAGTACGCGCTGCCATGCGCATCCTTGTAACCGGTGGCTGCGGATTCATCGGGAGCAACTTTATTCGATATATTTTGCAACATTACAAGCCAGCGTACGTGACCAATGTGGATGTGCTCACTTACGCGGGCAATCTCGCCAATCTCGATGGCGTGGTCGAGGAACATGGCGAACGCTACGAATTTTTCAAAGCCGATATAGCTAACGCCGACCAGATGGACGCTCTGATGACCGAGCATCAATTTTACGCGGTAATCAATTTCGCCGCCGAGTCGCACGTCGATCGCAGCATCAATTCGCCGCTCAATTTCATCCACACCAACGTCATCGGAACGAGCGTGCTGCTGGACTGCGTGCGCCGCCACGGCGTCCAGCGCTTCATCCAGATCTCAACGGACGAGGTGTATGGCTCTCTTGGGCCAACCGGGAAATTCACCGAGCAATCGCCACTCGATCCCAGTTCGCCGTATTCAGCAAGCAAAGCCGGCGCCGATCTTCTGGTAATCGCTTCCTACAAGACTTACGCCCAGGACGTGCTGGTCACGCGATGCTCGAACAATTATGGCCCGTATCAGTTCCCGGAAAAATTAATCCCGCTCATGATCATTAAGGCCCTCCGTGACGAGCCGCTTCCGGTCTATGGCGATGGTATGAATGTGCGTGACTGGATCCACGTGAGCGATCACTGCGCGGCCATCGTTGCCGCGCTTTTCGAAGGGAAACCGGGGCAGATTTACAATTTTGGCGGCGACAGTGAAATGACGAACATCGATCTGGTAAAAATTATTCTCGATCAGCTGGACAAACCGCACAGCCTCATTTCGTTTGTGCCCGACAGACTTGGCCACGATCGCCGGTACGCCATGGACTCTTCATTCGCGCAACGGGAATTAAACTGGAAACCGCGCTGCAATTTCAAACAAGGGTTGGACGAAACGATTCAGTGGTACGTTGACAATCCATCCTGGTGGCAACCTTTGCTGGAGCGTACGGGAAGATATTGAACTGTGCCGGCGGTCGCTGACCGCCGATTATGAAGCGACGATCGGAGATCGCCGCTACAGAACGATGAAAATTGTCGTCATTGGATCGGCTGGCCGACTCGGCGCTGCGCTAGTGCGCGAGTACCGAGACAAATTCGACATCGCCGGCTTCAATCATGCACAGCTCGATCTCTCGAATCTTGATAAGATTCGGGGGAAACTCGATGGGACACACTTCGATGTACTCATTAACGCTGCCGCATTTACCAATGTCGATCTTTGCGAAACACAGCCTGATCAGGCTTTTCGGATCAACGCCGAAACGCCGCGTGTGCTCGCCGAGATTTGTGGGGAGAAAAACGCGAAGCTGATTCACTTCAGCACGGATTACGTATTCGATGGGAAAAAACGCGCACCGTACACCGAGGAAGATGAAGCAGATCCGATCAGCGTTTACGGCGAATCGAAGCTGGCCGGAGAAAAGAATGTGCTCGCCGCGCAAAACCGGCATCTTATTGTTCGCGTCTCCTGGGTGTTTGGTCCTGACCGGCCGAGTTTTATTGACGGAATGATCAAGCGAGCACAAGAAAATGAAACAGTCGATGCAATCGCGGACAAATTTTCCACGCCTACCTACACTCACGACATCGCCAAGATGTTGCCTCAGTTTTTCGATGGCTACGTCGAAGACGGCATTTTGCATTTCGCCAGTGCAGGCAAATGCAGTTGGCAGGAATACGCACAATGGGCGCTGGACTGTTGCAGAGAGTTTGGCGTGCCAATGAAAGCCAAGATTGTCGGCCCTATTAAATTGAACGACATGCAAGATTGGGTCGCGCGCCGCCCGGTTTATTCAGTGCTTTCTACCGCCAAATATACCCAACTCACCGGCACGCCACCTCGCACTTGGCGAGAAGCGGTTGCTGACTATATTACGCGCTTCTATTCCAAAAGATGAAAACACACATCCTTGCTTTTATCCTGTCGATCATCGTTTGCTTTGGCGCACGCGCCGAATTGAAATGGGACAAGACTGAAGTCGAGCTGCATCCGACGCCCGCCGACAAACAGGCGGTGGGCCACTTTACGTATCAGAACACCGGCAAGGAGCCAATTCACTTTAAATCTGTCCACGCGTCTTGCGGTTGCACGACTGCACAAACTCAAAAGGACCAGGTGCCACCTGGAGACAAAGGCGAGATCACGGCCACATTTACCATTGGCGATCGCACCGGCACTCAGGTGAAAACGGTGACTGTGGAAACCGATGATCCCGCGAATCCGAAGACGGTCCTCACTCTCCGGACAATCATCCCGCAGCAACTGGAGATAACGCCAACGTTTGTTTTCTGGAAGCAAGGCGAAAAGCCGGATCCGAAGACGATCACGGTAAAAGTGGGCAAGGAGTTTACCGTGAATCATATCAAGGTCACGTCATCGAGTCCGGATTTTCAAACCAAGGTGGAGGAAGCCGGTAAGGGCGAGTTCAAAATCGATGTCCAGCCCAAAGAGACGAACAACCTCGTTGCTTCGACGCTGACGATTCAACCGGAGGATTCACAGAAGGTCTTTTATGCCACCGCCCGCATCACTAATGCGCCGACTGTTCAATAGATAGTGACATCTTCGCTGGTTCGGCAGGCTCTCATTCTTGCAGCGCTGGCGCTTCTTCCAGGGGTGGGCGAGGCGATTTATTTTCGCCACAAAATATCCTGGCAATCGGCCATCCCGCCATCGGAATTGGTTACCGTCGCTCAAGCGCACGCATGGGGCGAAAACGTTATCTGGGTGGATGCCCGCCCGGATGAGGAGTTCGCGCACGATCACGTTCCCGGTGCGCTGTCATTGAATGAAGACCGGTGGAACGAATTGCTGCCGCAGTTTTTGGCGGTGTGGTCGCCGGGAAGAAAAATCGTTGTCTATTGCAGCAGCCTGAGTTGCAACGCGAGCCTGGAAATTGCCGTCCGCCTACGCAAGGAGGCGCAGCTTCCGGACGTGTTTGTGCTCGAAGGCGGATGGGAAGCGTGGCTCAAAAGGAAGTGACAAGTGATGAGCGGACCCTCAACTCTCAACGTTCAACTCTCAACTCGTCCACAATTCCCCTGGCGAATTGTGGACGTAATTGTTGCCGGCATTTTCATTTACGCCGGCGCAATCAAAACACTCGATCCAGTTCAGTTCGCCAGCGACATCGACAATTACAAAATTGTGCCGTGGCCCGTCAGTGTCGTGCTGGCCTTTTATTTGCCATGGCTGGAGATTTTCTGCGGCTTCGCACTGGTTGTTCGCTTGTTGTATCGTGGTGCGTTATCAATCTCAACCGCGCTGATCCTGACCTTCACGTTCGCCACCGTCGCCGCAAAAGTGCGCGGACTCGATATCACTTGTGGCTGTTTCGGTCACGCCAGCCAACACTGGAGTTTCCCCGCTCACCTGGCGACCAATCTCGGAATTCTCGCCGCGCTACTCGCGCTTTGGGTTTCGAATCGTTCGGCCAAGCCTTTGTAGGGCAGGCGCTCCGCCTGCATGTCTTAATTCGGCAACCGAAGCGGTTGCCCTACAATTCAACGCTCGGAGTCCACTTCATCTGCGAATATTCGATGGAGTCATGATCAGGAAACTGAAATCCGGCAAATATCGGCTATATTCCCGCAAGAAAAATCCGAAGACGGGTAAGCGAAGAAATCTCGGCACCTTCAAGGCAAAGGCTGCGGCAAAGAAACACGAGAAGGCAGTGCAGTACTTTAAACGCCATTGACTCCTTTCACGGCGACGATAAAACAGCGATAGAAAGCAGAGCAATCGATATGCACATGCTGGTTCGTCACAAAGTTGCTGATTTCGCCAAATGGAAACCCGTCTATGACGACCATCTTTCGGCACGACAGAAGGCCGGGCTAAAAGAGGTTAATCTTTTGCGAAACATCGAGAATCCAAATGAAGTCATTCTGCTGTTTTCAGTGGAAGATCCTGAGAAGGCGAAAGCGTTCGCCGCTTCGGATGACCTGCGCCAAGCAATGCAAAAGGCGGGAGTGAGCGACAAGCCTGACGTCTATTTTCTCGAGTAGTCGCGAATACACATAGAATTTAGTGGCTTGGATCAAGTGTCGTCCAAGGCGCGACAATATATCCCCAGGAAGCAAATGAATCCCCGACTGCTGCTTCGATACGCTCTTTGCGTGGCTGTCCTTGCGGCTGTGGGATGCGGGCGAAAATCGGCGAGTCAGGTTGTCAGCGGGTCCCCCTCGCCATCAATGTCGCCGGTGACGAATGCGACGCAATCGCCAGCTGGTGTACCGTCAACCACTCCGTCGTCTGAAGCAAAAGCCGATCAAAGTCCTTCGTCCGATTTAGCGAAACTGGAAACAAGGATCCGGCCTTCGGTAATCTGGGTGACCGTCTTTGATCCCAAAGGGAATTTGCTGTGGACGCAGAGCGGTTTCTTTATTTCTCCGGACGGTAGATTCGTTACTACGGAGCGCGCAATCGAAGGCGGAATCAATGCCGTCGCAAAAACGGCAGACGGCGGAATTTACAATGTCAGTGGGATTCTTGTGGCTTCGAAAGCATTGGATCTGGCGGTTCTACAGGCCGACGTAAAGCCGCGAAAACTTCTGCGGTTTCTCGAGCTACACAAAGACGCCGATCTAACGGTCGGCACCGGCGTTGCGGTGGTCGGCAGCGGACTGGCTGGAAGTGAGGGGAGCCCCCATGAAATGACCATCGCTGCACAGGACTCCGACCATTTGGAAATTGCCGGAACGACGCCTGTCAGTTCGATCGGCGCGCCCGTGGTGAACGAAAATGGCGACGTAATTGGCGTCGTTACATCGGCGGGAGAAAAGACCATTGCTCGCTCTTCCGCTACACTGGACTCATTGTTGTCTCGCATTACGGATGATACGCAGGCCCACTGGCCAGCAACAGCCGAAACGCGCGCCACACCGGGGCCAACCCCGAAACCGCGATTAATCTATGCGCCCGCGCCAGCGTTTCCGCCCCAAGCCTCTCGTCCCAGCCTTTCGGGAACCGGTCGTTTTCGATTAACTTTCGATGCAAACGGAAATGTCACGAATGTTCAAATCGTTCAATCCACAGGAAACCAGCTCTTTGATGAAGCTGCGATTAAAACGCTCCGGCAATGGAAATCTGCCCCAAGCCAGGGTTGGCAAGCGACAGTTCCTGTAACGTTTCAAACGAGATGAAGCCGCAACCTGCCGCGCTCGGCTTTCGAGTGAAATCCGGGTGGGCGGCTGCGGTGCTGCTGACGGGTCCAGCTCATTCGCCTCAGCTCTGCGATGTCCGGCGAATCGAGCTGTCCGACCCGCGGCTTCCTGAGACGCGACAGCCATACCACGCTGCAATGGGAAAACTGGAAACAGACACCAGCAAAATAAATCGGCGCGTGAGTGTGGTGCGAAGCATCGCGCAAAAATCGATTGCAACGCTTGTCGCCGGCTATCGGCAGCACGGTTGCAGGATCAGCCGTGCTGCACTTGTGGTGGGAAGCCAGATCGATCCTGGTTCGATCGCGAATCCGCACATCCGCGCGCATGCCTTTGAAGGCCATTTGTTTCGCTCGGTGCTCGAGGAAGCCTTGCAGGGATATCGCATTCGCACGGAGGCTCTCATCGAGCGCGATGCGTACGCCCAAGGCGTGACGAAACTCAAAGAATCGAATGAGGACGTGCGGCGTATGATCCAGAATTTTGGCCGAGCTGCGCAAGGACCGTGGCGCGCAGAACAGAAACTCGCCGCGCTCGCTGCGTGGCTCGCGCTTTGTTAGCTGCTGCAATCGCGGCAACCGAAGCGGTTGCCTTACAATTTCAGTTACGAATGATGAAAATCCGCGCGGCAACTGAATCGGATCACGACGCGGTGTGGAATATTTTTCAAGAGATCGTCGCCGCGGGCGATACCTATGCGTTTGATCCGAAAATGTCGCGCCAGGAGGCGCTGGCTTATTGGTTTCGGGCCGATACCCATACTTACGTCGCAGAAAAAGATGGCCGCGTTGTTGGCACTTACATTTTAAGACCGAATCAGCTCGGTCCGGGCTCGCATGTCGCCAACGCCGCGTTCATGGTCGCACCAAACGCGCAGGGCTTGGGAGTGGGACGCAGAATGGCCGAGCGTTGTTTGAGCGAGGCACGCCGAATGGGTTTCCGCGCCATGCAATTCAATTTCGTGGTCTCTACGAACACGTCAGCCATTCATCTTTGGGAGCAGCTCGGCTTTAAGATCGTCGGCACTTTGCCCGGCGCATTTCACCATCCTGAAAAAGGATATGTCGATGTTTACGTCATGTACCGCTCGCTGCTTGAAGATTAGCTGTGGCCGCGCGTTTCGCTAAAGAAGCATTGCAAAAGGACTGATTTCCTGCTGAACCTAGGCGTGAAATGCAAACCGTGATCCAAGTCATCACGACCGGGAGTGGATCGTTGCGGGAAAAGATCATGACTGATCCGCAACTTCGGCGGTTTGATCTGATTCCCACTGAACACCAGCGCCCGGGTCGTCCGCACGGCTGGGCGAAAATCCATAGCGAAACCGCTCACGGCGCGATCAATCTCGAATGGCACGGGCGCAGCCGCACTTTGATTTGCCGGGTCGTCACGAAACTTGGAAACAAGCCGAACTCTATCATTGGCGACTTTGTCGATTATCTGCTTGCCCGCCATCCAAGCCGCATTCTGTCCATTCATATCATGCGGCGATGATCTCTGCGGAAATCCGGAGCCTACGGGGCTCGAACCCGCAACCTCCGCCGTGACAGGGCGGCGCTCTAACCAATTGAGCTAAGGCTCCCCGGGAAAAACAAAAGTGTAGTGGCGCCGATCCTCAGCCGCAACTATTCGCGCTCGGCTACGCGCGCTCAAATTTTCTGAAGTAGGAGCATGAGCCTCAGTGGAGAGAACACGTTTTACGCAACAACCGATCGATAGCTTTGTTGAACATTTTGTATAATGGTGGCGTCGAACTCCGAAAGGTTTCGCGAGTGAAAGATTGCGAATGCGCAGCGATAAAGCTATAATGCTACTCGGTTCGGCGGATTGACCCAAACCATAATGAGCGACGAGCGCAGCGAGGGACTTGAGGACGGGGAAGGGAACTCGACTCCGGACAATTTCCTGGATTCATTCGACAGGGTGATTGCGTCGTTGCCTCCGGGCGATCCGGTTCGGCGCGACTTGTTGGAATTGCGGCCGCAGATTTTCGATCAGCAGGAAACGATGGTCGAAGCGCGCCGGACGATCGAAAAGCTCGAAGAAGTCATCAAAAAAGTGACTTCGCCTGCGAACCGAATCGGCACGTTTCTTGGCGCCACGTCGAAGGATACGGCGCACATCGTGGTGGGAGGCGCGGATTACTACTGCAACATCGATCCGCGCATTCCGCTTCCGAAATTGAAAAAGGGGACGCGCGTGCTTGTCAATGAAGCTTTCGTTATTGTCGGTGATCTCGGATTTGAGACGGCCGGTCCGGTAACAAAAATTACCGAAGTAATCGGCAAAGACCGGTTGATGGTCGGCTCGGAGCACGGGTTGCAATCGATGGTCCTACAGCGTTCGGCCGATCTGGCTCACTCCACCTTAAAGTCAGGCGACGAGGTCCGTGTTGATTCAAATTACCGGATGGCGCTGGAGATGCTCTCCAGCACAAAATCCCACGAGCATTATCTCGACACTGTGCCAGAGCTGCCGTGGGAAAAGGTCGGCGGCCAGGAAGCGGCGCTCCAGGCGATCAAAGACGCCATCGAGTTGCCGCTCTTGCATGCTGATCTTTTCCAAAAATTTCAGCACGTCACCCCGAAAGGATTTTTGCTTTACGGTCCGCCGGGTTGCGGAAAGACGCTCATTGGCAAGGCGACCGCCTACAATTTGACCAAGCAGCTTCGGGAAAAGGCCGGTACCGAGATGAGCGAATATTTCATGCACGTCAAAGGTCCCGAGATTCTGAACATGTGGGTGGGCGAATCGGAACGGATGGTGCGCGAAATTTTTGCCACCGCTCGCGAGAAACGAAGCGAAGGTTTTATGCCCTTTCTTTTCATCGACGAGGCTGAATCGATCCTCGGCGTCCGGCGCGCATCGCGTCACTCAAACATTCTTTCGACGCTCGTGCCGATGTTCTGCTCCGAGATGGATGGAATCGATTCGCTAAACGACGTGGTAATTATCCTCGCTTCCAATCGCGCCGATCTGATTGACCCGGCAATTCTGCGTCCGGGCCGGATCGATCGAAAAATCAAGGTCAATCGACCAGACAACCTGGGTGCGCGCGAAATCTACCGCATTTATCTGACGGATGGCCTTCCTTACGACGGGGTGCTCGCGAAGGAAGCCGATGGATTGGGAGCGTCCATCGAGCGTCTGATCGAGCGTTTTGTGGACTGGCAGTTTACGCGCCGCGACGAAAACAAATTTTTGGAGGTAACGCTCCGCAGCGGGCGCAAGGAAACGCTTTACCGCAGCGATCTCATCAGTGGCGCGATCATTGCCTCGATCGTTGAGCGGGCGAAGGCGATGGCGATTAAAAGGGCCATCGCCACTCAACGGGAGGAAGGAATTCGGGAAACGGATTTGCAACTCGCTTTCAACGCCGAGTACATGGAGAACGATATTTTCCCAACGACGGACATCACCGAAGACTGGCTCAAGCTTATCGATTACGATCCGGAAAACGTGGTGAAAATTTCGCCCGTTCGTCCATTGTCTGATTCGCGATCGCGCACACCTTCGGCGGTGATTTGATCCAGTTTGGTGACGAGCCACAGATGAACACAAATCATCTTAGCGCGGCTTGTGTCGCAGCCACAACGGCGTTCCATCTTGGGCGTTCGGTGTTTTCCCTTTCTCAACAATGAAACGCGTCTTTGGGCTGGAGACGGAGTACGGCATCACTCTAAGCGGTGCGGAAACCGTGGATGTTGTGGCCGAATCGATCGAACTGGTGCGGCGTTACACCGATCACGGGGCGCTGATGAAATGGGATTATGACCTGGAAGATCCGCATCTTGATGCGCGCGGGTTTCGTGCACGTGAGCTACTTCAAGACACCGACGAATCGGCTTACTACGAGATCGATAAACGCCGCCCCCTCAGCTTCGAGGAAATAAAAAGCGACCTTGTGCTTTCAAACGGCGCCCGCTTTTACAACGATCACGCGCATCCGGAATATTCCACGCCGGAATGCACAACTTTTCACCAGATCGTTGCACAGGACAAGGCGGGCGAGCGTATCCTCGCGGAGTGCGCGCGGCGCCGAAATCAGAACTTGCCGCCCGGCTACGAAGTTCGGCTTTACAAGAACAATACCGACTTTGCCGGGCACAGTTACGGTTGTCACGACAATTACCTGATGAGCCGCGATATCGCATGGGACCGAATCGTTGCGGGCATTCTGCCGTTTCTCGTCACCCGCCAGATTTTCGCCGGCGCCGGGAAGATGGGCATCGAAGCGGAGAGCGGACAAAGCGATCCTGGAGTCTATCAAATCTCGCAGCGCGCCGATTTTTTCAGCGTAGTGGTGAGCATCGACACGATGAATCGGCGGCCCCTCATCAACACGCGTGACGAGCCGCATGTGGACGCGAGTCGTTATCGCCGGTTTCACGTTATCCTTGGCGATTCGAACATGAGCGAATGGGCCACGGCCATGAAAATTGGGACCACGGCACTGGTTCTCGATTTGATTGAGCGTGGAGAAGCGCCCCAGCTCGAGATTGCGCAACCGGTTGATGCCAACAGATCAATCAGCCGCGATCAAACTTACGATTGGATCATCGAACTGAAAGATGGCCGCAAAATCTCTGCGATCGATGTGCAACGCGTTTATCTGCGCGCCGCCAGCAAATTGCACAACGGCATGAGCGAAGAGCAACAATGGATATTGCGCGAATGGGAAAATGTCCTTAACGATCTCGAACGCGAGGTAATGTCAACGCGAGACCGTGTCGATTGGGCAGCCAAAAAGTTCTTGTTGGACGCATTGCAGGAAGAGGAAAAACTTTCGTGGAAGGATCCCTGGCTGCAATCCATCGATCTGGAATATCACAATCTCGATCTCGACCGCGGATTATACTACGAGCTGCTGCGCAAAGGTTTGATGTGCCGCGTCACGAACGAGGATGAGATCAAGACCGCGATCTTCAATCCGCCGGAGACCACGCGCGCGTTTTTCCGTGGCCGCGCCGTCGCGCGTTTCAACGACGAGATTTCATCCATCCAGTGGGACGAAATTGTTTTTGCAAATCCCGCCGCCGCGGGACACTCATGTCGCGTCGCGCTGCCAGAGGCAGCAACGAATGCGCGCCTGGACGCACTCAATCACGCTGCGCACAACGGAAAAGATTTCTCAGAATTCATGAGCGCGGTTTCGCAGATCGATTGATTCGGGCGAACTCAATCGAAAATTGAAAATCTGCAATCGAAAATAAGATCACTCCCACTCGATCGTGCTCGGTGGTTTGCTCGAGATATCGTAACACACGCGGTTGACGCCTTTGACTTCGTTGCTGATGCGGCCGGAAATGCGCGCCAGTAATTCGTACGGAAGCCGAACCCAATCCGCGGTCATGCCGTCCTGGCTTTCGACGATTCGAAGCACAACCGTGTTTTCGTAAGTGCGTTGGTCGCCCATGACGCCGACAGATTGCACCGGCAGCAAAACAGCGAATGATTGCCACACCTTGTAATACCAATCGGCAGCCTCCATTTCACTTTGCACGATCGTATCCGCTTCGCGTAGGATGGACAATCGCTCAGGAGTAACTTCACCAAGAATGCGAACGGCCAGACCCGGCCCGGGGAAAGGCTGGCGATATACGATCTCCTTCGGCAAGCCGAGCTGTAATCCTGCCTGGCGCACCTCATCTTTGAACAATTGGCGCACCGGCTCGACGAGTTCGAAGTGCATTTTCTCTGGCAACCCGCCGACATTGTGATGGCTCTTGATCACCTGCGCGGGATTGCCTCCGATTGATACGCTCTCGATCACGTCAGGGTAAAGCGTGCCCTGCGCGAGGAACCTATAACCGCTGTGCTTGCGGTCGTCGTCTCTTTGGTCTTCCTCGAGCAATTCCTCCGTCGCCTTCTGAAATACTTTGATGAATTCGTTGCCGATCAATTTTCGCTTTGTTTCGGGATCGGTCACGCCTTTGAGCAGCGCGAGAAAGCGCTCGCTCGCGTCCACGTATTTCAAACGCACATGGAAATTCTCGCCGAAAACGCGCTGCACAATTTCTTCCTCTCGCGCGCGTAGCAGTCCATTGTTTACAAAAATGCAGGTGAGCTGGTCGCCGATTGCCTTGTGCAGCAGCGCAGCCGTCACTGAAGAGTCAACGCCGCCGCTCAAACCGAGCACCACTTTTTGATCGCCGACCTGTTTCCTGACTCGGGCGCAAGCCTCTTCGATAAAGGAGCCCATCGTCCAGTCCATTGCGCAGTGGCAGATGTGAAAGAGAAAATTCTGCAGAATCTCCCTGCCGCGCGGTGTATGAGCGACCTCCGGATGAAATTGCAATCCGTAAAGTTTGCGCTGCCGATCCTCCACAGCGGCGAAGTCGCAACCTTCAGTGGTCCCGACGGCGCGGAAACCTTCCGGCAACGCCGTCACTTCGTCGCCATGGCTGTTCCAAACGTCGAGCTGGTTGCCTAATCCATCGAAGAGTTGCGATCCATTCTTGATGTGTAACATGCCGGCGCCGTACTCGCGTCGTCCGGTGAACACGACCTGGCCGCCAAGGTGATGCGCCATCAGCATCAGTCCGTAACAAATTCCCAATACGGGAATGCCAAGCGAAAAAATCTTTGGGTCCATTTGTGGAGCGCCTTTGTCGTAAACGCTCGCGGGCCCGCCGGAAAGGATGATCCCCTTAGGTTTTGCTGCGGCGATTTCAGCAGCAGGCGTGTCGAAGCGAACAATTTCCGAATAAACCTGACACTCACGGATTCGCCGCGCTATGACCTGGGTGTACTGCGAGCCGAAATCGAGGATGAGAATTTTTGAGTGCGTTGAACTGGCGACCATCTTCAAGCGCTATGGGTGAGTTTGCGGGACGCTATGCTCTGCGGCCGGATCGCCGGGAGATCGCTCCAACGGGCCAAGCGTTCCCTGACCAGTCACGCCGCGCTCGAACTGCCCTTGCACTTCTTGCGTGCTGCGTTCTTCAAGTGGGTCGGCACAACCGCCTGCAGCCAGGCACGCGATCACGAGCAGGATCGGCATGCGTTTCATCTACGTATTTTATGAAGCGGCTGTTTCATTGCAAGAAGGTTGCAGCCTTTCGAGGTTGAACCGGTAGATTCTCGTTGCCGGTTTAACGCTTCAACGCTTTAACGCTTTAACGGCCGTGATTGATCCGGAACTTTTACTTCAGGGCTATCGGCTTGGTGTTTTCCCCATGGCGATGGAGGACGACTCGATCGAATGGTTTTCGCCTGATCCACGCGCGATCCTGCCACTGGAAGATTTTCACGCCCCGCATGCGTTGCGACGTCTCCTGCGCAAGAGAGTATTTGAAACCACAATCGACAACGCGTTTTCCGAAGTGATCGTTGCGTGTGCGAAACGGAAAGATACCTGGATCAATCGCGAGATTATTGAGAGCTACACGCGATTGCACGAACTGGGCCACGCGCATTCGGTGGAAGCCTGGAAGCAAGGCAGGCTTGCCGGCGGCCTGTACGGCGTCGCGGTAGGCGGTGCGTTCTTTGGCGAATCGATGTTTCATCGCGTGACTGATGCCTCCAAGATTGCGCTCGTGGCGCTGGTGGAGCATTTGCGCGCTCGCAAATTCGTGTTGCTCGACACGCAATGGCTCACCCCACACCTGCAACAATTTGGCGGCGTTGAAATTTCGCGGCACCATTACCTGCGGCTCTTGCGGAGAGCGGTCGAACTGCCACGAAAGTTTCTCTGAAGCGGTTTCACAGGATGTTGTAGCTACCGGCCTGTGGCCGGTCCTCCATCTCAGCCGCCTTTTGACACTTGGAAAACGGCCCACACGGCCGTGGCTACAGATTGAGCAGGGAACTGGCCAGCGACTGCCGCCAACAATTGATAGTGCGGGAATCTGACCGATATTAGAGCATCAAATGGTTGGTTGGATTTTAAAGAAGATTTTAGGCTCGAAAAATCAGCGCGAGCTCAGGCGGCTTGCGCCGATTGTTCGCCGGGTCAACGAGCTGGATGAGCAGTTCAAGAGCTTGTCGGATGACGAGTTGCGGGCAAAGACCGCGGCTTGGAAGGAAGAGTTTTCTAAAATTCCGGAGCTGGAAGATCAATGGAAAAAGCTGAATGAGATCTTGCCTGAAGCGTTTGCGGTAGTGAAAAACGCAGCGCGGCGGCTGAAAGAGCGGCAACACAGTTTCACCGTGTGCGATCAGCCTATGGTCTGGGACATGGTGCACTTCGATGTGCAGCTGCTCGGCGGAGTCGTTTTGCACCGGGGCCGGATCGCGGAAATGGCGACTGGCGAAGGCAAAACTTTGGTCGCGACGCTGCCGCTTTACTTAAGTGCTCTCACAGGGCGCGGCGCGCACCTGGTGACGGTGAACGATTATCTAGCGCGACGCGATGCGGAATGGATGGGGCAACTATACGATTTCCTCGGGCTCACCGTTGGCTGCATCGAACACGATCAGGAGCCAGATGTTCGCCGCGAACAATACGCGATGGACATCACTTACGGAACGAACAGCGAGTTCGGTTTCGATTATCTGCGCGACAACGGCATGGCCACTACGCGCGAACAACAGGTCCAGCGCGGTTATCACTATGCCATTGTCGATGAAGTCGATTCCATCCTGATCGATGAAGCGCGGACACCGCTTATCATCAGCGGTCCGGCGACCATTTCCACCCATCAATACGACAAATGGAAACCACTCATTGAGCAGTTGGTTCGGAAGCAAAACATGCTTTGCAACCGTGTAGCGAGCGAAGCGATCGAGAAATTTGAGCAGGGCGAGATCGAGACGGGCGGTCGCCTCATGTTCAAGGTGAAACTCGGTCAGCCGCGCAATAAACAGCTTTTGCGGATGATGGAGGATCCGGACAAGCGCCGCGCCATCGATAAAGCTGAGCTTTCCTTTTTCCAAGACACGCGGAAAGAAGAGTTGTTCGCGCTCAAGGAAGAACTTTTCTTCACCATCGACGAGAAATCGAACGAAGCCGATCTCTCGGAGCAGGGCCGTAGCTTTCTCAATCCCGATGATCCGAACGCGTTCGTGTTGCCGGATTTGATTAACGAATTCACGGAAATCGATCTGGATCAGACAATCTCGCCTGAGGAGAAGGACAAGAGAAAAGCGGAGCGCCAGCAACATTGCGACGCGCAAGCCGAGCGTATCCACAACATCTCGCAACTTCTGCGCGCGTACTGCCTCTTCGAGAAGGATGTCCAGTACGTCATCGAGGACAACAAGGTGGTGATCGTCGATGAATTCACGGGGCGTAAAATGCCGGGCCGCCGGTGGAGCGACGGATTACATCAGGCAGTCGAAGCGAAGGAAGGCGTCCAGATCGACCGCGAGACCCAGACTTTGGCCACGATCACGATTCAAAATTATTTTAGGCTCTATCAAAAATTGGCGGGAATGACCGGCACCGCCGAAACCGAAGCGGCCGAGTTTCATGATATTTACAAACTGGACGTGAACATGATTCCGACGAACCGCCCTGTGCGGCGCACGGATCACAACGATCGCATCTACAAGACCCGACGCGAAAAGTACAACGCGGTCATTAAGGAGATCAGAGAAGCCCATGCGAAAACCCAGCCCGTACTGGTCGGCTCGGTGAGCGTGGAGGCTTCCGAGCTACTCAGCCGAATGCTGAAGCGGGAGAAAATTCCGCACAACGTGTTGAACGCGAAATTTCACATGCAGGAAGCCGAGATCGTCGCGCGTGCGGGTCAACCGGGCACCGTCACGATTTCGACGAACATGGCGGGGCGCGGTACCGACATTAAGCTCGGTTCGGGTGTAATAGAGCTGGGCGGGTTGATGGTGATCGGTACTGAGCGCCATGAAGCGCGCCGGATCGATCGGCAATTACGCGGGCGTTGCGCGCGCCAGGGCGACCCCGGCGCGTCACGGTTCTATGTCAGTTTCGAAGACGATCTGATGCGCAATTTCGGCGCGGCCGATCGGATGACGAGAATCATGGAGCGATTCGGGCTCGAGGAAGGCCAGGAGCTTGAGCATCGCTGGCTGAACAAATCGGTCGAGACCGCGCAGAAACGCGTGGAGCAGCGCAACTATATGATTCGAAAGCGAACGCTCGATTTCGATGACGTGATGAACATGCAACGCGAGGTCGTTTATACTTACCGCAACGAAGTGATCGATTCCGGGGAGCCGCGCAAACTCATCTACGAAGTGATCGACGAGGCGGTGCCAGCGAAAGTGAAGGAATATCTGGATGTCGATGAACCGCATTACAACGGGCTCATCCATTGGGTGAATACGACTTTCCCGCTCGGCTTGACCAAAGAGAAAGCGCAATTTGAAACGCGGAGTGTCGAAGAGAACGCGCAGTTCCTGGTTGAAAAGATCAAGAACGCTTACGAGCGCAAATCAGCCTACGAAGAGTCCACGGCGGTGAAAAGCCTGGAGCGCTACATCATTCTGAACGCGATCGACCGGCTCTGGCAGGAGCATCTCTATGCGATGGACGCGTTGCGCGAGGGCGTGTATCTCCGCGGCTACGCGCAAAAGGACCCGCTCATCGAGTACAAGACCGAAGCCTACGACATGTTTGTCGAATTGATGGCAAACATTAAGAACGAAGTCTTGAACAATCTTTTCCGCAGCACCTCAAACTTACAGGCGTTCGAGAATTTCCTGGCGACTTTGCCGCAATTTTTGCTGCGCGAACATGCGCCGACCGCTCCCACCGCGGGCGCTCCGTCGCGTGCGCGTCAGCCTCAACCAGTTGGCGCAATGGCGGGAGTAGCCGGAGATGGCGACGGCGCGGGCGAGGTGTCAATCGATCTTCCCATTCGTCGTTCAATTCCAAAAGTCGGCCGGAACGAACCGTGCCCCTGCGGCAGCGGGAAAAAATACAAGAATTGCTGCGGGCGGGTGGCGTGAATTTAACGCGATGTCGTCTCAGCCTGTCATGTCGAGCGAAGTCGAGGAATCTCTAACTGTTTTGAAATATCGAGAGATGTCTCGACTCCGCTCGACATGACAAGTCAGGGCCGCTTGGGCAATTCGTAGGTTGTGATCTCCAGCTGGTGACCGTCGGGATCGCGGAAATAAATGGAGTGCGAGATCTCGTGATCTTGGAATTCGAATTTGATTCCGCGCTTTTCCAGTTCGTGCTGCGCGGTGAGGAAATTTTGTCGGTTTGCGCGAAAAGCGAGGTGAAGCATTCGGATGTCACGATGAGTTGAGGGTATCGATTTTGCATTCGGGCTCGCCGGAAACAGCGCAATCCCGGTATTTCCTTTGCCGATGAAAGTTGGCACGCCGTTCCACATGTCTTCGTGCAAGCGCTTGAACCCGAGAACCTCGATGTACCACTTGGCCGATCGTTCGATGTCACGCACGCCGAGCGCTACGTGATCAATTCGTTCAAGTTGCATTAGGTTTGGACAGAATTTACAGAATTGCCGAAACCAATACCAATAAAACGGACAGCTGTGGGATTAGCGTCTTCAAAAGCGTCTCTCAGTGCGCGTAGTCTAAGCGGTCGTCGAGCTTCCCGTTTCGCAACGCGATTAGAAACGCCGCATAATCTTTAACCGGACCTCCAACGGCGCGCCACACTACTTTTGGTTTCGCGTTATTCTTGGTGAGTGTCGCAACCAAGACGTGAAAGGTGTGAGCGATTCCGCCACGCTCGTAATGGACAACATAATATTCGCCACCTACCGCCGTCCAAATGAGGCGCTTGCCTGGAAGAGTTGGGTCCGTGATTACATCAGTCGCGTTCCACTCCTGGCCGGGGTCTGCGGGTCTGTCATTGTCGCCGGCACAGAGCGCGACGATGGCGGGTGGCAGATCGTTGGTGGAATGAACCTCGTGGAAGCGCGATGAATCCTGCAACACTCTGCGATCCTCACTCGAAAGCTTTGTGACATCTGCGCAGCAGAAGCTCTGAATCGCAAGAGCGAAGAGTAAGCAGAGACCAATAAGTTTCATTCGCGTCGCGCCGGCATCAACGCACAGATCGCGAAGGGGACTTTCGCGTTACGCGCAGACATCTAACGAGAAGTAAGCGAATGTTCGTCAAAGATTACGAACACTTCTTCGAATTCACTGCCTCCATGCGGCAACGTGGGCGCGGACTGGGTAACCGAAACCTTTGAGGACAACTTCGCCCAGGTCTTCGAATTGGAGACCTTTGCCGATGCATAGCTCGGCAATCGCGTTCGTTACCAGGATTTGTTCCGGTTGTGCGTGGGCACAGAGACGGGCGGCAAGTTGAACGGTCATTCCGAAAAGATCGTTGTGTTGTTCGACGGGTTCACCTGCTGCGGCGCCGACTCGAACCTTGAGCGAGCGGTCAGGCTGCGCTTTTTCATGTTCGGCCAATTCGCGCTGAATCTGAATTGCGCATCGGACCGCGCCGGCTGCCGAGACGAATGAAGCCATGATCCCGTCCCCGGTGTGCTTGACCTCGCGCCCGCCCAGAGCGGACAAAGCATCTCGCGCGATCGTGTCGTGCACGCCGAACAGCTCAAGCGCCGCCTGGTCGCCCAGCGATTGAGTGAATGTCGTTGAATTCACGATGTCCGTGAACAGGACGGTTCGAATCCCGGGATCGCGCGCGTCGGCTCCGCCACCTGGCAGCACGGCTGCTCCTGCCGCGTTCGTTTGGACATCGCCAAGAAATCCGTCTGCGAGCTCGGGCTGGATCTCAATAATCTTGCGGGCGACCAGGCCGTGCGCTTCACGGTGGCAGGAGTTTGCTGCTTCGGCATTTGGCGCTTCGACGAGACAGAAAACTTTTCCGCAATTCTCGTTAACCCAATATTTCAGATAGTTAACACCGTATTTTTCTTGCGCTTCAAGATCGGCCAAATGCGCTTTTGCGACGTCTTCGGCGCTAACCTGCCCCAGTTCGTGAATGTCCATGTACAACGGCATAGTGAGGAATTTACTGCGATATGACGTGATGCAAGACGCTGATGTTGGCAGGATGACTCAGCGTCTGGTAAACAACGCAGTAGCGCTCGGTCAGACGAAGCAACGTAGCGAGTTGCTCTTCGGTAGCATCAGTGTCCACATCGAAATGCAATCGAATTTGCTTGAAGCCGACAGGCACATCTTTGGAGACGCCAAGCGTACCACGAAAGTCGAGATCGCCCTCCGCGCGAACTGTTGCGCTGCGTAATGGAATGTTCAGAGCGGTTGCGACTGCACGCAGCGTGACGCCCGCGCATCCTACCAGTGCTTCCAGCAACATGTCCGCCGAGCATGCGCTGGCACCATCACCGCCTGTTGCGGGGTGAAGCCCGGCCTCCGCGCGCGATTTTCCGGTTTCGATTTTGCAGGTCATGTTTTCGCCGACTCGTCCCTCTGCCTGCAGAGTAATCAACGCTGTTTCAGGTCGCTCGCGATATTGCGCTTTCAGCGGCGCCTGCAAGGACCTCAATTCGTCAGCATTCATGGCTTGAATGTGGGAGCGGCCTTGGCGCCGCGACGGTCGGGACACTAAGGTTCCTCTCACATTGGCACAAGCGCCGCTATTTCTTGCTCGGCTTAATGTTTTGGTTCACACGAAAGAAATTATCGGGGTCGTATCTGCTTTTGATAGCGACGAGCCGTTCGTAATTCCCGCCATAAGTTTTCTTCACGCGTTCTTCGCCTTCGTCGCCCATTAAGAAATTTACGTACGCCCCGCCAGCGGAGTAGGGATGCAACGCATCGTAATAACTCTTCGTCCACGAGATCGTCTTTTCGTTGTTTGCCGGGTCGGGATCCACGCCGACCATGACCTGCGCCCATGTGGAATCGCGGTAATTCCAGGCGGTATCAGTTTTGCCGACGCGCGATGCCGCTCCATCGATCGGATACATGTGCATGGTGGAATGCATCGTCGGAAGCGCTTCCCCGAAGCGAATGTGCTGCGCAATCGCGTCGTCGCCTATTTCATTCACGAAATCGGCACGCCAGTACCACTGGAGGCCCGGAGGATACAACGCGTCAAACATGCTCTGTAACGCGGGCTGCGGCAGCGGACCTACGAAATCCAGCGCAGGTTTTTTGAAAGCGCGGATCGGCTTGAATGTTTCTTCGGCTTTCTCCTGTGCCCCGGCATAGGCCCAGATCACGCCGCACATTTTCTTCATGTGCAAATGTTCGGGGAAAGGCGGTGCAGGCGGCACGGTGAGGAAAGCAAAGAAACCGTTCAGGTCGTCAGGTGCTGCGGGAATCAGTTCGCGATACCACTTCATTACATCCGCTGATTCGCTCAATTCATAGAGCATCGGGCCACCATAGAGCATGTCGATCGGATGCAGCTTAAATGTAAAAGCTGTTACGACTCCGAAATTGCCCCCGCCGCCGCGAAGCGCCCAAAACAGATCGGAATTTTCATCGGCATTCGTTTTTACAAATTTGCCGTTTGCCAACACCACGTCGGCGGACAGGAGATTATCAATGCTTAAGCCGCATTTGCGGGTAAGATGTCCGATTCCTCCGCCTAGGGTCAATCCGCCGACACCCGTCGTAGAAATAATTCCGCTGGGCGTCGCCATGCCGAATACGTGCGTCGCATGATCTACATCGCCCCAGGTGCATCCGCCGCCGACGGTGACAGTGCGTGCTGTCGGATCAACCCGCGTATATTTTATCGGGCTTAGATCGACGACTAAACCGTCGTCACAAATTCCCAACCCGCCAGCGTTATGACCCCCGCCACGGATCGCAAGGAGCACATCATTCTCTCTCGCAAAATTCACCGAGCGGATTACGTCTGCCACGTCGACGCAGCGGGCAATCAAACGCGGCTTTTTATGGATCATCCCGTTGTACACCTTGCGCGCTTCGTCGTAATCCTTGTCGCCCGGCTCGATCAGTCGGCCGCGCAGGTTCGCTTTGAAATCGGCAATGGCATTTTCGTTAAGCATGACGAAGTGTCACTGAAACGATCTTACGGTCAAGACACTGAGTCTCGGCATTTTCATTGAGATAGCGACCGGTGCGGCGCTAATATGCCTGCGCATTGACATGGGCGATGTTTGACGCGGAGAGATCTTGGACTCGGCGGGAATTTTTGAAACTCGCCGGTCGGGCGGGAGTTCTGAGCGCGGTTCCAACTCTGGCGAGCGCTGCAACGGCGCTCAACTCCGACACGGTTTGCATCTCGATCCTGCACACAACGGACATCCACGGTCATATTTTGCCGACCTCTGATTATGACGGAAATCCTGATCGCGGCGGGCTGGCGCGTTGCGTTACGCAGATTCGGCGCTGGCGACGGCAGAATCGAAACTCGATTTTAATCGACGTCGGCGACGTGTATCAAGGCACCGAAGTCAGTTTGCGAAACAAGGGCGAACTGATGATCGATCTGTTCAATCATCTCGGGTACGACGCTTGGGTTGTTGGCAATCATGAATTCGATTGGGGAATCGAGGCGTTTCGCCAAGCTTTGCAGAGATCGACGATGCCAGTGCTGGCTGCGAATACGATATTGGAGGGAAAGCCGGCGGGCGAATTTGCCGATGCAAAACATCCTCTGGCAAAAATCCAGCCGTTCATCTTGAAGGAAATCGCCGGGATTAAGCTTGCGATCATTGGGATCACGACGCCCGGGATGTCGTTTTGGCTTCCGCGCGAATTTACGAGGGGAATCGATTTTCAGCAGCCGGTCGAGCCCGTTCGTCGCGCGATAGCAAGAGCAAAGAGTGAAGGCGCGGACGCAATTGTAATGACAGGTCACATGGGTCTGAAACCGCGCACCGGCGGCGATGATTTTGCGAACAGCGTCACGGCATTAACTTTGGAATTTCCGGATGTCGCGGTCTTCATTGCCGGTCATACTCATCAGGTGATTCCGAGTCGCCTGTCGAACGGTGTGCTTTTCACACAGGCGGATCACTTTGGCATTCACGCGGGCCGCGTTGATCTTCTGTTTGATCGGAATTCGAAAAGATTACTTAGTCGTGAAGCGATATGCGAACTAATGGACAACCGATTCCCGCTCGATGACGTAGTTGTTTCCCGAGCAAAACCGCAGCTCGCAGAATCGGGTGCCGCTCTTGCACAGCCGATCGGGGAGTTAAGGCAGACGTTGCGCGCTCGCAGCCGGCCGGGCCGACCTGGCGACATCGAGAGACTGATCGGCGCAGCAACCATGGAAGCGTTGGGGGAACGAAACGTCGCCGTTGATGGAGTGATGCATGGAGTATTCGATGAAAACGCCAACCTGACAGCCGGCCCTAAAACGGTAAACGACATTTGGAATGTGATTCCTTATGAAAACTACATTGTGACGGCAGAGCTCTCATCGGATGAAATCAAAGCTGTGATGGAAGAAGTCTATGCTAGCCACGAACGGAGAAATTTGCTTGGCTTCGAAGTGAAACTGGCAGGCCGCGGTGCGGATTGCAGAATCGTATCGATGACTTTGCAAGACGGACGCCCGCTCGATCGCGATAGAAAATACGTCATCGCTCTTAACAGTTTTGACTCGCGCAGCGCAGGCCATCACTTCATGAGACTACGCGCGTTGCTCGAAACGCCGGCGGCGAAATGTGTCATGCACCCTGTGCAAACGCGCGACGCGCTCATCGATTACTTCCAGCGTCACAAAATCGTGCACAAAATTGTCGCTGCTGGAGAGTTGCTGGCAGCCGCTTAGGTCACTACCAAATCGCGCTTGAAAAATCGCCGCGCTCCGCTTGCGTATTTGCCCATGCGCGTGTTTGCATTTGCTCTGATTGCTTTGTTGTCGATTGTCGATCTTGTCTGGTCGCAAGGAAGCGCTACGCCCGCGGCACAGGCGGCTGAGCTGCCGACGTTTCGCCCGGTGTTAATTGGGCAGGGACCCAACGCGTTGATCAATCGCATCGACGAGCGGGATGTGGTCGGGAAAGGGCAGAAGGATGCGCTGATCATGTTCATGTGCGCGGTGCGAAAAGATGGCAGCGTGCAGTGGAGCGCCACGTATCGCGGCACGCCGGATTCGGATTTTCTCAAGCAGGAATTACAGAGGAGGATTTCACCGGCGTCTAATCCAAGATTTATCCCCGCCATTTATAATCATCAGCCGGTGGACGCGATTTATTACGGCACAGTCACGTTCCGGGTCGTCAATGGAAAACCGCGGCTGCGCATTTTTTCCAATCAGGAAGGCGACGAGCTGGAGAAAGAGCACGACTTCATCGGGCCACAACCTTTTTTCGGGAATGGCTCAGGCTTTACGGGATTCCACTACCCGCAACTGGAAAGCAAGCGGCTTGAGGTGGATGGCATGGTGGAGCTCAAGATGAGGATCGATGCCACCGGCAATTTGCAGGAGATAAATGTCGTTTCGGAGAAGCCGCCTCTTTTGGGCTTTGGCGATGCGGCTTTGAAGGATTTGAACGACACGAAATTCATTCCCGCGTTTCGGGATGGCAAACCGGTCGAATGCGAAGTCACATTGCCGGTCTTTTACAAAGCGGCAGGCTTTTGAGGCGTATGTGAAGACTGCGACCTCGCTAACGAAAAAACAACCTGTTCGCCGCCCATTTTTCCAGCGTGATCCGCTCACCTGCGCGCGCGAACTCATCGGCACGGAATTGATCTGGGGCGATTGCTCCGGGATCGTCGTTGAGGTGGAAGCATACGCGGCAATTGATGACGAAGCCGCGCACACTTTTACGCGGCCAAGCGCGCGCAGCTTTATCGAGCGGAACAAAGCCGGCGCGGCCTACGTCTATTTTAACTATGGCGTGCACTGGATGTTGAATGTGCTCGTGAAAGGGGAGGCGAACGGCTTCGTCTTGTTCCGCGCGATTGAACCGCGGCGTGGCGTGGAGCTGATGAAGAGACGTCGTGGCGTCGAGGATCTCCGTCAACTTTGCTCCGGACCTGGAAAACTCACGCAAGCACTCGATATCACCGATCGACATCACGAAATGGATTTATGCGGCGATCCGCTGCACTGCTTCGTGTCGGACGCGGAGGCTACTTTCGACATTGTGGCGGACAATCGGGTCGGCATCAGTCGCTCTGCGCATTTGCCGTGGCGATTTACTTTGCGCGGGAGTCCGTTCGTGAGCCGAGCCCCAAGGTAGGGCGATTGACCTCAATCGTCCGCTTGGTCGTGCATGGGCGGTTCGGGTGAACCGCCCCTACCTTATTGACTCAACTCGCCGTTCACCGAAATTCTCGCCGCGCATGAACCGAGACAAACAGCGTGTTCTTCTTGGGATGAGCGGTGGAGTGGACTCCAGCGTCGCGGGATATTTGCTGCGCGAACAAGACTACGAGGTCATCGGCGTTACCATGAAAGTCTGGCCGCAGGATTGCATCTCCCGCGCGGAGGACAAATGTTGCGGCCCGCAAGCAATAGCTGACGCACGCGGCGTGGCGCATTCCCTCGGCATTCCACATTACGTCGTTGATGAAGCCGATCAGTTCGAGCGGTTCGTGATTGATTATTTCTCCAGCGAGTACCAGGCCGGCCGGACACCGAATCCGTGCGTGATGTGCAATGAAAAGCTCAAATTCGGCAATCTCTGGAGCAAAGCGGCAGCATTAGGCTGCGATTATATTGCGACTGGCCACTACGCCATTATCGAGCACCAAAACGATCGTGCGATCCTTCGCAAAGGAATCGATCGACGCAAAGATCAGTCCTATTTTCTATTCAGTTTGCGGCAGCCACAGCTTCGGCGCGCGCTCACACCGCTCGGCACAATGCAAAAGCCCGAGATCCGGAAAATCGCACATTCGTTAGGCCTGAAAGTCGCGGACAAGATCGATAGCCAGGAAATTTGTTTCGTGCCGGGAAATGATTACAAAGCGTTTTTGCGTTCGCACCTTGGCGAAAACGAATTTCATCGCGGCGAGATTTACGATGTCGATGGGAACTTCGTTGCCGAACACAACGGCATCGAGCTTTTCACTATCGGCCAGCGAAAAGGACTTCCCGGCGGATCGCTGCGGCCGCGTTACGTTGTCGATCTCGATCCCGAAACAAATCGCGTGATTGTCGGCGACGCGGACGATTTGGTCGCGGACGAATTCGAAATCGATCATGTGAATTGGCACCTTGTAGCCGGGATCGGCGATCCCGGCTCATCGTTCGAGGCGACAGTAAAGATTCGCTACAATCATCCCGGCACGCCTGCGACGATCGTTTTATCGGAGGACAATCGCGCACGGATTTGTCTGCATGAGCCACAGCGCGCGGTGACGCCCGGACAAGCCGCAGTAATTTACAACGACGACGTTGTGCTTGGTGGCGGCTGGATCTGCCGACGCGAGGCGCCGGTAGCGGCCTAACAGATGGCTGAAAAAATTCTTCTCGCGCTCAGCACGTTTCCGGACGCCGAAACCGCGAGAAAAATTTCAAATCAACTGGTCGCAGAAAAGCTTGCGGCTTGCGCGAACATTTTACCGAGCGTCGAATCCATTTACCGCTGGAAAGAAAAAATTGAATCGGGAAACGAAACACTCGTGTTTTTCAAGCTGAGCAAGGATGGACAATCAGCGTTCCAGGAGAAATTGCGCTCATTGCATCCCTACGAGGTTCCAGAAATCATTTTTGTTCCGGTTTCGAACGGACTGTCCGAATATTTGGGCTGGGTTGTCGAGAACTGCGGTCAGGCGCGCTGACGTTTCTTGCCAAGGAGGTAAATTGCGACGCCGATCGCGTTCGCGATTCCGGTTACGGCGATGATCTTCACAGCAAAGCTTAATGGGCTTGGCACGTCGATAATCGGGTAGATGGTGAAAAAAATCGCGGATAACGAGACGACAGCGCCGCAGATCGCTGCGATGCGCAACCAGATAGGAGCGCCCGAACGAAGCACACCTGCACCAAAAATGGGTATTGCGAACATCGTGAAGTAAACGATCCCGTAGAAAACATTCGCCGCGTTATCCACAAGTTGAAACGCTTCCTGAATGCCGGCGCCGATCTGGCTCGAGATGGCAATCACCAGCGTGATTGCGCCGACAAAAACAATCGAGTTAACCGGCGTTTTATAGCGCGAATGCAGACGCGAGAACCAGTTCGGTAACAATTGATCCCATCCCGCGACCATCGGTAATCGCGAGCTGCCGGTAACGTGAACGCTAGTCGAAGCAATCGTTCGCGTGGTCATCAACAGGATTCCGACGGACGCAACGGCGCCGGCGATTGGAAAGGAGTGCAATCCGAGTCGCAACGTTTGCGGCACCGGACCAATGAGATCGATGGGATTGTTGCCGATGAACGCAAGGACCGAGCTCGTGCCGAGAATGAACATCAACGCGATCACGGGCGAGGCAATCAGCACGGAGCGGCCGATGTCGCGGGCGGGCGCGCGCGTTTCGCCGGCGAGAATTGCTACGTATTCAAATCCGCTGAGCGCGCCGACTGCGAGTTTGCTGAAAAT
>Ga0209058_1000400_pt1 | contig 36805 bp, 36 predicted proteins | sample GraSoiAngelo_147_FD_185904 | JGI IMG/M metagenome (GOLD analysis project Ga0209058, IMG submission 185904) | Grasslands soil microbial communities from the Angelo Coastal Reserve, California, USA - 14_1009_05_40cm (SPAdes) (version 2) | ecosystem: Environmental > Terrestrial > Soil > Grasslands ... | reverse complement strand
ACCCCGTCTCGCCCGCGCCCAATAAGCAGGTACGTGAGGGTCGGTCCCTTCCCCTTCACCTCAATGACCCCGCGTCGTTCGAACGTGAACTCACCATTCAGCCGCTCATACACGCCTTCGGTGACCTGTATGTGGTCTGGAAGGCCATGAGACTCCATCCGGCTCGCAATGTTGACCGTGTCGCCCCAAAGGTCGTAGTGGAACTTCTCTCGGCCGACGATGCCAGCCACGGCGGGCCCGCAGTTGATTCCAATCCGAAAACTGAGGTTCCAATCGCGCTCGGCATTGAGGCGCTTCACCTCGCGCTGCATGTCAAGCGCCATCGCGCAGATGGCGTACGCGTGGTCGGGCCGTGCTGCCGGTGCCCCCGCCGCAACCATGTACGAGTCGCCGATCGTCCGAATTTTCTCGAGGCCATAGAGGTGCACTAACTCGTCGAAGGCCGAGAAGACTTCGTTCAGCACCGCGACAGTCTCCGCCGGTGACTCCTGTGCCGAGCGGACGGTGAATTCAGCGAGGTCCGCGAAGAGGACGGAGATCTCGTCATGGTGGTCGGCGATCGGCTCTTCACCTCTCTTGAGGCGAACCGCAATCGAAGCAGGCAAAACGTTCAGCAGCAACTTCTCCGAGCGCATCTCGGCCGCCTCGCGCTGGGACCGAAAGAACGACAAAGCGATGAACGTCAGGGTGCCGATGCCGGCGATGTTGAGCGAGAACAGGACATTGATCGCGAGGGGGGCAAGCGGGCTCGCCGATTGCTTGGCCGCACTGTCCAGGACCGCGGCGATCGCGAGATCGCCAAAGAACGCCGCCAACCAGATCGGCGTCTCACGAGCTGGCCTCAGCAGCAGCGAGCCGAGCGGCGCCGCAAACGCCCAGACCACGACCGCGCTGGCGTAGACGAAGCCCCCCAGGCTGAGCTGGAGCAAGAGAGGGAGTATGACCATCAACCCAAGTACCAGAAGGGCCAGAATGCCCAGCCGCTTTGTGACGACGAACCTCACGAATGCCGCGCCCACGGCAATACTGACCACGAGTGGTATCAACCCCGCCAGGGGCCTGCCGAGGGCCGCGTACATCACCGCCCAGGCCGCGCCGGCGACTCCCGCCCCCAGTCCTATGACGACAAAGACTTGCTTCCGAACCCTTTCCTGATCGGTGTCCGACGGCAGGCACCCGATCTCTAGGACACGCCTGACCAGAGTCGCGGACAAAATCCCTCCACGGGTGAAATTGTGCTTCACTTCCTGGTCGACCAGAATCCACTGGCATCGCAGAGCTCTCAGAGCCTGTAGCAGATTGCGAATGACCTCGCTCCTTGTCCGTCATCACGCTTGCCTGAGGAAGGGTGACCGACCGACCATAGGAGGCGGGTTCGTCGGAGGCCGATCCTGCTAACCTCGGCGGACACAAGAGCGAGATTCGGCAACTGGTGATCCTCCCCAAGATCCGGGATCCGCGATTCATCACTGTGCGTCGCGGCGGCAGCCTCCAAGACGACGATCACCGCCTTCTGGCCATCTGGGCAGCTGACTGCGCGCAGCACGTGCTGCACCACTTCGAGCAGGCACGGCCGAAGGACGACCGTCCACGTCGGGCGATCGACCGCGGGCGTGCCTGGGCGCGGGGGGAGATCACGTGGGGAGAGGCCCGCACGGCGGCCGGCCATGCAAACGCCGCGGCCAGAGACCTGAGTGGGGCTGCACGGCATGCCGCGTACGCTGCCGGCCAGGCCGCGGCGGTGGGCCATGTGGCGGCCCACGAGCTCGGTGCTGCGGCCTACGCGATCAGGGCGGCGCGGGCGGCAGCGGCTGAAGACGAGCGCGAGGCGGCTGGCCGCTTTGGAGTGCCAGTGGCAGCGCGCCCAACTCCCCCACGAGATCCGGAAACTTGTGCTCGACGACGAGCGGCTGCGCAACGAGTTGTGCTGGTTTGCCTTCGACTGCTGACAAGGCTCGCTCCCGGCCTTCGATGCATCGTGTTACGCGAGGCCAGGTTCATGTCACCACTCGGTACTTGAGGTGCGTGACGCCGGGCGCCACGACGGCCCGGACCTGCTCAAGCTGCACCTCCGCGTCCCCGAGGTTGTCGAAGAGGCGAGCACCGTCGCCCAGCAGCACCGGGACGATGTGGAGCTCAAGTTCGTCGAGCAGTCCCGCTGCCAGGTACTGCTGAGCGACGTTGGCGCCGCCCCAAAGCATTACGTCTTTGCCGCCGGCGGCCTTCCTTGCTTGTTCGAGCGCGGACTCGATTCCGTCGGTGACGAAGTGGAACGTGGTCCCGCCCTCCATCTCCACGGGATCACGTGGGTGATGGGTGAGGATGAACACGGGGTAGTGGTAGGGCGGGTTGTCGCCCCACCAGCCTGTCCATTGCGTGTCGCCCCAGGCACCACCGTGGACGGGGCCGAACATGTTCCGGCCCATCACGCCGGCCCCGATGTTCTCGCGCGATTCCTCGACTATCCGTCCGCTCTCGTTGACCTCGCCGCCCTGCTCGCCGTGGGATTGGCGCCACGCGGCGAGCGGAACCACCCAGTCATGGAGCCGCTCGCCGCCCTCGCCGAGCGGGTTCTCCTCGCTCTGGTTCGGGCCGGCGACGAAACCGTCCAGCGAGATCGAGATGTGACACCTAAGCTTGCTCATCGTGCCTCCTTGCTAGGCGGGCGCTGCAGGGGCAATCCGATCCACTCGCGGCGCCCGGCTATCTGCGAATCACCAGAGCTGTCAGTCACGTCGTACCTCCGACATTGCGGCTCATCGCGGAGGCACTGTGATCGACCTCACAAGCCAGAAATTGATGCTGAAATGGTCAACTTTCGCGATCCATCTGAGGTACTTCAGGTCGCGGTGGCGGTTGCATACTGCGGGCGCCCGGTGGGCCGGTAAACCTGAATCGTTACCCCCTTCGGGGGTGGCTCGCGAGTCGACCAGATCAAGCGCTGCGTCCGGGCCGGTGTCGGGAAACAGCCGGATGCCCTGGCCGATGATCACGGGGCAGACGAACAGGGTGATCTCATCGACAAGCTGGTTATCGAACCGCCAGCGGATCAGACCGCCGCTGCCGTGCACCCGCACCTCACCCTCCCGCTTGGCTTTCAGCTCGCCGTTGGCGCCCACGACGTCACCGGCGAGGACGGTCGTGTTCGCCCACTGCGGTTCGGTGAGCGTGGTCGATGCGACGTACTTGGGCTGCGTGTTCAAGGCCGCTGCAATGGGGTTGGTGCCCAGATCTATCCCTGCGCTTGCGCGCCATTCCGCCGCGCCCCAGGACCGGGCGAAGATCTCGCAGGTCCGCCTGCGACGCCGAGGCCTCGTTGTCGAACAGCGGCCCGACCCATCCGCCGCGCTCGAATCCGCCGCGGCGGTCCTCGTCCGCCCCGCCGAGTCCCTGCATCACTCCGTCGACGGTGACCATCGTGATGGTCGTCAGTTTCATGGTCGCAGTTCCCTCCTCGCTGAGTTTTGTCGTCGTTCGATTCGACCGGGCCGCGGCGCCGATCTCATCCGTCGCAGCAGAGTCAACGGTGATGTGTCCTCCGAACCGCCGACATGGTGTGTCCGAGGCGATAGCTCGAACATCGCCATCGAGTCATGCGGTCGCGGAATGATCCGTAATGATCCCGTCAAGACGATCATTCGGCGAAATCGGCAGCGACAGGCCCTAGCCCTCCATCGAGTCGCAGACGCCATCCTCGTCGCCCTTGGTCAGCAGTTACCGGTAGCCGCGAGCGAGCAGGTACTTTGCGCCGGCGTTGATTGCCGCGGGGTCGTCCACAGCGAAATCGAAGACGTCGGCCAATCGGTCGGTCACATTGAATGAGAATGCAACCGCGAGGGCGTCCTTGATCTGCTGCTCTGATGCGCCCGCAGCCAGCACCCTGCGTATGTCGTCGGCATCTAGGTTGCTCTCGCGGGTTAGCTTGCCCAGCATGCGCAGCGTCGCGCGGAGGGGCCCGCTAAGAGGAGCTGTCTCCAGGTCGGCCAGGGTCGCGGACACTTTGGCACCATCGTTGTATGCGAGCACAGACGTCGCGGTGTGGGCCGCGACGCAGAACTCCGTTTCATTCATTTTGGAGATATACGCGGCCATGAGCTCGCGGTCCGCCACCGACCAATCCGATGGTCCGCGCATCGCCTCCTGGGTAAGCCCTCCTGCTCGATAGAAGCTGGGGCGATACAACGCCAACTTGACCGCATCCACCACGGGATGCCCCGAGAAGACTCGGATGAGGACGAACATCGCCTTCGTGCGAATTCCATGTCCGTGATCGAGGATGGCGAGGCGCACTCTTCAATTTCTCCCCGTGGCCGCGCTGAGTGCCGCGAGCGCATTCTGGTACTGCCGAGTGGCCTGGCCGATCGCGGCGCAGACGACGATCTCATAGATCTGGTCCTCGCTCAGGCCTGCTTTCCTCAGCGTGCCGATGTCCGCATCGGTGACCATCCTGGCGCGGTGTGCGACCTTATCCACAACTGTGCGCACCGGCTCAGCGAGCCGTTCGTTATCGAAGGCTGCGCGGCGGATCTCCGGCGACGCCTGACCCTCCCCTTCGAGGACTCGCGCAACGAGCGAACTGTGCAGCGAAGTAATGTCCGACAAGGATCCTCACGCCTCCGACCAAAGTCTCGCATACGGCCGATCGGGGTTATACAAGGTTCCGGCTGATGCCCGCCGTGCGCGCTGGTCGGGGCCCTGGGATTGAACCCGGGGCCTCACAGTCCCGAAAGTTGGCCATCTTCGTCTTGCCTATTGCGCGGCGCCGAGAACGCAAGGGACGAGCCTCCAGTGGAGACGGCGCCTCGACGCCGTCGTCCTGGCGACGATGATCGCCTCTGGTATCGTGTCGCCACGGCGGGCGCAGCCCCCCAGCATCACCGGCGCTTGCCCACGGCCGGGAGGGGTCGGATCATGGCGGATCCGGTCGAGGACATCATCGGTGACTACCGGGCCTTCGTCGCTCAGCAGCGCGACCGGCTGTCGGCGCGCGGCATCGACATCGCCCCGTATCCCCTCAGCCACCTCGCGTACCGTGTCCCCGAGTGGGAGCAGTACGTTCACGTGCGGACCCTCCTCGAGCGGCACGCGACCGCCAACGTTGAGAACGTCTGGAACGGCCGGCCCATGTCGAAGATCCTGCTGGCGCAGCCGCTCGTCGTCCTCGACGGCGCCCTCGTCCCGCTCGTCGAGCTCATCCCGCCCGTCCACCAGCGCGTCTACCGGATGGGCCTGGAGCACCTCGGTGTCGTGGTCGGGGACGACGTCGAGGAGTTCTCGCGCGTGCATCGGAGGGCCCTGACCGGGCAGCAATTCCAGGGCCCGGACAACGAGCCGTATTACGTCCTGTTCGAGGACTTCACCCACGTGAAGTTCTATCGACGCTCGCTGCGCGATGTCTGCGAGCTCGACGGCGCCCGGTTCGATGGCTTCCACCACGTCGAGGGCTGGGTGCCCCAGCGCATCATCACCGCGACTGGCCCGGACCCGCTGCCGCGATGACTGGTCGGGGGTACGGGACACTATTTGAACCGCCGACCTGAATTCGCTGGCGGTGTCTTGAGACTTCCTAAAAGTTGTAGTTGCGCGATGCGCAACATAGGGTTACTTGGCTGCGCATCTCGTGGTCAACTCCCACTCATTCAGGAATCGGATAGTTAGCCCGTCTGGCGCCTCAGATGTCTCGTGCTCGAAGGGGACTCCGCGAAATCCCCTGGAATGACGACCCGCGCTGATGGTTACTCAGAAAGCGCAAAGCTCGACCGAATTAGATATCCGGAACGATCTCAGCGGGCTTGCCGAGCGGATCTCAGCTTCGATTGAGACGGGCGCCTTGGACAATGAGTGCCTTCAGGGCGGACGCGTTGATGGCGTCACCCTCGTGGAAATCGATGGCACGAACCGTCTTGCTGTCCAGACGCGTGTTGAAGAGCCCTTTCGGATCCTTCAGCTGGGCCCCTTTTGGAAACGTCAGCCTCACTGCGTTCTTGAGGGCCTCGCCTACGCAGACGATGCCGTCGTGGGACCAGACGGGCACCCCCTCGGGGCGGGAGGGTTTCTTCCACTTCACCTCTTCGATTACGCCGGGGTCGGCGCCCCTGATCAGGGCCCGCAGTTGGCCCAGCCTCTCACCTCTCCAGCCGGTGGTCTTCCGGACGATGGCATCGATCTGTTGGGACGCGGATGCGTCGTTCATGCCGATGCTTTGTCGCGGCGGCTCAGCACCCAGCGGACCGAAGGGCTCAGTTCCTTGTCCTTTCGATGCGTGCAGCCAAACCAACAACACGGCCGCCGCTTTCCTTCCAGCAGTTCGGAGCGCAATCGCTGGATGTGTTGGCTCCTCGTTTCTGCTTTCTTGGGCCAGAGCACCCAGCAGATCCACTCATTGCGGGCAAGAGGGGTGAGGTCTTCCCACGCCGCCAGAGCCTTTGGACGAGCAATCAAGACGTGTCTCAAGTCCATCGGGACGGCATGGACCACGCCGCCGGAGACCACCCTGGAACTCATCGATCGCCCATCGTAGCTCCGATTCGCACGAAGACAGCCTTGGGGTCGGCGCGGCGCCGAGCCCTCGCCTCATCGGCGGCCTCGTCGGCAATGATGCCGGACAGCGAGCTAGCTCCGAGACCAGGCTCTGGTTACTGCGCCCGTCCCGGGGTGAGTTGGTGAGGCGATGACATCGCGATTCGTTCGCGCTGTTTGATCAGATGCCAGGCCACCGCAGCGATCCACGTCCATCCGCTGATGATGGCGATTCGCTGATACAGGCCGGTGGGCGCGTTTGGGAACTGGCCGACCGCGAACCCGCCGAAGAAGAGGACGATAAGGAGAATCCCGACGACGACCGAGTAGATGGCCCAGCGCCACGATACCTTCTCGTGCGCGAAGTGCCAGGCCGTAACAAAGCAAGCTGCCGGCAGGAAGGTGAAGACAGCGAGGCCGGCAAAGCCGTGGATTAAGCCGTGCGTCGTATGGACTTCGGGAGCGCCGACTGGATAGCCCAGGCCGGGATCGGTTGTGAAAATGCCCGCGACCCACATCGTCACGCCGAAGAGTCCTAACAGCAAAGGCGCGCCAATCGATCCGCGCGTTCCCGCGATCGCCATACGAACTCCGATCGCGAACGCGAGGACCAGCGTGCCGCAGACGAGGAAGTTGATAACCTGCACCCACCCGCCAGGGCCGGTCCCGAGCTGGCTCACGTACATGCGCCAAGGGTTGTAGCCGGGGCGGGTTGCGCCTTCGATTAGGAAGACCGCGATAAATAACAACGGAGCAACGACGCCGGCGTACAGCAGCTTTTTCATAACGGTCAACTTATTGGGCGGTGCGGAGCCCCGATGCGTGGAGTCGGATAAAGTTGGCCACAATCTGACGCGTCACCCCACCATATTTCTCGATATGGGGTCAGCCCGGGGTGGCCACTGGAGAGATCGTGAAGCTGGAAACATTCGCGCGCCATCCACTGCTCTTCGGCCCGTCGCCCATACATCCCCTGGAGCGCTTAACCAAGTTTCTGGACGGAGCTGAGGTTTGGGCTAAGCGAGAGGACTGCAACAGCGGCCTGGCTTATGGCGGCAACAAGACCAGGAAGCTCGAGTATCTGGTTGCCGACGCGCTGGCGCAGGGTTGCGACACCTTGGTCTCCATCGGTGGGGTTCAGTCGAATCACACTCGCCAGGTCGCCGCCGTTGCGGCTCGATTGGGACTGAAATGTGTACTGGTCCAAGAGAGCTGGGTCAATTGGCCCGATTCGGTGTACGACAAGGTCGGCAACATCCTCCTCAGCCGGATCCTGGGTGCCGATGTGAGGCTCGTGAAAGAAGGGTTCGGCATTGGCTTCAAGGCGAGCTGGGAGGAGGCACTCCGCGAGGTCAAGGCCGCGGGTGGTAAGCCGTATCCCATTCCTGCAGGAGCGTCCGACCATCGGCTTGGTGGACTTGGCTTCGCTCAGTGGGCCCAGGAGGTAGAGCAGCAGGAACATCAAATCGGATTGTTCTTCGACACGATCATCGTGTGCTCTGTCACGGGCAGCACCCAGGCAGGGATGATCGCGGGCTTCGCTGCTCAGGACCGTCCGCGACGAGTAATCGGTATCGATGGCTCAGCGAAGCCTGCCGAGACACGCGATCAAGTGAACCGAATCGCGCGTCAGACGGCCGAGCTGATCGATATCGGACGAGACCTGCGAGACGACGAGATCATCCTCGATGACCGATACCACGCGGGGACCTACGGACTGGCCGATGAGAAGACAGTGACAGCGATCAAGCTCGGTGCGCGCTTGGAGGGGATGATCACCGACCCCGTCTACGAAGGTAAGTCGCTGGCAGGGATGATCGACATGATCGCGAACAAAGAGATCGAGCGTGGCTCGAAGGTCCTGTACGCCCACCTCGGCGGCCAGCCGGCGCTCAATGCCTACAGCGCTCTCTTTGCCTGAATCACACTTCCGCCCGCCCGTGACCTGCGACCAGTCGCGGGTTCGACGCGATATGGATCAGCGGTCGGCATCCGGCAACGGGCGAGCTGCCCGCGTGGCTGCGGCGAGATCGACCGTACGACGATCCCACCACGCTTGCGGCAGGACACGCAGGGCGAGGTCCCAGGTTGCGTCTTCCAGACTGGCGCCGATGTTGATTGTCCCAATTAGGTTGTCGACGAACCACTCGCCATCGGCCTCCCCGCCCGGCGACGAGTACTCCCGCCGAGCCCTGTTTCGAACCCGCGCGGATCGGTCTGTCTATACCCCTCGCGCAGGAACCGCACGAGCCCATCGACCCGGCCGTACAGCTCGACTGCTGATCGAAGATCTCCGCATACGTCTCGGACGCGGTCAGGGCGACCGCCCAGCGTCCGAGGATCTGGTGGCCGTCGGCAAGCCTCTCGGCCAGTCGGCCGGCCAGGTTCTCTCGAAGCTGCGCATTCATTAGGGCGGCTTCAATTTCGCGCCTCACCTTGGGACCCGTGGCATCCGACACCAGCGCCGCTCGCACCCGGTCTGGCGACATCTCGGACGCCCCCTGCAAGTCAAGCACTTCGGCCAGGGCCCTCCAGGTGGTGCTAGCCGCCTCGCCAAGTTCCATGAGTGTCGTCTGGGCTAGGACTCGCCAGCGCCGTTCAGCGCGCCGGCTTAGAACGACCTCAATCACGGCCACCGAGAGGACGACTACTACGAGGGCGGAGACGATCGCGGTAAGCATCGGGTGGCTCAGCCAGAACCCCGCGATCAAGAGGTCGGAGCCGGCTACGGCAAGCAGGAGCAGGATCGCCAGGATCGCGGCGGTTCGCCGCCCGGGCCGGAGTCTGGACATCGACGCGAGTGTAAGAGCGGCATCGCCCGACCTGCCTGCGCGATCGCGCTAGACGCCGCGGGTCATCCACCCGGTTCTTTCGCGCGCTGAAGCTCGGCGATCCGCGCACGTGCTGCATCGACGAGCTCCGCGTTGGTGTTGGCGTGCCCAGCAAGCCCCCACCCGCCTTCTATCGCCTCGGTAAGGAGCGCCCAGGTCATCGCCGTAATTTGATGGATCTCCGGCCGCAGCCGCAGACTCGAGCCGCGTCCCAGTCCAAGGGTATCTCGGGCGAAATTGCCCGATCGCTGCGGTTCATGCCCGTCGAGCGACTTCGGCTCGGGCCGAGATCCATAGGGTGTGCGGCTGGTCGCGCTCGCCATGCAACTCGAGCATGCCGTGGACCAAGTCCTTCAGCGTGCCGCCCTGCTTTGCGAGGGTGGTGAAGTCACACAGGTACCGCTGGCTGGCCGCGAGGTTTTCTGGTCGGTCCACCGCCCCCACGCTCTTGTGACCGGCGACGACGGTCTTCGCGTTCAAGGCGGCGACCGCGTCGATGGTGGCGATCCAGGCCTCGCGCTTCGCCTCATCGGCCTCGTACATCATCATGTGCACGTTGTTGTAGACCACGTCACCGCAGACAACCGCGTCGGCAGACGGCACGTGGAAGATGGTCGAACCCTCAACGTCACCCTGGCCAACGTGGATTAGGTTGACGACCTTACCGTCCACCAGGATCTCATCAGTGTTCAGCACCTCGGGCACCACGGGCGTCTCGGGGAGTTCGCCCGGGAAGCGCGACGTCCAATACTTGCTCCTCTTGTTGAACTCCACCTCCCAAGCAGCGCGAGCTACAACCTCCGGAGCCGCGTACCCGCGAGCCTCGGGGAAGTGCTGGAGAAGGCGCGCGAGGCCGAGCCAGTGGTCCGAGTGGCCATGGGTGATGTAGACACCCGTGATCTTCTTGCCGAAGCTCTTCGCCCAGGCGGCGATCTGGTCCGCGTTCTCGAAGGTCAGTAGGGCGTCGATGAGGATCCCTTCGGTCGGCCCGGAGATCAACGTGCTGCTGGACGGCGCCCAGGTCGCGACTTCACCCTCGCCGAGCTGATCGGGACAGGTGTACGGGCGCATCGGGGCGACGTACACGTCAATCGAAAGCGGACTGGTGCCCATGTCTCAGTCTCCTTCTCTGGTGGCTTCGGCCATCCGCTCGGCGCTATGCGATCGCGCTAGACGCCGCGGGTCATCCACCCGGTCCTTTCGCGCGCTGAAGCTCGGCGATCTGCGCACGCGCCGCGTCGACCAGTTCCGCGTTGGTGTTGGCGTGCCCAGCAAGCCCCCACCCGCCTTCAATTGCCTCGGTGAGGAGCACCCAGGTCCTCGCACTAAGCGACGGATCGCCGGCGGCAGCCGCGACCAGGTCGGTCAACTGGCGGACCACGGCCAGCTGCTTGTCACGGTTCAGCGCCCCCGCGTTGGTGAGCACCTGCACTCTGACGTAGTTGCCATCGCCCTCGACGTTCGACAACGCGCCATCCGGTAGGTCGTGGATGAAAGCCGCAGTGTTGTTGCGGAACATTGGGATGTCAGGGACCTGTTCGATCTTCATCAAAGTGGAGGCCAGGTCGCGCGCGAGGGCTCGTGGATTCGCGAACGTTCCGCCCGTGGCATAGACGTCGATCATCGGCATCGGTTCTTCTCCTATTACTTGACGGCCGCGGTCACGTTTGCAGCCGCCTCGATCAATCGCACGACGTCGGCCGGATGGGACGCCATCGCCAGGTGGCCAGCGCTCACCTCGACCGTGTTGGCCCCCATCCGCTTGGCGAACATGCGCTCGACATCGGGCGGGATCGCCTCGTCTCTGGTCGCGACGAGATACCAGGAGGGAAGCGACTTCCACGCCGGCACTCCCATCACGTCCTCAAAAGTGCTCATCGACAGGCCCTGCTGAACCGCATACATGACCTTCGCGCGCGTCTTCTCGACGCCGGAGGCGAAGTGGACTACGAAGTCCTCCTCGGGTATCCAGGCGAAAGCCTGCTCATCGACGATGAGATGTGCCAGAGACGGCGTCGGAGGGCCTCCACTCAGCAGTCCGCCAAGCGATTCGCCCTTCTCGAGGCCGAACGCGGCGACGTAGACGAGCGCCACGACGTTCGGCGCATCCGTGCCCAGCGCGGTCATGACCTGCCCGCCATAGGAGTGGCCGGCAACGATGGTCGGGCCCTTCTGTCGCCGGAGGACCTGGCGCAGTCGGGCGACGTCAGCGGCCAGAGATGTCTCCGGGAATTGCGGCGCGGTGACCGTGAAACTTACCGCCTGCAAGGATTCGATCACATCGCTCCAGCTCGAACCATCCGCCCAGGCGCCGTGGACCAGTACAACGTTCGGTTTTTCACTCATGCTGAACATCGTCAGCGCGACATCGGCCGCTTCGCATGAGTCAACCGACTCGTTTCTTAATCGCCCACCCGGTCGCCAAACGCGTCGTGAAGCTGGGCGCGCGCGGTGATCTCCAGCTTGGGAAATATTCGATACAGGTGGCCACCGATGGTTCGCGGTGACAGGAAGAGGCGTTCTGCGATCTGCCGGTTCGACAGGCCTTCGGCGGCGAGCTGAGCGATCTGGTGTTCCTGCGCCGTCAGGCGATCACGGAGATCGGGCGCGCCCCGCCCAACCTTCTCTCCAGTAGCGCGCAACTCCTGTCGTGCTCGCCGGCTCCAGGCCGCGGCGCCCAGAGCATCGAACAGAGCAACGCTCTCCCTCAGCGGCGACCGCGATTCGGTGCTGCGCCGTCGCCGCCGCAGCCAGCGACCGAGGGAGAGGAGTGTTCTGGCTCGAAGAAATGGATAGCCGGTCAAGTCCTGAGCGAGAGCCGCGGTGAACAAAGGCTCTGCGTGATCGTCCGCGGCCAGGAGTGGCCTTGCGCAAGCCAGGCTGAGTCGGAGGATCGGCGGGTCTGAATGCCCGGAGATCGCTTCGAGGTCCGCGATCACGTCGGTCAGGCGGCTCGTCTGTCCGCTGCGGGCGGCGGCTTCGACCAGGTCCAGCAAGGCCGGCCAGCGCATGAAGCGATGGAACGCCGAGTCGCTCTCGTCGAAAACGGGCCACAGATGTTGGAAAGCGTCCCCGTGCCGCCCATCGCCGATGGCTGCGGCGCCGCGGGCAAGGTGCGCGGTCGCGAGCAACGGCCCACCCTTCATGGCAAGCACCGCCCGCTCTGGTTCGGCAAGAACCGATTCGAGGTGCGGCTCGGTTCCGCGCAACGCGGTCGCCAGACCGCCGATCAGATCTGCCGTGAGCCCGTACTGAGGCTGTCCGGTGTCCCGCGCGAGGCCGGCCGCCTCGTGTGCCGCCGCGGCGGCCGCCGGCCACTCGCCGGCGTGGATTGCGGCCCACGCGTAGTGCACAAGGGCTTGCGTCAGAGGGACCAACCGCACCTGCTCACGGAGGCCGTCGATCGCGGAAGCCAGGAACCGTACCCCGCTCGCGAAATCACCGGCCTTCTCGGCGGCGATCCCCACATACATGGCTGCGATTGGGTCAGTCATCTCGTGGAGACGCAGTTGCGAGACTCGTTTCAGAATGGCCGGCCCCGTCTCTTCGGGATGGGCAAGACCGATCACCGCCAGCACCCTCGGGTCATCGTCTGCCGTCCCCATGGCCAGGGCGGCCTCGACGAGATACTCCCGGGTCCTGGTCTTAGTACGCGTCCACCAGCACCGATGGGCGATCGGCACCAACGACCGCAACGCCATGTCAGCGTCTCCGGCATCGCGCAGGTGTTGGGCGATCGTGACAAAGGTCTTGGCGGCACCCGACTCGAACCAGACGCTGCCACTGCTAATTTGGCGGAACCAGTCAAGGCGGGCCTGGTCGCGTGCGCCAAGATCGAATGCCTTCGCCTCATCGACCAGGCGGCGAGCGCTGTCGACGAGACCGAGCTCGTAGGCAATCTCAGCGGCGGCCACAAGACGCGCTCCCTTTCTTGGCGAGTCCGCAGTCAAAGCGGCGGCGCGCTCGAGGGCCGCGCCCGCCACGGTGACCGCGCCACGCCCGGCGGCCAGGCGCGCGTGCTGTTCGAGCGCGGAGGCGATGCTCTCGTCAGGCCCCGTGGCTGCCATGGCGCGGTGCCAGACCTGACGCTCCGGATCGGCGACGACCTCGGCGAGAGCTCTGTACATCTCAAGAACTTGCTGCGCGGAGGCCGCCTGACGGACGGCCGAACGGATCAGAGGGTGGCGGAAGCGCACGCCGTCGTCGACGATCTCGACCAGGGCCGCGTCAACAGCGGGCTGGAGGGATTCAACTCTGGCTCGGCTCGATCGCGCGATCTCGTTCAGCGACGCTCGACTGTCTAGCGCCGCCGCGAGGAGGCCGGCGCGGGTGTTCGGGCTAAGGTCGCGCAGCCTGCTTGCGAAGGCACGCTCGAGCCGACTCGTCAAGGTCGTGGACGGCGGCGAAAGCTGCTCGCCCGATCGCCCCATGCTGCGCGCCAGCTCAACGAGCGCCAGGGGGTTGCCGGACGATTCTGCGAGAACCCTCGCGCGCAAGACCGGATGCAGCTCTGGCGCCGTGCGATCGAGCAAGCGTGCGGCCGCCGATGCGCTCAAGCGCTCGAGATCGAGGGTTGCTAGGCGAGCATCGTCGAGCGATGTCGACTGCCCGCTCCTGAATGCCGCCACGAGTGCGACGTGCTCGGCTTCCAGCCGGCGGCCAATGAAAGCAATGACGCTGAGGGTGGAACCGTCCAGCCAATGCGCGTCGTCGACGATCAGAACCACCGGTACGGAGTCAGCCGATTCGCAGATGAGCTGGAAGGCCGCGACCGCAACTCGGAACGAATCAGGCTTGAGGTCGACCCCCAGGCCGAGTGCCGCCTCGAGGGTTTGCCGCTGTGACTCGGGTAACTGTGCCAGCGCGCCGATGACCGGACGCAGGAGTTGGTTCAGGCCCGCGAAAGGTAACTCGGCTTCTGATTCAACTCCGACGGTGAACAACGGTCGGGCACCCTGCGCTTCTGCTCGCCGGCGCACTCGTTGGAGGAGCACCGACTTTCCAATGCCGGCCTCGCCCCGGACCACAACCGCTCCGCCGCCTTCGCGAAGACGATCTACCAGCGCGTCCAGGACTGCGGACTCCTGCTCGCGCTCGATCAGCTCGGGGCCGGCGTCGACCGGGGGCGCCCCGCTCATCGGGCGAGTATGAGCGCTACAAATTCTTCAGTTCAGTCGATGCCCCAGCTCACGATTCGCTCGGGCGCGATCCGTGCCCAAAGCTGATCTGATGGCGCGGGTCCACCTCCTTCATCCTGCAGCACCGCCGTCCCCCTTACCTCGATGCCGTGCGGCGTCCACGGCGTGAGGCTCGCGAGGTCGTCGCTGACAATCGCGACCCGGGGATGCGGGACGAGGGGAACCGCTGACGGTCTCGGTTCCCCTCGGATTAGGAGTCAGCGCTCAGTAGCCGCCCGTTGCCAGGCGTCCGCAGAGCCGAGACGCGACGCCAAAACCACTCGAGCGATCAGCGTCGATCCAGTCGCGGAAACTGCAGTCCAAACCGCTCTCTGATACGACTCGTCGCCGCTGTGTCTATCTCATTACCGTAACGTCGAGTCCAATCAACGTCTGGATCAGCCGTCTCCGCCAGCTCCTCGAAGTAGTGCTCAAAGCCACCTGGCGAGATGATCTCGAGTATTCGACACCGTGAATCGCCGGCGTTCCAGAACGCGTGCCATTGATCGCGCGGCTTGAAGACGAAATCACCCGGATTCGCGAATACGACCTGGTCGCCCAGGAGGGCGCCGAGCCTGCCCTCCAACACATAGCTGTATTCGTCTTCCTTCGAGTGTCGATGAACTGGAGACGCCAGGTGACGAGGAGGAATCGGATGCTCTACCAACGAGAATCCGCCACCCGACTCTTCGGCCCAAACCATAAACCTCACGCCGCAGGAGCCCAAATCGACAAACTTGCCATCGGCAGGCCCGACGATGCGCGGGCCTTGGGAGACATCAAATCGCTTCATCCGCCTCTCCCCCTCCGAGTCGCCAACAGCATGTCAACCGACGAACGAGTCAAACAATTGTGGCGTTGGTTTCGGGTGTGCGTTGGCAAACTAGGCAGGTCCGATCTGCCGACACAGCTCAGCCTCCTCCCACGCCTGAACCAAACGGGCTTGCATAAGTCAGGGACACCGCGGCCAACACAAAGCCCAGGATCGCCGAGGCCAGCAAAATCGATCGACGGCTCACCGCCCGTGCGGCCGGTCGTCCGTCGACCTCGTCCGCCAGCGCGCCCACACTGCGTCGTAGGTGGCTCAGCAGGTGCACGAACATCGCAGCCATGAATACGACCGCACTCACTGTGTGGGCCGAGAGCCACCAGGTGCCGAAGCGATCGGCAAACGCCCATAGCTCGAGACCGGTCCCCATCACGGTCAAGGCCGCCACGACCAGAATCGGCGCGACCGCGAATCGAAGGAACAGCGGCGGAGGCTCCGCCAGCCGAAAATCCTTGTCTTGCCTGTAGTACTGCATGAACCGATAGCCGGTGCTGACCAACTTCAAGGCCAGGGGCGGGATCAAGGCGAACCCGACCATGTAATGCACTGACAACAGAGGGCGGATGTAGAGAACCGTGATCGCGACTGCCGCGAGAAGAACGAACAGCAGTCCGCCATTGATTGCGGTCAGGGCCTCGTTGGCGAGCACGCGAGGCCGAGCAGGCACCACGCTCGGAACGCCTTGTGGTCGGAGGGCGTTCAGCGCAGCTGCGAACAGAAGCATCAGGAACACGGCGCCGAACTTGCTCAACGTCTGGGGATCGCCTTGGTGTCAGTTGGAGAGCCGGCTTCCAGGAGCAGGTTCGCCAGCGCGGGCGGATCAGTGATCATGCAGTCGTGACCGGCCCGTAACCTGCGGAGACGCCAGCCCGGCTCGCGCGGCGGCAGAGTCCGGGGCATGAAGGTTCGCTGCAAAAGCGAGACCAAATGCCCGCGTCCCGCGCAGTAGATATGGGTCCGACGGAAGCGGGAAACGATCTCCGAGTCAGTCAGCCGAAGGGGCTCGACGAAGCTCTTGAGCGATTGAGCCGTCAGCGACCGCCTGACCCAGCTGCGGTCCGGCTCCTGGGAAACTCCGAAGTCCTCGCGCGTCGGCGGGTCGACGCGCCAGCCATCGCCATGAAGCCGCGCCTCAATTCGGAAGACGCCGACCACTATGGGTGCGACGCTCTGCATCGAATCGCCGTCGCGCGGGACGAAGGTGTCGAGATAGACAAGATGTCCGATCCGGTCGGGGACATGGTCGACCGTTCCCGTGATCACCATTCCGCCGTAGCTGTGTCCCACGAGCACTACCTCCGAGAGGCGCTCGCGCTCAATCAGAGCGCTCACGTCAGCAATGTGTGTGCTCAAGCCCACGTCCGGGGAGAGGAGGTCCGCACACTCTCCGAGCCCCGTGAGCGTCGGCGTGAACACGCGATGCCCGGCGGACTCGAGAAGGGGCGTGAGTTTCTTCCAGCACCACGCACCATGCCACGCGCCATGGACAAGCACGTATGTGCTCATGTGCGACCTCGATCTCGCTGCGCTCTCGTGGCGACACCATGGGCTGGGCGGACTTCGGCCTCGATCTCGCGGCGCTCTGGGGGCGACACCGTCGGCGGGCAGACTCTAGACGCTTCAGCCTATGAATGCTGAGGGCTCGAGTGTGATCAGACATGTCGAACTTCCCATGGTTTTGAAGACCATGGGGTTGCTGTCCGCACAGTGACCTTTCATCTGCGGGACAGCCGCTAGGACGGTCGCCGACCGTTGACGTTAGCCGCGCCCCGTGAGAAGCCGCAACGAACAGCCGCCGGAGTTGGTTTCAAGTGTTAAGGCAGAGGGCTCGACAACCTGCAGCCCGGCGAGGATGGGTTTCATCGGGGCTAGGTAAAGACGGGGTCAGGAGTGATACTCACGCACCAGCTGGCGAGCAATCACAGTCCGGAGGATGTCGTTCGTGCCTTCGCCTATCGCCATGAGTGGCGCGTCTCGGTAGAACCGCTCGATTTCATATTCGGTCGAGTAGCCATATCCGCCGTGAATTCGCATCGCCTCCAAAGACGCTTTGATGCACACCTCCGAGGCATAGAGCTTCGCCATACCTGTCTCGAGGTCGGCCCGCCGGCCAGAGTCGAGGGCCAGGGCCGCCCACCAGGTCAAGAGCCGTGCGGCCTGCACTTCTGTGGCCATGTCTGCGAGCTTCAGCTGGATCGCTTGGAACTCTGCAATGGGCCGGCCGAAAGCGTGGCGCTCTCGCGCGTACGTGAGCGAGCGGTCGAGACTCGCCTGGGCTACACCGACCGCCCGCCCTGCGATGTTGACTCGTCCAAATTCGAGTGCCGCCAGCGCCTGCTGGAGCCCATGCCCTTCCTCACCCCCTAAAACGTTCTCGACGGGAACGTGGCAATCGCTCAGGAAGACCTCCGACGATTCGGGTCCGCGATAACCGAGCTTGTCCAGGTCGCTGCCGACCGCAAACCCGGGCGTCCCCTGCTCGATCATCAGGATGGTCATTCCGCGATGCCGCGGCTGCGCTTCAGGATCGGTCTTAACCAGCACAGGAAGCGGGTCGGCATGGCGCGCGTTGGTGATCCAGGTCTTGGCGCCGTTGACGACGTAGTGATCGTCCGCTCGGCGCGCTACTGTCGCAATGCCCTGCAGGTCACTGCCAGCCTGGGGCTCGGTCAGAGCGATGCCCGAACGCCGCTCGCCTGTGGCGAGGTCCGGCAGCCATCGGGCACGCTGCTTCGGCGTCCCGTAGCGTGCCAGCATCAGCGTGGCAAGAGAGTGCGAGCCAAGGATTCCGGCCACACCCATCCATGCTTTCGAGATCTCTTCGAATACCAGGGCGTACGAGACGGCATCGATGGCGATGCCGCCGAACTCTTCCGGCACAAGCATCCCAAACAGGCCCATCGACTTCATCTCGTCGACGATTTCGCTCGGGTAGCGGCCCGCGAGCTCCCACTCGCGCGCGACCGGGCTGATGGTCCGTCGGGCAAAATCCCGCATCAGGTCGCGGAATGCGGTCTGCTGCTCCGAAAGCTCGAAGTCCATCGACTCCTAAGGCCGCGGGCCTGGTTACGCCCGGCCGATCACCGCGCCGGAATGAGATGACAGTCTGCGCCACCGTGGCGGCGACCGTCACCCCGCGACGACCTGATGGAAGCAATCAAACACGACGGCCAGGAGAACAGCTTCAACAAGATGGAGGATTATTTGAGATCACTCCTCGGTCAAGAGAGACTGTCTCGAGGTAGTTGAGGTTCGAGGCTCGCGCTCACCAGGCTCAGGCGTCATTCCTGAACGTTGCGCCCGAGGCCGCACCCTGTCGCGCGAGCAGGCGATCGAATTGGCTTTGTCGAGTCGGGATAGGCCATCCTCGGCCAATGCGTCGGATGGCATCTAGTGCCGACGAGCAGGCTTCCGAAAGCGGCACGCGACGATTCTGAATTCGAAATTGGTCGGGGGGCCCGGGATTCAAACCCGGGGCTTCACGGTGCCGAACCGGCCTACGTACGTCGTGTCCTTTCGTGTCCTGCTCTATCCTCCTGGTTCCGCGAATGCGTGACGCGTCTGTGACACGGCAGGTGACGAAATCCGAGCTCGCGGGTGGCTTTATCGGCGAGACAATCAAGCCGTGAAACCATTTTGGTGGGCGCGTCGAGGTTTAGGCGAATCTTCTAATAGACGTGGAACTGCCTAGCCAACCAAGGGCAAGGAAAAACGCGATGGGAAGGATTGTTGTCAGTGAGAACGTCTCGCTCGACGGAGTCATCCAGGACCCGGCGGGAGTCGAGGGCTTCAGCCGCGGCGGCTGGGTCGGTCTTATCGGTGGCCAGGGTCGCGACGGGGCGGCCAAGGTTGCGCTCGACGAGGCGTTGGGCGCTAAGGCCCTTCTGCTTGGCCGGCGGAGCTACGAGTTCTTGGCCGCGCGGTGGCCATCCCGAAGTGGCCCGTTCGCGGACAGGTTGAACAGCTTGCCCAAGTACGTGGTTTCCTCGACTCTCGATGCTCCCGTCTGGAACAACACGACGGTAATAAGGGGCGACGTGATCAACAAGGTCTCGAAGCTGAAGCGTGAGATAGATGGCGATATCCTCGTCGCCGCGAGCTTCCAACTCTGGCACACGCTAATGGAGCACGACCTTATGGAAGAACTGCGCCTGATGATCTACCCAGTCGTGCTTGGGGCTGGGGAGCGCCTCTTCGGCGAGGGCAGTGAAAAGAGACCTATGCGCCTCGTCAGCACCAGGACTGTCGACGATCTCGCTCTTCTCATCTACGAGTTGGTCCCGCTTAGGTCATGAACTGCTACGACACATCGATAGAAGTCGCAGATGACTGTCCTACCAAGAAAGCCCAGGTGCACCAGGCAAGAGGTGGCAAGAAAATCACGGCGGTGGTTGAGTACGAGATCCTCGTCAAGCATCCATATAGTCACACCGAAGAAGACACCACCGCTTCAGCAGCGAGTTTGCCTCGGTAATAGGGAAAAGCCGCTCCCTCCATGCCGACGATCGAGACATAGACGGCGCGCTTGACGCCAGCTTCGCGAGCCATTCCCGGCTGGCTGCCGGCTGAGAATCGCCTCTCGCCCCCCGGGCGCCATAGCCATAACTGTGTTGCGATGCGGAATGTGTGGGTGACTTCGTGGGGACTACGCCCTGTCGATAGCGATATTCCAGGTGATGCCGAATTTGTCCCTCAGCCAGCCATCGGTGCCCCAAGGCGCCTCAGTTAGGGGCATGCTGATTTTGCCGCCGTCCCCTAACCTGCTGAAGATTGTTGTCATTCGGTCCTTGTCGGTGCCATGCAGGGCAAAGGCGACGTTGTCGCCAACCTTGGCGGGGATCCCTGGGCGGCCATCGGAGCCGACGATAACTACGCCCTCTGCCTCTAATCGTGCATACATGATGCTATCGCCGACCTCGGCCGGCTTAGCTCCCTTCTCGCTGAAGGTGTACAGATCAAGCTTGCCGCCGAGCAGTTCATGGTAGAGCTGAAGGGCCTCGCGGGCTCGACCCTGGAAGTTGACGTATGGAAACAGTTGCAAGTTGCCCATTTGTCGGATCCCTCCTCGTGCTGACAGCGACCGGCTCTACTACTTATGACCGAATACGGCAGGGGAATGTGACGACTCGATGAGCCGAGCGGGTCACCTGAGGCCGCCAGACACAGTGCCGCAACGGACTGCGCTTGTTCGACGGGATGTGCGCGTCGGGCGTATCGGTCTAGAGATCCGAGCCACAGTTTCGCGCGCTCGCGCTCGGCCGCTGCCGCCATATCACCCGAGTAACGCGACCCGCGTATGTCCGAGAGCATTCGCGAGGCGATACTGACCGCCGTCACGGTTCCGGCCTCTGCCGAGGCGCCAAACGAATCCCCCGATGCGGCACCGGCGGCTGCCCGGGTCGCGGTGCACGCTGTGGCGCTACGGGCATTGCTCTCCGACGCACCCAACGTCCTGTCCCCTGCAGAGCAACAGCTCCTCAAGGATTGGCTAGACCGACTGGCGACCGCCAGGAGTCATGCGACCGGGGGCCTCCAACGGGCGCATCTCGATCGCGAGCTGGTGCGAGACCAAGCCTAAGCTTGGTTTTATATAAACGGTGAATGAAGAGCAGCCTACGACCAGAGTGTTCATCGTCCACGGCTGGGGAGACAAACCCGGCGACCATTGGATGCCCTGGCTCAAGGGACAGCTCGAGCTCAAAGGCTTCACCGTGGCGGCTCCGGCGATGCCCCGCACGGAGGCCCCGGCGATTGGTGCGTGGATATCGCACCTGAGGCGGGAGGTCGGCGAGACCGGCGAAGCCGCCTACTACGTCGGCCACAGCATCGGCTGCCAGACGATCATGCGGCACCTCGAGCAGCTGCCCGCCGGCGGCACCGCGCGGGGCGCGACGTTCGTGGCGCCCTGGTTCGTTCTCACCAACCTCAGCGCTGAGGAGGAGCCCATCGCGCAGCCCTGGATCGACACTTCGATCGACTTCGCCCGGGTTCGTAGCCGCTTGCCGGAGCTCACCGCCTACTTCTCCGACGATGATCCCTACGTCTCACTCGACAACCAGTCGCTCTTCGAGCAAAGGCTTGCCGCCCGCACGCACCTCTTGAAAGGACTGAAACACATGGGAGTCGAGTCGGGAATGACGACCTTCCCAGAGCTGCTGGCGACGACCCTCAAAGCTCTGGGCTAGGAGAAAAGAAAAGAGGCGACGAGCATCGCGCCCGCCGCCTCTTGGCGAATGCAACCTAGAGACGAGCCCCCACCATCTCCTCGTTGGTCTCATGGATGGCACCGATTTGCGCCATCACGTGGGGAGACCGCGACCTGACGATGAAGTACCAGGCGAATCCGATGATCATCCACGACACGAAGATGATCGGCCAGAGCGGTCCCGGCATGGGCTGGATCGGCCAGACGCTTGAGTAATAGACGTACAGCATGATCAGGGAGCCGATGATCCCCACCACGAGAGGGGCGATGTACGGCTCACCCCGCCGGTAGAGGTAGAGCGGGGCCGCGATCGCCACCAAGAGGTAGGCGAGCATGAAGCCGAATGTTGCCGTGGTTCCCATCCAGTTGATGACGTCGAGCGGACCGTGCCCGCTGAGGATGATCACGAAGGGACCAAGCGCCATCAGCGGCACCACCAGGTAGATGCCGATGTGGGGCGTTTGGTTGGTCGCGTGCGAACGCCCGGCCGCGCCCAGGATCATGCCGTCACGGCCCATCTGGTAGACGATCCGCGAGCCGGCGTTGATGCAGGCGAGAGTGCAAGCGAAGTTGCTGGCCGTGATGCCGAGGTTCATCACATAGCCGAACCAGGAAACTCCCATGAGCCCGGCGAGGTCGAACAACGGCGCCGGGGCACTGTCGAACCCGACCTTGGCGCCCTGGAACCCGGTGGTCTGGGCCAGGGTGCCAATGATGTAGAACACCCCGACGAGGGCGGCGCTGATGATCACCGAGCTCGGCACAGTCCGGTATGGATTCTTCGCCTCGAGCCCGAGCGAGGCAGCGCTCTCGAAGCCGACGAAAGCGAAGATGGCAATCACTATTCCCGGGCCGATTCCGGCGGTCGGCATGCCCTTGAGGGTCAGAGCGTCGGCGGAGATCCCCTTCCGCGCGAAGACGATCGCGAAGAGCACCAGGATGATCGTCATCGAAACCGCCTCGAGGACGAGCGATACCCGCGCCGATAACCCGATGCTTCGATACGCGAACCAGCTCGCTACTGCCACGTCGATCGCGATCATCAGCAGAATGACGACGGTGGTTCCGCCAGGCAGTCCGATCTGGGTCAAGAAGGCGCCGAGGTAGATCGCCACGCCACAGGTCGTGGCCATGGCGGTAAAGACGTAGCCCAACGTCAGCGCCCAGCCCGAGGCAAAGCCGCCTGCCGAACCGAGGGCCTTCGTGTTGTAGACATAGAAAGAGCCCGCCGACGCAAAGCGGCGGGCAAAGATGCTCACGGAGTAGCCGATCAGGACCATTGAAATGGTCGCGATCACAAACGTCAGCCATGCGCCGTTCCCCGCGTAGATGAATGCGATCGCCGGCAGAACCGAGACGGCGGCGCTTGGCGCGGCGTTGGCCACCGACTGGGTGAGCACCTCGGGCATCGAGAGGACGTTTCTTCGCAGCCCCGCCGCGCCGCCGGGTGAGGATGCCGGACTGACAGACCCAGTGGGCTTGACGACGTTGGCCATTTCCCTTCCCCCTCTAGTGCCCGTTGTGGTGAACGTGGTGCGCCGGGTGTGAGGGCGCTACGTCCAATGCCGGGTTCCCGTCGAAGAAGCCGTGCGGCAGGAGGTGAAACCCGATGTACTTCACGGGCATCACCGGCCACTCCTCTGGGCGCACTGCGTGATGCGCACCCATGGTGTACCAGAGGACCACGTCCTCGTCCTCCAGCTTGCTGTCGCTCTTGATGAACTGCGGCAGACCGGCGCCTCCCGCGTGCTGGTTCGGGTAGTCGCCCGCGGCGAACATCTCATCGCGGTCGTACTTGGTGACCCATAGGTGCTTGGTCGTGAACTGCGCTCGCTGGATCGGGAAGGCGTCGGGTTGGTAGAACGGAAGCACGTTGTCACCAGGCATCAGCTTGTAGGCGACGGGCTGGCCCACCGCGTTCACCTTGCGGTTGTTGGCGATCTTCCAGTACCGGGCGGCCAGCGGGTTGATGATGCTCTGCGCTTTCGACTCACGCTTGAACGGCGTCTCCTTCACGATCCAGGCATTGCCGTACGGGTTGTTCGGCCCCGGCGGCAGCCCTTCGCTGTCGCACTCGTAGACGGTGTTGCGGAGGCCGTCCACCATCATGTCCAGCCGGATGCTGAAGAAGTGCTGGTGGTGCGGGCCGTAGACGCCCGGAGCGACCAGCGCACCGTGCTTGGGGGTGACGCCCTCTGGCACCGCGCCGTTGGACATCACGCCGGTCATCTTGATTTCGTACCCGATCCCGCCGTCCTGGTAGAAGTACCAGTAGTAGCCGTACTCGTAGTTGCCGATGGTGGCGACGGTCGACAACACCAGCCGGCGAGAGCGCCGGACCTCGGTCTCCTCCGTCCGGAAGTCTTTGTGCTTCCAAAGCATGCCGAAGTCCTCTTCGTGGAGGCAGATGGCGTTGCGGATGGGCAACGGGCCGCCATCGTTGTCGTTGACGATTCCGTCGAAGTAATGGATCTCGCCGAGACAGTCGCAGCCGAGCTCCAGGCTGTTGCTCATCATGCCGACGCCGTACTCGCCCATGTCGAACACGTTTTTGCGGTAGTGATTGGGCGCGGGATCGCCATAGGGGATGAACATCTCGGCCAGTGATGCCCGATAGAGGATCGGCCGCTCTTCACCTCTGTCGTTGTAGCTGACGGTGTAAAGGATCATACTTTCGCGGGCGTTGAAGCCGATGCGGAAGCTCCATTTCTGCCAGCTGACATGGTTCCCGATGACCTTGAAGCTGGTGCCCTCAGGCTGCGTGATCTCGAGCGGTTTCAGGTCCTTGCGCACGCCTTCCGGGAAGTAGGGCACGTTCTCGGGGTCGGAGATCCGGTCGGCCGTGTAGTTGGCCTTCTTGGCGGGGACGGGCACCACGCCGTGATCCTCGACCTCGACCACCTCCATCTTGTCGAGGTCGAACTTGACGATCAGCCCCTCGATGGGCCGCGCATACACGTGCTCACCCGGGCCGGGCCGGATCCACGTCAACGGCCTGCAGAAGCGACCCTTTTCAGCGCCGTCGATTTCCGAGTAGTAGCCACACGACCAGGCGTCGGTGATGGCCATCTCGAAGTTGCTCACCCCGCGGCGGCGCAGGGCGGCCTGCCAGCGCGGGTCCTTGCGGACCACCTCGTCCACCGTCATGAACTCTTCGAGCATGATCGAGGGCTGGACGCCCTTGATCTCCTCCCAGCTGACGACCTTTTCCTGGGTGAGGGAGACGACTGCCTCGAAGGTCTTGCGCCTGGTGCGGTCGCGGACGACGATGAACGCCTGCCGGTCGACCTCGGTCCCATTGCCGGGCTTCCAGGCGAGCACGTCCTTCTTCGCCGGCTCGTTCAGCATCACGTACACAAAGCGGTGGCCGCCGTCGAGGCCGCGCTCCTTCTTGAGGGTCGTTGAAGCCGTCTGAACCTCCTCAGACGTGAGCGGGTCGAGGGGATGCCTGGTCGTCGCGACCGCTGGCTCTACCGTTTGCATGTGCACCTCCGGATCGCCGTGCTTCCCTGGGAGGGACAGTGCTCGATACGCGCATCAGCCCCTATGAGCGCAGCGTGCGTTAAAACGTAGTCCGCCCCACGCTTTGTGTCAAACCCTTCCTGATGAGGTTCTGGAGTGGTCCTCCAGCAGTACGATTTTGACTCGATTCCAAGACGTTGGTCGGCAAGTTCTGGAAGCAGGAGTGACTGGTTTAGACGGTGGCCGCCCACACCTATGTTCTGGTGGATGTGGATGACGCTCTCGCGCCGGACGAGAGGCAAGCTGTACAAGCGGGCCGTACTTTCCGCGACGCGCACATCTCCCCATTTGCCGACGGCATAGAGCTTCGGCGTGAAACCGCAATCTCGACGCTTCGTCTGGCGAGCCAACATGGACTTCTCGGCCTACAGGTGCCGACGATGCAGGGAGGCCTCGGTTTGAGCGTTTTGGCCGCAGCTCGCGTGTATGAAGAGATCGCCGAAGGATGCCTCGCTCACGCTTTCTCCCTCGAAGTCCACAACAACATTGCGAACCTTGTCAGCAGGCGCGGTACCAAAGGCGTTCAAGACAGGTGGCTTCCTCGTCTTCTGTCTGGAGATGCGGTTGCCGCGTTTTGCTTGACGGAGCCGGCTATGGGCAGCGATGCGGTTGCCATTCAGTGCAAGGCCGACAGCGTCGGGAGCGATTGGGTTCTGAACGGGGAGAAAGCATGGGTTACCAATGCGGCGGGGGCTGATCTCTTCGCTGTTTGGGCGCAGACAGACGCTGCAGCCGGGTCGCGAGGAATCGCTGCATTCCTTGTCGAACGAGAGGCCGAGGGCCTGACGGTTACCGATCCCTACAAGCTGATGGGCGGCCACGCCATGGGCACTGCTGGGATTTTGCTTCGGGACTGTCGGGTGCCGGCCGATGGCCTGATATCACCACCTGGCGAAGGATTCCAAGTGGCGATGCAGGGAATCACGGCGGCAAGAATCTTCGTCGGGGCGCAATGCTGCGGAATTTTGAAGGCCGGCCTCGAGCGGGCGATTGGGTACGTATCAAGGCGAAAGGCATTCGGGCGGCCCGTTGGAAGTTTTCAGGGTCTCCAGTGGGAGTTGGTGAATGTCGCAACCGAGCGTGAAGCAGCGCGCTTGCTCGTCTATCGCGCTGCGGCCGCCGCGGACAGAGGTCTCTCGGCAACCGTGGAAGCTGCGCAGGCCAAGAAGTTTGCAACCGCCGCAGCGGTCAGCGGATTGGTGACGTGCATGCAAGCCATGGGAGCCCATGGCTTCCTGATTGATTCCACGCTGGGGAGACACCTGGCGACGGCGAAGATGGCCGAGTATCTGGACGGCACCAGCGAGATTCAGAACGTCGTGGTCGCCCGGTCGCTTTTTGGTGGCGCATTGGACTAATCGGATTGGCCAGTTCAAATAGGGAGATGTTGGCGGTTCCAGCGCCGGCGATCTCGGCGTTGCGCTGCTCCGTCATGCCACCTCCCCTGCAGATCCCTGATCGTTGAAATTATCGCGAGCGCGGCGCGGGCACGTTCGAAGTGAAGAGGACCGAGGTCAACCGGTCCCGATGAAAAAGCTGCTTAGAGCGGCCGCAGTCTCTCGAGGAATCTCTTCCGGAAAAAAGTGTCCTCCGGCGAGGGGAAAGCCTCGCACATCGTCTGCCCACGCCTGCCAGATGCCGGTCGGTCCTCCCACTTCCGAGTACCACCGACCAAGTGGACCTCGATCGCTCCACAACGCGAGGACAGGACAAGTGATGCGCCGCCCGGCGAGTCGATCCTCCGCGTCATGCTCCCTGTCGATCGTGGCTGCTGCCCGGTACTCCTCGCAGATGGCGTGAATGGACACTGGATTGCTCAGCGCTCTGACATAGGCTTCACGCACCTCGGCGTCGAAAACACGCGGCGGAGAACCCCATGCCGCGAGAGCGTCGTCAATGACTGCATCCGGCGCTGCTGAAATGAGGCGCTCGGGCAGGGGCTCAGGCTGCGCCAGTAACGACCACGGCCAAAAGGCAGTCACGAATCTTGCGTCGGCCAGTTGCCATGCATCTTGAGTTGGCACGATATCGAGGACGGCAAGGCGGTCAATAAGCGCCGGATGATCCAGGGCCAAGCGATATGCGACGCGGCCGCCGCGATCGTGCCCCGCGACGCTGAAACGTCGAAATCCGAGGCGTGCCATCACAGCAACCATGTCCCGCGCCATCGCGCGCTTCGAATACGGTTCGTGGTCGCGCGTGGAGGGTGGACATCCGCTCCGTCCATATCCGCGGAGATCCGCACAAACGACGCTGAATTGCTGCGCCAATAGGGGCGCCACCCGCTGCCACATCAGGTGGGTTTGCGGGAAGCCGTGAAGCAGCAACAGCGGCGGCCCAGCCCCAGACCAACGGACGAAGATGCTGGTTTCGCCGGACTCGACCTCAGCCGCCTCGAACTCCTCCAGCATGTCGCCCCCCGGGTCCGCCACGTGGCGGCTTGTGCTCCACTCGTTGCCTCTGGCGATCGCTTTCGATCAGTTTCTGGTCAAAATCTCAAGCGCAGACGCGCTGACTCCCGCTCTATCGGACGATTTTGAGTCGGAGCCGGGACGATAGCGACCCTACAGCCTGAACGTCGACTGCGCCGCGGCGTATCGCGGCTCGTCGCGGCGGAAGCTGTCCGCGTCGACTCCGAGCTTGCGCGAGACGTGGTAAGCGAGCAATTGCAGCGGCACTACGTTCACGATAGGCGCGAGCACCTCGTCCAGATCTGAAGGTGGCGCAAACGACATGACTGTCGCCCCGATCTCGCGAAGGGCCGTCTCGACTTCCCCGATCCGCTCGCGGGACGGGCCCGGCTGCGCCACGAGCACGACCACGTTCCCGGGTTGGATGCTGACAAGGGGCCCGTGCAAGATGCCCTCGACGTCGTGACCTTCGGCGCTCACGAGGTGGCTAGCCTCGCGCAGCTTCAAGGCGCCTTCGTAGGCGGTGGAGCGCGCCGGACCGCCACCGACGAAATGCGTCACGGGTCGAAACTCAGTTTGGCTGACCTCGGTCGCGACGCCGCTGCCGTGGTCGAGGGCGAGCTGGACCATGCGAGGAAGGTCCGCGAGTCGGCTCTGCCACGCCGGGCTGCCAAGTGCAGCGGCAACCTGCGCGACACGCAGCATCGCCGCGGTGTGGCTCGCTGTGTGAACCGGAGACTTCTCCTGCACCACCGTGCGCACGACGCCTTCGCCTTCCATCGAAGATCCTTCACCGGTGATCGCGATCCAGTGATGCGAGTCTTTCGCAAACCGGCTTAGAGAGTCGCTACTGAAGCGCTTGCTGCCGCGGTGGCTCAGCAGGATCAGCCCATCGTCCTGACGCAATTGGGGCGGATAGTTCACGAACTCGAAGGCTCGAACCGCCCACGCCTGGAGGCCGACGCTGCGCAGGATGAACTGGCCCGCGAGCGCGCCGTGAAAGCTCGTGCCGGTGCCGGCCAGGAAAATCCGTGAACAGCCGCGAAGACGCGTCGCAGCCCGCGCGCCGGAATCGTCGGCCAGCAGCCTCGTCAGCTCTGCCGGCTGGCTCTCCAGCGTTGCCTTCAGGTACGAGCCGGGCTCGTGTGGTTCAGCCATCGCCGCGCTGCTATAAGGCCGGCGACTCGCCCGAGGCCGGCATCGCCACCCAGCCCGACGGGCGAAGCAGCCCGCGAACCCGAGACGATGACAGAGCGTAGATGACCATGACGATGATGAAGAGCGTAATCATCAGGGGCCGCGGTTCGCTGATGGCAGCAAGGCCGCCCATCCCCCATCCGACGAGCGCCATCGGAGTCGGCGTGATCATCTGGTAAAAGCTTGTCGCCCGGCCGCGGAACTCGTCCCGCTGTGGGCGGCCATCGCCAGTCGATAGGAGTTTCTCGTCAGCGGGCCGGCTTGGCCCAGACGCCGCGGTCCTGTAGAAGCTTGATCTGAGGCTCGATCACATTCTTCTTGTACTCCGCATGCTTCATCGGCTCGCGTCCGAGATAAAGGTTCTTGGGATAGATCGGTTGCTCGTAAAGGAGTTGGTAAAGCTCTGTGCGCAGGTCCTTGAGCCAGTTGTCCCACTGGGCGCGGGCGCGGTGGTCGCGGAGTGCTTCGATGTCGATGACGCCTGACACGTACGTCGAACCTGCCCCGTACTCCTGCTTGCCGACGATCCGACCCTTGTAATCGATCACATATGAGCGGCCGCCGAAGGTGTCAATCGGGGTCGTCTCATCCGGAAAGAGGTAATAGGTGCCCATATTGGGCGCCACCACGTACATGTTGTTGTCGAGCGCCCGGGCGCGGCTCTGTATCTCGAACATCTCGTTGCCGGTGGCCGGATGTGGGTAGGAGGCGCGGTAAACGACTTCGGCGCCGTTCAACGCCAGGGCACGCGCGTTCTCGGGATACGAACCCTCGTTGGCCATCATGATGCCGAGTCGACCGATCTCGGTGTCCGCCACTGGCCAAAATGCGTCCAGGTTGCGTCCGTACTTCTCAATCCACCAGTCGTAGATATCGTGCGGGCAGACTGAGTGCTCGACAGGGAACAGGGGCGAAACCTTGTAGTGCTGGAGGATGACCTCACCCTCTGGGTTGATGACGAAACCGACGTTGAAGAAGCGGTCCTTCACCTCAGGATGACGGGCCTTGGCCTGGGCCATGACGAATACGTCGTACTGGCGCGCCAGCCTGCCCAACGCTTCTGTCTCCTCGCCTGGGATGTCGATGGCGCAAGTACGCGCGAACTCAACGTGGTCGAGATCCAGCACCTCGTCGTTGAACGCTTGCAGCGCACCTTCCGGGATCGCGATCAGGCGGACAGGGAGGTCGAGGCTCGACAGCCAAGCAGCCGCCTTTACCAGATGCGCCAGATGCTCGAGGTTGATCTTGATGTCCTCCCGCTTCCGGATGCCTCTAACTGTTGGTACGAGGCCGACTGCGGTGTAAGGGCTGATCATCCCGCTACCTCCCTTCAACTCGAAATTGGCCGGCAACTCGTTGCTTTCCAGACGCCCAGACCTAGGCCCGCCCGGCGCCACGAGTGTGAGGTTCACCCCCTGGGGATATCAAGTCGACATGTGCGCTCCAGCTGGGTTTCGGTTTTGCGGCGCCCATGCCTAAGCGCTTGCCGAAACGCTTTGGCATGTCGAGGGACAGTGCGGCGTGTCGATCCAACACCAGATAGGTCGCGGGCCCGGGATTTGAACCCGGGGCCTCACGAGCGCAGCGCGGCTATGAACAGACCGGGGCTTGAATCCAGATTTCCAGACTGGGGGCCCCGGGATTGAACCCGGGGCCTCACGGTCCTGACATGCGAGTCCGCCGGCATCTTGCCGGAGTATTGGATTTTCAGAGCTAGGTGAAGCACGGTCCTCGGGCCGACGCGAGAGAGTTCAATCGACGAGGTGAAGGCTGCCGTGCGTCCGAGTCAGACTTTCGACAAAGCGACCAGGGAGGCCCCTTCTTCCTTGTCCACCAGGCGGCCGTTCAAGCCGCCGAAAGCGTGCAGGTCGCCGCCGACCTCGATACGCAAGGAATCTCGCACTCCGCCTGCTTTCACTGCGTCGAATCCCGCGATACGTATCAGTCGTTCCACCTCGCCAGCGGCCGCGACGTCGTCGGTGGTGTAAAAGAGGACGGCCGGCTTCGGCTCGCGATGGGCGCCAGCTGCAAGCAGTGGCGCAGGCAGTGTTCCGAAAGCCTTGGCGTACTTCGTTCCGCGCGGGAGCAAGCCCGACACGACCTCACCGGCCGACTGGCCGTCGGGAAGCGTTCGCGATACCTTGCCGTCGCCCCCGACCGAGATGGGATTGGAAGTGTCGATCACGAGCTTGCCGCGCAAAAGGTCGGCCACCTCCGGGATCACGACCTTCATCGCGTCGAGCCAGAGCGCGACCACCACATTGTCCGCGCGCTCGACTGCATCACGATTGGTCTCGGCTGCCGTCGCCAATGACCCGATCTCAGCCGCCAACTTCTTCACGTCATCGACGTTGCCGGCCGAGAGCACCACGTGCTCACCCCCCGTAGCCAGATCACGCGCCACGATCCCGCCGATGTTTCCTATTCCGATGATTGCCGTTGTCATTTTTTTCCTCCGGTTTCTTTCTTTCTGCCGCCATCGTTGCAATTGCAAGTACCTCCGGGAGAGTACGTTTATTGCATATGCAAGTAGTCCCCGACCCCCCCCAAGATCGCCGGATTGATCGATCGGCTGGTTTCCGAGGTCGTCCCAGGCGGCCGCGGAATCGCCGCGTGGATGGCTTTGCTCCGAGCCCACGCAACGCTCGTGCGTCAGCTGGCGGTCGACCCTCGTCGAGGAGACCGGTCTGACCCTCGGCGACTACGACGTGCTCTCGCAGCTCGCTCTAGCGGGTGGCGTCTCGCGGATGACCGACCTCGCCAACAGCGCCTTCAGCTCACGATCCGGAATGACCCGGCGGGTCGACCGGCTGGTCGATGAGGGGCTTGTCCGCCGGACGGGCATTGACACCGACGGACGCAGAGTCGTGGTGGGGCTGACCAAGGCCGGTGTGGCCCGCCTCAGCCGACGGCGCCGGCGCACATCCGGCGCGTCGCCGAGCTCTTCGTGGCCCGGCTAGACGATGAGGAGCTGGCGGTGATGGAGCGCGCCCTCAAGATAGTGACGCTGAACTGCACGTTTGGCTAGACCGACTCCACCCTCTTTCCCGTGGGGGATGACGATCCCATCGGCGAATGCGTGAATTTCTGGACGAATGTTGCGCCTCTCAACATTGCGACGCGACCCGCGTCGAGCTGTGCGCTGGAGCGCGTGCATGCCTGAGCACGATTGGCCGGAACTTCCGTACGAGGCGTGGAAGGACACCCTTGCGACGCTGCACATGAAGTTGCAGATCGTGGGCAAGCTGCGGCTGGCGCTCAGTCCGTTCGAACCGGAGTGGGCCAACGTGGCGCTGTACCTGACCTCGCGGGGTTTGACCACAGGTCCAATGTCGAGCGGTGGCCTGATATTTGGCATTGATGCAGACCTCGTCGCCCACCAGGTGGTCATCACCACGGTTTCCGGCGACACGCGGCACGTTGCCCTCGTTGCGCGTCCTGTAGCCGCCTTTTACAAGGAGTTCACGACCGCGCTCGACGGGCTGGGCATCCAAGCGAAGCTTCGCCCGGTGCCGGACGAGGTCAGCGATCCGATCCCCTTTGCGGAGGACACGGTGCATTCGGCTTACGACTCTGAATGGGCCAACCGATTTTTCCAGGTGCTCGCCCGGGCAGATCTCGTGCTCCAGGAACACCGGTCGCGGTTTCGCGGGAGAACGTCGCCTGTCCATTTCTTTTGGGGCAGCTTCGACCTGGCCAACACGCGTTACTCCGGCCGCACCGCGGAGCCGCCCCCGGGCGCCGATCTCATCGCTCGCAAGTCCGAGGACGCCGAGCAGATCTGCGTGGGGTTCTGGCCGGGCAGCGCGACGTTCCCCGAAGCCGCCTTCTACTCGTACACCTATCCCAAGCCGGTTGGACTCGAGGAGCAGCGGATCGAGCCGTCCATGGCAAGTTGGGACCCGAGGCTGGGCGAGTTCGCGCTTCTATATAGCGATGTGCGGAAGGCTGCGTCGCCGCGAGACGCGATCCTCGAGTTCTGTGAGAGCACGTATGCCGCCGGCGCGAGGCTGCGCGATTGGGACCCGGGCCTGGTCGCGGAGCGATCGGCGTAGTCGAGCTGCTTGGCGGCGATGGGCAGGCATGACGGCATCAGCCAGCAGCGCAACTCGATCGCGAGCGGGTGGTTTGATCCAGCAGCCTTCAGTATTGACCGTATCAAGGCGGCTGAAGCTACCGCCGATCCGTCGGGAGGAAGCCCGACGATCGGGAGCGCCGCATCCAGCAGTTTTAAGTCCTGAGCAGCCCCAGCTCTGCTGCCCGGCGTGTGATGTCAACCCGAGTCCGGCAATCGAGCTTGCTCAAAATGCGGTGGACGTGCATCTCGACGGTTCGAGGGCTGAGGCTCAGGGTCGTCGCGACCTCGCGGCTGCTCAGGCCGCTCGCGACGAGTCGCGTCACCTCGAGTTCGCGTGGAGACAGCCCACCTCGACCCACTCCGGCCGCGGCGAGACGGCCTAGCCGCTGTTCGACCTTCTCCCCGAGCTTGGCAACCTCTTCAGCGATCCGGTTCGCAAGCGGCCTTGCTCCGAGGCGGATGGCCGACCGGTATGCGCTCCGATACCTTGCCCCTGCTGTCTGCCGGTCGCCGGTCAACATATATGCCGCAGCGGCGCGCAGTTCAATCTCTGCACGATCAAGCGGAAGCTCGAGGTCGGCGAGGATCGTCAGCGCCTGCTCGAACCTTGCGACTGCGGCGGCTGCGTCGCCTTCGGTCATCAAACCCTCCGCGAGCGCCAGGTTGGCACCGGCGTGCGCCTCTTCGTCAGGCTGCGATTCGATCGTCGTCAGCGCGGCGGTCGCCGCGCGAAGGATTTCGGTGTCAGCCGCATCGACGGCGAAACTCGCGATCCACCTCAGATTTGTGATCGAGTAGTGGCGTTCGCGATCAGTCAGGCCCCAACGCCGAATGACCCGCAAGCAGCGCTCGCGCGCTTCTTCCAGTCGGCCACCCGCTGCCGCGAGCCGTGCCAAGTGCGTCTCTGAATCGATCTCCATGGCCGCAAGTCCGATGCGGCGCGCGATGACGTTGGAGTTGTGCAGCTCGGACCTGGCCTGCTGGAGACGCCCGCGATGGAACATGATGCTGCCGAGCACGCCGTGGGCCACAGCCTGTGCGTGAAGGTTGCTCGAGGAACTTTCAAGGACTTCGCGGCATAAATCGCAGGCGTGGTCCCAATCACCGCCCTGGCGGAGCACCATGGTGAGGCAGGCCAGACAAACATCTCCCATGGATGCCGCCCCGTTTGCCCGACAGAAGTCGGCTGCTTCGACGTATGCGGCGCGGGCGCCGCGGAAGTCGCCAACGTGCTCGAGTGAGTCGGCGAGGCGCTGATAAGCCTCGGCGGCCGTTCCGAAGTCGCCGCGCGCAAGGGCGTCGGCCAGCGCTGTTCGCACGATCGACACGCCGTCGTCACCTCCACCCGCTCTCGCCATGACGTTGCCCTCAAGGGCAAGAAGCCGCAGCTCCAGGTCTTTACGGCCTGCCGCTTCCGCTTCGCCCTTCCCGATGGCTATGAGCTCGAGCGCAGCCTTGAAGCTCGCCGCGGAGCGCAGCCTCGCAGCGGCCGTCAGGCGCTCAACCGCCGCCTGCGCCGGTTCGCCAGCAACCGCGAACGCGCCAGCGGCCAGCTGCCGGACGGTCACGGCCCTGTCCCACGCGCCTTGCGCCTCCAGCGACGCGGCGAGGCGGCGCTGAGCCTCGGCGTAGCGGCGGCGATCAGCACTGGTTTCGAGCAGTTCGATCGCCTCGGTCAGCGCGCGAACAGCGAGCGTGGCCGGTCCGCCCAACTCGGCACAGCGAGCGAGCATTTCCAGCACCTCGAGCCGCCCATCGATGTCTGTTTCTGCCGGCCACAGGTCGAGTGCGCCGCTGAGTTGGGCTGCCGCGTCGCGGTACGCACACACGTCGTGCGAGGCACGCGCCGCCTTGATAAGCCAGGTCCGCCCGGCGGTCGAGTCGCCCGCCGTGATCCAGTGCGTCGCGATTGCATGCGGCGCAGCCGATGTCGCCTCCAGACGCTTGGCGACTGCGCGGTGCATCGCTCGGCGCCTGCCCCATGGGATCGCTTCATAAAGCGCGTCGCGGATAAGTGAGTGCCGGAAGGCGAGACGCCCCTCGCCCTGATCGACTACCAGACCTCCGGCCGGCAAGCTGGCGACGGCCTCCGCGCCGATGGTGGTGACATCGAAGTCGCGACCCGCAACCGCGGCCATCGCCAGAGCGTCGCGCTGCTCGTTTGTGAGGCGGTCGACGCGCTGAAGCACGGCGTCCCGAACGCTTTCTGGCATAGGCAATGCGACGTCCGAATCGAGCTCGAGCCCTTTCGAGCCGCCGCGTAGCGACCCCCTCTCGGTCAGAGCGGCGGCAATCTCCTCCACAAAGAATGGAAGGCCTTCGGTGCGACCGAAGATGTCCTCGGCAAGAGCCAGGCCAGGTTTGGCACCCAGCCGGGCCTCGAGCAGTCGAGCTGTGTTCTCCGCGTCGAGCGCCTCGACCGCGATCTCGACGAGGAGGCCCTTGCGCCGGAGGTCAGAGCGAAGACGGCGCAGCTGGTGACCGCGAGGTATGTCCTCGCTTCGGTAGCAGGCAATCAGAAGGACCGGCATGACCGAAACGAGATCTGCGAGGAAACCAAGCGCGTCCAGGGTCGCCGAGTCGGCCCACTGGCAGTCATCGACCACCAGTCCCAGAGGGCGGGAGGCGGCGATCTCGCCCAGGGCCCTGCCGATCGCTTCGTACATCAGTTGCTGGTCCCAGCTTTGTGCCGCCACCGGTGCCCCGAGCTCGGGGAGAAGCATGGCGAGCGGCGTGTGGTCGCCAGGTTTCAGGTATCCCTTGCGGATGGCCGCTCGCAGTACGGCTCTGATCGGCGCGTATTCGAGACCGGGGATCTCGGTGGCGGCGACCTCGATGCGCTCCAGGGCGCTGGACTCGAGCGCGGTGCGGGCCAGCGCCGTCTTGCCGGCGCCGGCCTCGCCGCCGATGAGCACCAGGCTTCCCTTGCCGTCTCGAGCCCTGTCCGCGAGTGCTGCGAGCCGGGTGAGCTCTGACTCGCGACCGATGAGCTGGAACGTCATCGCAGGGCGCCTAGTGTAGGCATGCGCTCGCTCAGGCCTGCTCGATGGGCAACCCCTGCTCCTTCCACGCCTTGAACCCACCGTCGAGGTGCGCAACCCTGCTGTAGCCGAGCGTCGTAAGTGTGTCCGTCGCAAGCGCGGACCGGCCCCCTGATGCGCACTGGAGGATGATCCGCCGGTCGAGCTGAAACTCGGGGCGGTGGTATGGGCTGGTGGGGTCGGCGTAGAACTCGATCATTCCGCGGGGCGCATGCACGGCGCCCTTGATGACGCCGTTCTGGGCGCGTTCATCCGCCTCGCGGATGTCGACGAGGAGCGCCTTAGCGCCCTCGATCTCGCTGGCGACCCGGGCTGGTTGCAAATTCTCGATCCGAGACTTCGCCTCCGCGACCATCGCCGCCGCCGTCTTCGTCTGTGTGGTGCTCATCGCTACCGCCTCCTGAATCGATTCGGAATCCGTGACCCGAACCTATTCCAGCGGGAGCGCAGTCAACATTCGGCAAAGTACCGTATTTTGCCGAACGAATCACCCAGTCACCGATGTCGTCCGCAGCGAATTCTGAGTTCAAAAATTGGACGGAGGCCCGCGATTTTGAACCTGGGGCCTCACGGTCCCGAACCCTGAGAAACTGGCGTCCAGAAACCACTGAAACCATCGGTTCAGTTCGAAAGTTCTAACTCAGCCAGCTAGCCAGACGGGACGGCAACTGCATCCTCCGCCGGTTTGGAGTCGAGAACTACCGTCCCGGCGGCACCGTCCACGGTGATTCGCTGCCCGGTTGTTATTTGCTCCGTGGCGCCGGCCACCCCGACGACGGCAGGAATGCCGTATTCGCGGGCCACCACCGCGCCGTGCGACATCATGCCGCCCATCTCCATGACGAGGGCACCGGCCGTCAGGAACAGTGGAGTCCAGCCGGGATCTGTGGAAGGCGCGACCAGGATCTCGCCAGGCTCGAGCCTCGCCCCGGCCGGCGAGAGGATCACCCGGGCGATCCCCGACACGATGCCTGGCGAGGCGGGTGAGCCTCGCA
>Ga0209058_1000397_pt1 | contig 36835 bp, 33 predicted proteins | sample GraSoiAngelo_147_FD_185904 | JGI IMG/M metagenome (GOLD analysis project Ga0209058, IMG submission 185904) | Grasslands soil microbial communities from the Angelo Coastal Reserve, California, USA - 14_1009_05_40cm (SPAdes) (version 2) | ecosystem: Environmental > Terrestrial > Soil > Grasslands ... | reverse complement strand
CGATGGGCGCCTCCGTGGGTTTCCCCATATTAATCTCGCGGCGAGCGTAGGAATATTGGTAGACGATCGCCAGCCGCTCCTTACCCTGACTGACACTGGAAAAGATCTGGAATGGATAAGGCAGATAAGTAGCGCGGGGCACACCGGGCAGATGACACTTCAATTCCGGGTCGAGCTTCAGGCGGTTCTTGTAGTTCTCCTGTTTCTTTTTCGCCGCCCACTCCTGATAAGGAATCTTTCCGCCTTCGACGACACCCAAGCCTGGCGGCGTTGCGCCGATCGCGCCGAGTTCGAGAACCGGTGACGGTCCGCCGCCCTGGCCTTCGAGGTCCCAGTTTGCCGTGTTGAGGGCCTGCCAGATGCCGCTCAAGTCCGGCTTGCCGTTCGGGAGACGTCGTATCTGGGTCTGCAACTGGTTCGGGCCGAGTGCGGTCTGCCCGGCCGGCGTCTGAGCCGCCGTCGTTCGGACGGCGAACAAAACGATGAGCGCGAATTTCCACGGATTTTCCATCGGATCGTCTCCTTAGCGTCTCTTTACAGCGTTGAGCGGGAGATCGTTGGGAGTCGCGATTTTCACCTTGCCCTCAGCAAAGAACAGGTACAGCACGAAGACACCATCGGCAGTTTCATACGTCCAGCGAGAGCCATTGTAGTCGACCGCCTTCGGCTCACCCAACTTCGACCGGATGGCCGCTTCAGTCGCTCCGATGAGGCCGTCTGACGTTTGATCGCTCGATAGTGCACCCTTCGCCGCTGCTTCGGCGGCCTTCTGCTCGAGGAGCCGCTCACCGCGCAGGGAGTTCAGGATGCCGATATTCGCCTCGTGACATGCGTACTCAAAAAGCTGATACGTGTTGTCTCGCTCCCAGGGAAGCATGAACGTCCAGGGTTTCGTCCATGTCTTCGCATCGGTGATCGTGGCGTAATAATTCATTCTCTTTGCGCTGACCGGCACCCAGCGTTCGATCAGACGAATGTTCCCGAAAGGAATTCCGGTCGGGATGGTCGAGCCCGCGCCACCGCCGATGATCTGCTTGTCGGTGAAATTCGTTGTTTCGACGACCAGCGTGTTTCCCTCAAACCAGCCGCGGGAATCCCCGTTCCATTGGCGTATGTGGTCGTCGATATGCGGACGCTTGTCCAGCGGGATGATGCGCGTATCCAGTCGCTCGCGGAACATGACAATCCAGCCGGGAGACTGCGTGATCAGCGTTCCACTGTTGTAACCTTGGGGACCGTTCGGCGTGTGCTCCGTGATGCAACGCGTCACCGTTGGGAAGTCTTCCCACGAGTCATATCTCTGGCGGTCAAAGGTACCGATTGTCTTTTGAATTTCTGCCTGTCTCTTCTGCGCCTCCGGCATCATCGGAGGAAATCTCCCATCGGGCGGATCCACGATGAGCGAAGTGCGATTGTCGGCAAGGAAGTTCCGATTGTTCCAGAATTCGTTGTACGCGCCGATGTCAGCCAGCTGCTCGGGCGTGCACGCTACATCCTTACGCGTGCCGACGCCGCAGGAATCCTGATTCGGCGGGGTCTTTGCCAGTGCAGCCAACTCCGCTTCGGTTAGGGTCGGCTTGTCTTTGAATTGAGCAGGGCGTTGCATGGGAATCCTGCTCTGATAGTCCCAAACACCCTGCAGGTCCGGGTCGCCCCAGGGTGTGCGAGGCGGGCTATACGTTGCTTTGGGCGGCGTCCACGTCGCCGCGCCGGATGTCTGAGCCTGGCCGGTGACGGGGACAAACGCCGCCGATAAGAACGCGATCAGGATCGTCAGTGTGCCTGTTGAGATAAAAAATCGATGGCTCATCTTCATCTCCAAAACCTCCTGCTCCACGATTGCCCCAAAATAGTGAAGCACAAGTCAGCTGTCAAGAAATCGTATCGCCGGCTTCGCGTGCCGATCTCCATGATGAAGAAGACGTTCCGCAACAGCGATGATCTTTGCAATTCGCCCGTACATCGCTCCTCCCGGCGATGTTGGTCATGGATTGTAGACACGCCGCATCTCACATCGTAAAAAAACAGTCATTTCCACGTATTTCTGCACTGATGGGAGCCAATACTCTAGCGGTAGCCTAAATATAAGGACAGCCGCCTCAGAGACGCTTTCATCATATAAATAGCGCATCGAAGCGGCAAGGAAGGTCGTGCGCAGTGTGACTCGGTATGACACGTAATGCCAATGTTCTGATGGGCGCTTCCGACACGATTTCCACGTTGCTGGCCGATGTCGACGGTACGCTGGTTACGAAGGCGAAGGTCCTCACCAAGGGTGCGATTGAGGCCGTACGACGGCTCCACGAGAGCGGCAGCGCTTTCTTTATTACCAGCGGACGACCTCCTCGCGGCATGCGCATGTTGATTGAGCCTCTCGGGCTGAAGGCGCCGATGGCCGCATTCAACGGCGGCATGATCGTGCGCCCCGATCTTTCGGTAGTTGACGAACGTCCGCTACCCGACGACATCGTGCCTGACGTCATCAATACGCTTCTGGCGCGCGGCCTCGATGTTTGGATTTATCGCGGCACGGATTGGTACGTCCGTTCTGCACAAGCCCCACACGTGGATCGCGAAACAGCAACCGTGCAATTTCCGCCCACTGTAGTTCCCACGTTCGACGCCGTGCTTAACCGGGTTGTGAAGATCGTAGGAGTCAGCGATGACCTGGATTCAGTTGTGCGGTGTGAAGCGGCTGCCCAGGCACAGTTGGGGGCGCACGTCTCTGCCGCGCGGTCACAGCCCTATTACCTCGACGTGACTCATCCGACGGCGAACAAGGGCACCGTGATCGAACGGCTTTCGCAATTTTTGAATGTACCGCTGGAATCCATTGCCACGATAGGCGACCAGCCTAACGACGTGCTGATGTTCAAGCCGAGTGGTCTCAGCATAGCGATGGGCAACGCGAGCCCAGAAGTGCAGAGGCAGGCCGATTATGTGACGACTTCGTATGAAGACGAGGGTTTTGCCAATGCAGTGGAGCGCTTCGTCCTGCCACGGGCAGCCCTGCGGCGGAATCAATCTAAAAAGACGGGAAAGGATGAATGGTATGAAAGCCACACAACTGCTCGAGAACCTGGGACAGAGCCTCTGGCTTGACAATATCACGCGCGATCTCCTCGACAGCGGTACGTTGCAGCACTATATTGACGAGCTGTCGGTCACCGGACTCACCTCGAACCCAACTATTTTCGACCACGCCATCAAAAGCAGTCCGGCGTACGACGCCAGCATCCGCGACGCGCTGTCGAAAGGCAAGGCTGGGGAGGAACTCTTCTTCGACCTGGCGCTGAACGACATTACGCGTGCTGCCGATCTGTTCCGTGCAATCTACGACCGGACCAACACCGTTGATGGTTGGGTATCGCTGGAAGTCTCGCCGCTGTTGGCCCACGACACAGCCAGCAGTCTTGCGGCAGCCAAACAGTTGTTCGCACGTGCGGCTCGCCCCAACCTGCTTATCAAAATTCCGGGCACCAAGGAAGGTCTGCCGGCCATTGAAGAAGCGATCTTCTCGGGAATCTCCGTCAACGTGACGTTGCTGTTCTCACGCGCACACTATGTCGCGGCAGCCGAGGCGTTTCTACGTGGCATCGAGAGGCGCATGGAAGCCGGCCTTAATCCGAATGTCGGCTCGGTCGCATCTGTGTTCGTCAGCCGTTGGGACGCTGCCGTCGCCGACAAAGTGCCAGCGACGTTGCGCAATCAACTTGGCCTCGCCGTCGCCAAACAAACCTACAAAGCCGCACGAGCGCTGCTCAGTTCGCCACGTTGGCAGCGCACCTATAATGCCGGCGCCCGCCCGCAACGTCTGCTTTGGGCCAGCACGGGAACCAAGGATCCATCTGCTTCAGACATCCTCTATGTCAAAGGTCTCGCGGCACCGTTTACAGTGAACACGATGCCCGAAAAAACGTTGAAAGCCCTCGCCACACACAACGAGCTCGGCTCGATCCTGCCGGCGGGTGGCGGCGATTGCGAAGAGGTGCTGGCGGAGTTCGCCAAAGCCGGTGTGGATGTAGATGCCCTGGGCGCCCAACTTCAAGATGAAGGTGCGAAGTCTTTCGTTAAATCCTGGAACGACCTGATGCAGGTGATCGCGTCGAAGAGCGAACTCTTAAAGCGAGTAGCTTGAAGTATGGGCGAATAGGGAATGAATTATGAACGTGCTTGCAGTTGATATTGGCGGAACTCACGTGAAGATTCTCGCCATGGGAAAGAACGAGCGACGGGAATTTGAATCTGGTCCAAAGCTGACTCCCCAGTCCATGGTTGCCACCGTGAAAAAGCTGGCTAAAAACTGGAAATATGAGCTGGTGTCCATCGGTTACCCCGGGCTGGTCCGCTTCAATCGGCCGATCGCCGAGCCCCGTAACCTTGCAAAGGGCTGGGTAGGTTTCAATTTCGAAGCCGCCTTCAAGCGTCCGGTGAGGATCATCAATGATGCGGCCATGCAGGCGTTGGGAAGCTACCGGGGCGGCACGATGCTCTTTCTGGGCTTCGGAACGGGCCTTGGCTCGGCCATGGTTGTGGAAGGCGTTGTAGTTCCGTTCGAGTTGAGCCAACTTTCTTATAAAAAGGGAACCTTAGAGGACTATCTGGGACTTCGGGGATTACAGAGGCTCGGCAAGAAGAAATGGCGGCAAGAGGTGGCGTACTGCATAGGCCGCCTCGTCCCGGCCTTTCATCTGGATGACGTCGTTCTGGGGGGAGGCAACGTCAAGAAACTGAAAAAACTGCCGGAGGGATGTCGCGGCGGAGACAATGTCAACGCCTTTCTGGGAGGCTTTCGATTGTGGGAGGACGACCGCCTGGCACGTGCTCCGCGAAAGAAGGCGTTGCTCGCTGTTCCGAAGAAGTCCAGTCCTCACCCGAACCATAAACCTCGGTTCATTGAGAAAGACACGACGAAAGGAGCCGCCGCATGAAGTCTGCCATTAAAACTCTCAACAGACGACCGGCGTGGAAAGCCCTCGGGACGCATTATAAGGAGATGGGCAATTGGCATCTGCGCGATCTGTTCGCCGACAATGCGCAGCGTGGCGAGCGGCTGACGGCCGAGGCAGTTGGTCTGTATCTTGACTACTCGAAGAACCGCATCACGGAAGAAACAGTGAGGCTGCTCGTTAAACTGGCCGAGGAGTGCGGTCTGCGGGCGCGCATCGACGCGATGTTCCGCGGCGACAAGATCAACATCACCGAGAACCGCGCTGTGCTGCACGTTGCCCTGCGTGCGCCACGAGGGACATCGATCGTCGTCGACGGCGAGAACGTCGTACCACATGTCCACACAGTGCTCGATAAGATGGCGGACTTCTCCAACCGCGTTCGCAGCGGTCAGTGGAAGGGACACACCGGTAAGCGCATCCGTAACGTCATCAACATCGGCATCGGCGGTTCCGACCTCGGCCCGGTAATGGCCTACGAAGCACTGCGCCATTACAGCAAGCGCGATATGACGTTCCGGTTCGTGTCAAACGTTGACGGTACCGACTTCGTCGAGGCAACACACGATCTCGATGCGGCGGAGACGTTGTTCATCGTTTCTTCGAAGACCTTCACGACCCTGGAGACGATGACAAACGCCCACAGTGCACGCGACTGGTCGCTCGCCCGGCTTGGCGGTGATGCAAAGGCTGTGGCGAAACACTTCGTAGCTGTCTCTACCAATGCTGCCAAAGTTTCCGAGTTTGGCATCGACACCACCAACATGTTCGGTTTCTGGGACTGGGTGGGCGGCCGATATTCGATGGACTCCGCGATCGGACTGTCGACGATGCTGGCCGTTGGTCCCGACAACTTCCGGGCGATGCTCAACGGTTTCCATCAAATGGACGAGCACTTCCGCACCGCTCCCTTCGAACGGAATCTGCCAGTGTTGATGGGCCTTCTGGCGGTTTGGTACAACGACTTCTTCGGCGCCCAGACGGTTGCTGTTCTCCCGTACGAGCAGTATCTGAAGCGGTTTCCCGCTTATCTCCAGCAGTTGACCATGGAGAGCAACGGCAAACACATGAGTCTCGATGGGAAGAAGGTGTCCTTTGATACTGGTCCGATCTACTGGGGCGAACCCGGGACCAACGGACAGCACTCGTTCTATCAACTGATCCACCAGGGAACCCGGCTCATTCCTTGTGACTTTATCGCCTTCACGAAGACGACCAATCCGCTCGGCCGGCATCATGACATGCTGATCGCGAATGTCCTGGCTCAGACCGAAGCGCTGGCGTTCGGCAAGACTGCCGAGCAAGCAAAAGCGGAGGGCATGCCGGATTGGCTTGTGCCTCATCGCGTGTTCGAGGGTAACCATCCTTCCAATACAATCATTGCTGAAAAGCTCACGCCGGAAACGCTCGGGAAACTCGTCGCACTGTACGAGCACAGCGTTTTCACTCAAGGCACTATCTGGGGTATCGACTCCTTCGACCAGTGGGGCGTCGAGTTGGGCAAGGCGCTGGCCCAGCGCATCATTCCTGAACTCGAGAGCACAGCCGAGCCTGTACTCGCGCACGACAGTTCGACTAATAACCTGATCCGTCGTTATCGGCAGCAAAAGGAAGAGCCCTCATTCAGTCTCGGTTATGACCGTCCACTGTACATCCTGCCGTTCGACCATCGCGGCTCATTCGAGCTAAAGATGTTCGGGTGGCATGAGCCCCTGACTGCCGAGCAGACCGAGGCAATAGCCACCGCGAAGCAAGTCATCTACGACGGCTTTAAGGCCGCGGTCGACGCCGGAGTTCCAAAAGACAAGGCCGGCATCCTCGTTGACGAACAATTTGGCGCCGCTATTTTGCGTGATGCCTCGGCAAACGGTTTCACGACGGCGTGTCCGGCCGAAAAGAGTGGGCAGGAAGAGTTCGAGTTCCAGTACGGCGAAGACTTCGCCTCTCATATCGAAGCTTTCAACCCCACTTTCTGCAAAGTTCTAGTGCGCTATAACCCTGAAGGCGACCGGGCTCTCAATCAGCGGCAGGCAGCGCGCCTGCATCGCCTCTCGGACTACCTGAAAAGTAAAGGTCGGAGTCGGATGATGTTCGAACTGCTCGTACCGCCGGAGAAGGGGCAACTCGACCGCCTCAAGGGCGACAAGAACGCGTACGACATCGAACTCCGCCCGAAGTTAATGGTCCAAGTGATTGAACAGTTGCAGGACGCCGGGGTCGAGCCGGACCTGTGGAAGATCGAAGGACTCGACAGCCGCGAAGACTGCGAGAAGATCGTGGCGGCTGCCAGGCGCGGCGGTCGGAACAAGGTCAGCTGCATCCTTCTGGGCCGAGGTGCAGACGACAAGAAAGTCCGTAAGTGGCTGGAAATCGCATCGTCGGTTCCCGGATTCACTGGCTTCGCGGTCGGACGGACCACTTTCTGGGAGCCGGTGGTCGGTTGGCGTGCCGGTAAGCTCACCAGGGAGGCTGCCGTCGCCGAGGTTGCGCGACGCTACCAGGAGTTCGTCGGCATTTTCGAACGCGCAAAGAGGGTTGGCGGATGGATCGACGCAGCGTGAAACTCGCACCTTCGATTCTCGCCGCCGACTTCGGCCATCTAGCCGCACAGGTCGACGAAGCGGTTACGGCAGGCGCAGACCGCATTCACGTTGACGTCATGGACGGCCATTTCGTGCCCAACATTTCCATGGGAGCGCCGATCGTGCAGTCGTTACGAAAACTGACTGCGCTGCAACTCGAAACCCATCTCATGATCTCGGATCCAGACTTCTTCCTGGATGAATTTATCGAGGCGGGTTCCGATTCCTTTCTCGTTCATTGGGAGGGCAACAATAATCTGCACCGGACTTTGCAGCGCATCAAAGCGTTGGGCAAACGCGCCGGAGTAGTGATCAATCCGGCAACCCCGGCATCCGTGCTCGAGGAAGTTCTGCCGCAGGTCGACCAGGTATTAGTGATGACCGTCAACCCAGGTTTTGGCGGCCAGCATTTTCTCCACACCACACTGCCAAAGGTCAGGCGGGTACGCGAAATGATTGACGCAATTAACCCTGCATGCGATCTCGAATTGGATGGAGGAATCGATCAGGAAACGGGTCCTTTCGGCGTTGCAGCAGGAGCAAATGTATTAGTGGCCGGGACGGCGGTGTTCGGCGACAAGCAAGGAGTGACCGCGGCCATGAACAAACTGCGAGGTTGCGTGCAGCCGGCGGCATAGGGGGTCAATAACGCAGCACACTGATAGAGGAAACAGAAGGAGATATTCATGCAATTAGGAATGGTCGGCTTAGGAAGAATGGGCGCCAATATGGTTCGACGCCTTATTACAGGAAACCATGAATGCGTGGTCTTCGACAGGTCGCCAAAAGTAGTTAAAGAACTGGTCGGCGAAAAAGCGGTGGGATCGTCTTCGCTCGAGGACCTCGTCAAGAAGTTGCGGAAACCGAGGGTTGTTTGGTTGATGGTACCGGCAGCGGTGGTGGACAAAACGATCGCCAGCCTCACACCTCTTCTCGAACCTGAAGACATTCTTATCGACGGCGGCAACTCCTACTACGTTGACGACATTCGCCGAGCCAAGGAGCTTGCGACGAAGCAAATTCACTACGTCGATGTAGGCACCAGCGGCGGTGTGTGGGGTTTGGAGCGCGGCTATTGCATGATGATCGGCGGCGAAGACGCTATCGTTCAACACATCGATCCTATCCTAGCTTGCCTTGCGCCCGGCGCTGGAAGCGTGCCGCGTACACCGGGGCGGGAGAAGCTTGGGGGGACAGCGGAACAGGGTTACCTTCACTGTGGTCCGAATGGCGCCGGCCACTTCGTCAAAATGGTCCACAACGGCATCGAATACGGCGTCATGGCCGCCTATGCTGAGGGTCTGGGGATTCTGCGCGGCGCCAATATCGGGAAGCAGACGAATGCCATCGACGCCGAGACCACACCGCTGCGCGATCCCGAACACTACCAATACGACCTGAACCTGCGCGATATCGCTGAGGTTTGGCGACGAGGCAGCGTTATCGCTTCGTGGCTGCTCGATCTGACGGCGTCAGCGCTGGTCGGAGATCCCGAACTCAAGAAGTTCGCCGGCCGTGTGTCAGACTCCGGCGAAGGCCGGTGGACCATTAAGGCCGCTATCGACGAGGCCGTCCCAGCCCCTGTTCTCACCACCGCGCTCTATGAACGTTTCACTTCGCGCGGTGACGCCGATTATCAGGACAAGCTCCTCTCGGCGATGCGATTCGGATTCGGTGGACACCTCGAGAAGGTCGCGTAAAGGATGGAACTATGAGCGAAATGCATTCAGACGCGCTGGTGTTCTTCGGTGCGACGGGTGATCTCGCGTACAAGAAGATCTTCCCGGCGTTGCAGGCGATGGTCCAGCGCGGCCATCTCGACATTCCGGTGATCGGTGTGGCCAGGCAGGGATGGAGCCTCGACCAGTTGCGTGCTCGAGCCAAAGACAGTGTAGAGAAGCACGGCGGTCTTGATCCTGCGACGTTTGCGAAATTGAGCGGTCTGCTGAAATACGTCTCAGGTGACTACGGGGACCGCTCCACTTTCGATTCGCTCCGCAAAGAACTCGGTGGGGCTCAGCATCCGGCACACTATCTGGCCATTCCACCGGTACTGTTCGGCCCGGTCGTCAAGCACCTCGAAGAGTCCGGTTGTGCCAAAGGCGCGCGCGTCGTGATCGAGAAACCTTTCGGCCGCGCCCTCGAATCGGCCCGCGACCTTAACAAAATCGTACTCGGCGCTTTCGACGAATCGCAGGTCTTCCGGATTGATCACTACCTTGGGAAAAGTCCGGTTCACAATATGTTGACCTTCAGGTTTGCGAACGCATTCATGGAGCCCTTTTGGAACCGTACCTACATCGAGAGCGTGCAGATCACCATGGCCGAGGACTTTGGAGTCCAGGGGCGAGGCGCATTCTATGATGAGACGGGAACGGTGCGGGACGTGATCCAGAACCATATGTTCCAAGTGCTCAGTAACCTCTGTATGGAACCGCCGGTCAGGGACGACAGTGAGACGATTCGCGACGAAAAGGCCAAAGTCCTGAAGGCCATTCCAGCGCTCACAGCGGATGACATCGTTCGGGGGCAGTTCCGCGGTTATCGCAAAGAACCAGGCGTGAATCCCAATTCACAAACCGAGACGTTTGCGATTGTCAAACTCGAGGTTGACTCCTGGCGTTGGAAAGGCGTCCCTTTCTACATCCGAGCGGGAAAAAACCTGCCTGTCACGGCTACTGAGGTGTTCGCTCGTTTCCGAAAACCTCCCACAATAATTCGCGAAAGTAAGATGACGCCGAATCATCTCCGTTTCCGCATCAGTCCCGAAGTAGCTATCGCCCTTGGTGTGACGACGATGGCGCAGGTTGATAAACCAACTTGGCAGTCTGTTGAGATGTTGTTCGCCCGTCACCCCGCCCCCAGCGAGATGGCCGCCTACGAACGCGTCCTCGGAGATGCCATAACGGGCGACCGGACGTTGTTCGCTCGCGAAGACTACGTCGAGGAAGCATGGCGCGTTGTCGATCCGGCGCTTAAGGCAGGAACACCGATATACGAATACGAACCGCACACCTGGGGTCCGGCCGAAGCGGAGCGGCTCAAACCTGCCGGAGGTTGGCACAATCCGGCGGCGACGGAGGAAACATCTTCGGTTCCATATTCACCTGCCGCGTGAGAAGCCCAAGAACGTAAAGGAGAGGAATCATGCGAATTGAAGTGCTTGCCGACGCGGATGCAGTAGCTAAGGAAGCGGCCGCGGTGATCGCCACGGAGGCGCGCCAGGCCGTCGCCGCCCGCGGCCGTTTCGTTATGGCTGTCAGCGGAGGCCACACGCCATGGATGATGCTTCGTGCTCTTGCCGACGAAGACGTTCGCTGGGCAAGCGTGCACATGTTCCAGGTCGATGAGCGTGTTGCTCCTGAGGGCCACGCGGACCGAAACCTGACGCACTTGCGTGCGTCTCTGCTCGAGCATGCCCCGCTGCCCCCCGCGCAGCTCTACGCTATGCCGGTTGAGATTCCCGATCTCCAAAGCGCGGCCGCGAAATACGCCGCCGAACTCGAGAGGATCGCCGGCGCACCGCCCGTGCTTGATCTCGTTCATCTCGGTTTGGGACCTGACGGCCACACCGCATCGCTGGTGCCGGGAGATCCGGTGCTGGATGTCACGGACCGCGATGTTGCGGTGACCGGCGTGTATCAGGGACGAAATCGATTGACACTTACTTATCCAGTCATCAACCGTGCGCGTCTCATCCTTTGGCTGGTGACGGGCAGGGAGAAGGTGCCGATGTACAAGCGGCTGCTGGCCGGCGATCAGACGATACCGGTTGGGCGTGTGCTGCAAAACAATGCGGTGCTGCTCGCCGACAGTGCGGCGGCCGAGAGGAAGATCGCATGAGGGTTGGAATTGCTACCGATCATGGTGGCTTCGCTCTTAAAGAAGAACTCATGGCCAAACTTAATGCGGCTGGGTACAAGGTGGTGGACTTCGGGGCCTATAGCTTGAACCCGCATGACGATTATCCCGACTTCGTGGTGCCTCTCGCGGAGGCCGTGGCGTCCGGCAAGGTGGATCGAGGCTTGGCCATTTGCGGCAGTGGGGTCGGCGCGTCCGTTTGTGCCAACAAAGTTCCGGGCATTCGTGCCGGCCTCATCCATGATCATTTCTCCGCCCGTCAGGGTGTCGAAGATGATCACATGAACATACTCTGCATGGGTGGCCGGACCGTGGGCCCAGCAGTGGCATGGGACCTTGTCCAGACGTACCTGGCTGCGGACTATAGCCAGGCGGACCGGCATCTGCGCCGACTTGCCAAAGTCGCTTCCCTTGAAACACAACGATTGAAAACTCAGAACGCTAGTGAGGAAAACCTATGAGCGACGAACAAGCCGCCCAGTTATCTATCAACACCATCCGCACGCTCTCGATCGATGCCGTCCAGCAAGCGAAGTCGGGCCATCCCGGTACGCCGATGGCGCTGGCGCCGCTGGTTTACACCATCTGGAACCGGGTGATGAATTTCGATCCGCAGGACCCGATCTGGCCGAACCGCGATCGGTTCGTGCTTTCGAACGGGCACGCCTCCATGCTGCTATGGTCGATTCTGCACCTCATCCAGGTGCAGGCCGTCAACGCCGAATACGAGCGACTCGGACAGCCTTCGGTGACGCTCGACGACATCCGCCGTTTCCGCCAATTGGACAGCAAGGCTCCGGGACATCCGGAGTACCACTGGGTCTCCGGCGTCGAAACCACTACCGGTCCGCTCGGGCAAGGCGTTGCCACGAGCGTCGGCATGGCGTTGGCGCAGAAGTGGCTCGCCAACAACTACAATCGCCCAGGCTTTGACATTTTCGATTACAAGATCTACACGGTGTGCGGCGACGGCTGCATGATGGAAGGTATCGGCTCGGAATCGGCATCGCTCGCCGCCCATCTGGGACTCGACAATCTTTGCTGGATTTGGGACAACAACCACATCACGATCGAAGGCAACACGAGCATCACCTTTACAGAGGATGTCGCTGCCCGCTTTCTAGCCTATGGGTGGAACGTGTTGCGAGTCGGCGACGCGAACGATGTCGACCGCATCGAGCATGCGCTTGATGTTTTCAGGCAGACCAAGGGCAGACCCACATTCATTGTGCTCGACAGCCACATCGGCTACGGTTCACCCCACAAACAGGACACGTCGGCGGCCCATGGCGAACCACTCGGCGACGATGAAGTCCGCCTCGTCAAACGCGCCTACGGGTGGCCGGAGGACGCGAAGTTCCTCGTCCCTGATGGCGTGTACGAGCACTTCGCAGCCGGAATCGGCAAGCGCGGCCGCGACGCTCGTCAGAAGTGGACGGAACTCTTCGCCGCGTATCGTAAAAACTATCCCGGGCTGGCTACCGAGATCGAGCAGATGCAGAAGCGAGAGCTGCCGGCCGGCTGGAACCGCAACCTTCCAGTCTTTCCCGCCGACCCAAAGGGTATCGCCGGTCGAGAGGCATCGGGCAAAGTGCTCAACGTCCTTGCGCAAAATATCCCGTGGTTCTTTGGCGGCTCGGCGGACCTCGGGCCCTCCAATAAGACCACGCTCACCTACGAGGGCGCCGGAAACTTTCAAGCTGCCACCCCCGGGGGCAAGAACCTGCACTATGGCATACGCGAACATGCGATGGGCGCAATTGTGAACGGAATGTCGCTGTCTAAGCTGCGCTCGTTTGGTGCAACGTTCTTCATCTTCAGCGACTACGCGCGCCCGGCCATCCGGCTTGCGGCATTAATGGAGCTGCCAGTGTTCTTCGCGTTCACGCACGACGCGATGGGAGATGGCGAAGATGGCCCCACCCACCAACCTGTCGAGCACTTGGCTTCATTGCGTGCAATTCCAGGTCTAGTAACGCTGCGCCCGGCCGACGCAAACGAAGTGGTCGAGGCGTATCGCTATATCGTGCAACTCCGACATCAGCCTGCTGTGTTGGCGTTGTCGCGCCAAGCCCTCCCGACGTTCGACCGCAGCAAATATGCGGCAGCGTCCGGTGTTTCGAAGGGTGCTTACGTGCTGGCCGACACGCCAGGCGGGAAGCCCGATGTCATTCTCATTGCGTCCGGAAGTGAGGTTAGTCTTGCCGTGGAAGCCCACGAGAAACTCCGTGCTGATGGAATCCGGTCGAGGGTGGTTTCAATGCCGTCGTGGGATATCTTCGAGCATCAGACGCAAGAATACAGGGACAGCGTCCTGCCTCCCGATGTGACGGCGCGGGTTGCGATCGAACAGGCCTCGACATTGGGGTGGGAACGCTACGTCGGGTTGACCGGTCGAGTGATCGGAATGCATACCTTCGGGGCGTCGGCGCCTCTCAAAGAATTGCAAAGGAAATTTGGGTTTGAGCCTTCCGAGATTGTAGCGGCAGCAAAGAAGCAAATCGGCCGCCGAGCGGCGTGATGAAAGAGACAACGTGATGAGAGCGATCACGGTAGAACCTCTCTTTGGTTCTCCTCGTGGCTGCTGTTTTTATCGACTCGAGTTTGATGAAACCTGGCATTGCCTCTGGCCGGAGGATTTCCGATTCGCGACTGAATCCTCGTCTGCGGACATGGAAGTCACGGCATCTCGCGTCTGTCGAAGTGACGTCGTCAACGAATTTCTCGAGAGCCGATTAGCGACCCGAGACACGAGCCATCGAAGCGAAGAGGGGATCTCGCGGGTCAGAGCGACTGCTTCCAGTTCCAGATATACTCCGCCATCGCGCTGTTCGTACCTGGCAATACTATGCAGCCGCCAAATGAACCCGTTGCCGGTATCGGGTGGCAGAAGTCTTTGATTGGAACGTCCGTAGTTTTCGATTTCCTGCAACTGCACCGTATCGGCGACGTTGTATCCCCGGTGCGAGTCTATTCGAACTTCATGAGCTGCGTACTCAACCTGCATTGCGACGTCTTCGAATAGCACTTTGCGGTGCCACAGCATGGAGAACCGTTGTCCGGTTGCGGTGCAGGCCAGCAGCTTCGACTCGACAACGACAGGGCTGTAGAAATCCTTGTACCTGCTGTAATCCAGCGCTATGGCAGACAAGCTGTCGATCGTTGCACCAGGAATGAATATTCCTCCAATCCAATGGTGGATGATCCCATTTGGTACTCCCTGAATGCCGTACGCAATGACAGGCGCGACTAGAATCTCACCACGCACGATACGTTGCCGGCGTTCCGCCGACTCATCTATCCATAGAAATGGCTTCTGTCCATTCAGACGTTCTTGTATGCGCAAGTTAGCGCCTTGGATGTATGCGTCCCAGGCGTTTACCGTTTCGATCCGGAGCTCGTGAGCATTTATCCGACCCGCTGTCGCAAATAAGACTATTCCTAAGAATGCCGTTGCGCCGACTAGTCTCTTGCTCATTTTTAATCCAAAACCTGAAGGGGCTCATAAAGCAAAACGTCCAGTTAGCGTATGCCAAGCGCTGGACCTGATCCGTGAGGCGGCCCTTATGAGCACCCAGACTCGATCGCCATAAGAATTTTTGTCGGAAGAGTGGCGTGTGCTTCTTCTTTACGGGTGTTCGCCCCACGAGAAAGTCAGGCCGGCGGACACTTCCGGCCAGTTGAACGACTTGCTGAAGAAGTTCGGGATCGTCCGGCCGCGAAAGTCTCCAAAAATGCCCATTGGTCCCCATAGCCGCTCTGCCTTGAGGCCGCCGCCATAGCTGACAGCGAAAAAGGTGTCTTTGCTGCGTAGTACGTCGTTGGCAACAAGTACCGTCGTACCTGACGGCGCCGTGGCGAGCCGCGCGTTGAGAACGAATGTTCCATCGGAACCCACGCGGGTCGTCAGCCCGCCCGCACCGGCCACGACGTACGGTTTTACGGAATAACCAGACACGCTGCGCTTCGCGAAATTGTAAGAGAATTCGGCTTCCCAGATATTGGCACGAACGATACCTTGCGTGAAACCTGCTGCTCCCGCGAAACTTGATGCAACGTCCGTACTTTTGGGTTGGAAATGATTGCTCCAACCGTAATTCCCACCGATCTCGAAACCTGAAGTGACATAGTATCCGCCCCGTATACCCAACAACTGATTGTTTTGAAAATCGCCCACAGAGTTGGGGGTAAGCGCTGGGCTGCCCGGCCAATAGAAACCGGCGTAAGGGTTGACCTCTGCGACTTGTGCGAATAGTGAAACCGGTACTGCAGCCGCGCTCAGCAGGACAACGAAAATAAACAGCTTGGCTCTCATCGTTCTTTGTACCTCCGTTTAGCGCCCGGACTCCTTGATCGACACGGTTCCGGACACTTTATCAAGTCGAGCAGCTAGATCTCCGTTGAGCCGTCCAAAACTTCGACTAAAGCGACAAAAATCTACTGGATAAAAAGAACCACTTGGTTTCACTCGCCAGGGAACGCGGCACGGAAAGACCTGGTGTACCCGCGAAACCAAAGCCTAGAAAGACGACATTGCCGGTCATGTTGGCGGTGAAGACATGGCCCAGGCCGATGTAACTGACAGCATCGACCAGCCTTGTGACAGCCGTGAACAGATATAGCAGGCAAAGCAGCATGCGGCCTGCACGCGGTCGTTGTGCCAAACTACTCCCTTCAGACCCTAGAATTTGTAACCGGCCCACAGAGCCCAGTAATTCAGATTGCGTCCAGGTTTTGTTTCCTTCAGAAAACGTCCCGCATAAAAGATTCCGAAATCTCCCTGAAACCAAAGGTGTGTATTCACCTGCCATCGCACCTCGGTACCCGGCCTGTGTCCAACAAACCGTGCTCGACTACCATCTGCTGCTCTGATCAGAAACCCCGGTACCGAGTACACGCCATCATCCAGGCTCTGTCGCCAATAAACAATCCAATCGAATGAAGCGGAAATCTCGTGGGGGAACGTTCCCTCGATACGAGGATGGAGGTCGATGAAGTTGAGGGGGCCTGGACCTACTGTGGCTAAGACCCCAAAGTAATTGCCTTTCGGGAACAACGCATAGAATGTTCCTAGGATGTTCGTACCTGGATGATCGCCGGTGGAAATATCAGCCTTTGTGCTGATGCGCGGTTTCAGCGATCTCGTCGGAAACCGGTAGCCCGTCTCAGATGCAACGGTCCACGCCCGAATATTAGCAGAGCCAAATGTTCCGAATTGCCAAAGTGCCTCATAATCAAAGTCCCACCCCGATCGTTCGGTCGCGATCGGCCGAGACAGTCTTCCGCCTACAGAGTGTCGGAGTTCTTGAGCCGTGCCTCGCTGATACATTGCGTTTTTGCGGCTCAGGCCAAGGTAATAAGTATCCAGAGAGACGCTCTCGGAAGGTGACCGCGTCGCATACACACCCCAGAAACCGATCTGGCTGTTAGGCTCATTGTCGAAGAACCCAAAGTTGTCCACGTCGGGACGCACTGCAAACCCATCGATTTGCCAAGCGTTGATCTTGCTCTTCACCCTGAAACCGTCAAAGCTGACTCGGACGTTAGGGCCTTCGCGGATGTCGATCAACCGGCCGGAGCCGTATTCCAGTTCCAGCCTGCCAGCCTGAACTTTGGTCCAGTTGCAGGTTGCAGTGCCGAGTTCCAGAAAACCTGCCTGGAAATCGAATTTCTTTTCGTCGATGGGCCGGGGACCGGGGACACGAAACGAGTTCACCCCACTCTTGAATTCGAAAAACGTGCGAAAGTGACTGCCGTAATGAAGATCAAAGTAAGGCATGTACCTCTCGTTGAAGTACCCATTCATGAACGGCTGTTGTCCCCAATTGTCATTGCCTACCTGCTCCCACACGTATCGGACTTCGCCACCGATTGTCATGTACCAATCTTCAGCGTTGCTGCGCAAAGGAATGTATTTGATCGGATCCCAGAAATCCTGACGAAGGCTCGGATCACGCAAAAAGCTCCAGTTCTCATCTTCCCTCAGCAATTTGTAGGTGCGATCCGGCGCCTTCTGTTGCGTAGCACACTGCGACTTTGCTTGTGCGGCTGGTATGGCGAGAAGGGAAACGAGTCCCCAAACTGCAAGGCGTCGCTTAAAGACATTCCCCAGGCGCACCATTCCGCTCACTTACCGTACTCGCTCTGGACGAACTCTACTTCTTAACCGCCGAATGGATCTCGGCGATGTAGCCTCCGGGAAATTCCACGATGGCGGCTTCCCGCTGATCGGACTGATATGGAGCAACGAGGATTGTCACGCCCGCACCTTTCGCTTTTGCGAGCGTGACCTGGAGGTTTGCCACCTCATATCCGGTCATTTCCCGTCCATATGGATAGGGTAGATGACCATTTGTGACGAGGGCCGTGACGTTTCCAAAATTTGATGCGATCCGCACCCTCCGATACGTGTCTCCAGGGCGGCCGAGTTCAACCCCTGGAGCATGTTCATCATTGGAGACAACTTTGCCGTGCGAGAACGCAAGAAAGCTGCGAATAAACGCATCTGCCCTATCGGGTGAGACATAGACTCGATTTTCTGGGACCGTTTCTAAAGGTTTATACGATGGTGGGGTTGTGTGCCAGTAAAGCTGCATGTTCACGCCGCCTGGCCATTGAATGATCGCGTCTCGCCCGGCCAGGTCATCAAACGGAGCGACCAGCACATCCGCGCCTGTCGCCCGAGCGGCGCGTACCGCCGTATCCATGTCGCTCACTAGATACCCACTTCGCTCCACTCCGAATGGATACGGAATTGGTGTTTTGAAGCCGAAAACGGAAATGGTACCCACGGGAGTCAATATCAATTGCGAGATTGTGCTGCTGGGCGTTGGTGTGACAGTTATGACGGCCTGTTTGGAGGTAGTGCCGCCGAAAGTTGCCAAGATGCTGGCAACGAGGCGGTCGAAGTCTTCTGGCGCGACGTAGACATGCGTTGTGTCATATTGGGGCCCAACGGCAACGTTGGGGTTTGCGGCAACGTCGTGAGTCGTTGTCGCGGCCGTCTGCTGACAGACTGAGATACGGACAGTTGCAAAGGTCAAAAATACTGTGAAAGCAGCCGCCGAGAATGCTCGGAGTAATCGCATCGGAGTCTCCTTTCGTCCTCTTCCGTCCTAAGCGGCCTCGCGATGGCGGTCCTCAAGTGGCCGCCCGTCCGGTTGCGTCCCGCACAGCCGGTGCGTAAGCACATGACGTCGTTTCTGAAAAGCGTGGAGGAGTCGTGCTGCGAGCTCGGCCCCTACCATCGGAGCTACCAAAAACACCCACAGTCCCGCTGTGTGTTCTGAAATAACTGCCGGACCAAACTGGCGTGCAGGATTCAAGCTGCCGCCAGTTTCGGTGCCGAGCAGTGCAATCCCGAGCCCGATCAGAATCCCAACCAGCCAGGGCACGAGGGGGGCGAGCCGCGGGATAGACAGAAAATATCCAACCGCGAAGACAATCACACCCATTCCAATGAGCTCAGCAGCAAACAGAGGTGCCGCTGACCAACCGGGGGCAGGCTGGATGACGGCATACAACACCGGCGGCCGTTCGACGATTGCACCCCAGGCTGCCCGGGCCGCAAGGACGCCAAGTACGGACCCGACCAGCTGAGCTGTGACGTAAGGAACTACTCCAGCTCCGGGGAACACACCGAAGCGCCACATGGCAAGCGATATGGCAGGATTCATGTGTCCGCCGCTGATTCTGCCCGGCCGACTGATGATCAGACCGGCAAGTAGTGCTGCGACCACCGCTCCGACGATAACTAACTCTACATGGATCTGCGGGAGCGCCCGGGAAATTGGCGAGGGACCTACGACAAATCTCACGATCGTCGTCACGCCGAAAAGCAAAACGCAAGTGAGAATCAGCTCGAGCATGCTGTGGAAGATCAACGGACCAACCTGCAGTTGTGCTGCTGTACTCATATGGCGCTTATCAGAATGCGAAACAATCGCATCCGAGACTCCACATCCCGGCTTCACTTAGAACCCAGCGACTCGCACCGTGGCCACCGCTGTGCTCGATTGCCGAGCATGCGACCCGCTTCGGCTTCGGTTCGCCGGCTGTCCCATCCTCCGGTTGTTGGTACCCGCCGTAATGCTTCACAGGCGACCAGTCGGGACTGACGGAAAGCGGAGGCGGTGCGAGCTTTGAGAACTCTGCACTCGCATAAACAACCTTGCCGCCGACGATGGTTAGTACCGACTCGAGTCGCTTGATATCTTCTTCAGGAATCGAAAAGTAGTCGTCCGAAAGCACCGCAAGATCGCCCAATCGTCCCGGAGTTAGCGCCCCTTTACGATTCTCCTCGCTTGAGAACCAGGCACTTCCTTCCGTGTACAGCCGAAGCGCTTCACTGCGGTCAAACCGATTCTCTTCGGGATAGAGCTGTAATCCTCCGACCGTCTTGCCTGTGACCAGCCAGTAGAGCGAAAGATATGGGTTGTAGCTGGACACTCGTGTCGCATCAGTACCCGCCCCGACTGGAATACCCGATTCAAGCATTCGCCGGATGGGCGGTGTGCGTCGCGTCTGCTTTTCACCATAGCGTTTAAGGAAGTACTCTCCCTGGAAAGCCATGCGATTTTGTATGGCGATTCCGCCTCCCAGCGCCTTTACGCGTTCGAGGTTCTCATCGGAGATAGTCTCGCAGTGATCGAAGAACCAGTGCAGGCCTTGAAACGGAACTTCCCGATCGACCTCTTCGTAAACGGAAAGTGCCCGTGAGATTGTCTCGTTAAACGTAGCATGCAAGCGGAATGGCCAACGGTTCTCCACCAGGTGCCGGATCACTGCCTTCAGTTCACTTTCCATAACCGGTGGCATGTCCGGCCGCGGCTGGAGAAAGTCTTCGAAATCCGCGGCTGAATAGACGAGCATTTCTCCCGCGCCATTCACGCGATAGAAGTCGTCGCCGGCTCCTGGTTTTGTGAGCTTCGTCCATCGTTGGAAGTCGGCGAGCTCTCCCTTGGGATGTTGCGTGAACAGGTTGTACGCGAATCGAAGCGTGAGCTCGCCTTTTCGATGGAGATCGTCAATGACTGCGTAGTCGTCCGGGTAATTCTGGAAGCCTCCGCCTGCATCAATGACACTAGTGATCCCGAACCGATTCAGCTCGCGCATGAAGAGTCGTGTTGAGTTTGCTTGATCTTCTCGGGATAGCTTGGGCCCCTTTGCTAATGTCGCGTACAACACATTTGCATTGGGTTTTGCAATCAGAAGACCGGTTGGATTGCCTTTGTTGTCGCGTACAATCTCACCGGCCGGCGGTTCAGGAGTGTCCTTCGTGTAGCCAACGGCGCGAAGGGCAGCGCCGTTGAGGAGTGCGCGGTCGTACAGGTGCAGAACAAAGACCGGCGTGTCAGGGGCAACCGCGTTGATCTCGTCCAGGGTGGGCATCCGGCGCTCTGCGAACTGAAATTCCGTCCAGCCACCGACTACCCGCACCCATTGAGGTGGGGGGGTTCGCTGCGCCTGATCTTTCAGCATCCGCAAGGCATCCGCCAGAGATGGTACTCCGTCCCATCGAAGCTCCATGGTGTAATTGAGGCCCTCACGGATCGGGTGCATGTGGGAATCATTGAGCCCCGGGATGACCGTGCGTCCATTTGCGTCAATCACTGTTGTCGCTGGTCCCTGCTCTTGCCGCAGGATTTTGTCGCTTGTTCCGGTCGCACTGATTTTGCCGGCTGTGATCGCGATTGCCTCAGCAAATGATGGAGTCGCATTGGTTGCGATCTTGGCATTATGGATGATCGTATCTGCTGCCATTTTTGTTCTCCTTCCGATCGCTGGGAATCACAAATGTGGTTGGCCCTAGGCGGCTGGTTTACTTGCTTGAGGTGCCACGATGGCGTACTCCAGGTAACGCGTTGGCGGGGCCCCGTGCACCATCGTGTAGGCATACTCGACGCCCATGCCATAAGCACCGAAGTGTTGCTTCACGATCTCCATGACGGCGTCATATGTATCTCGGGCTGCCCAGTCGCGTTGCCACTCGAGCATCGTAGACAGAGCTGTGATCGGCTTTGCGCCTGCTTGAATCATCCGCTTCATGGCATTGTCGTGCGAGAGCTGGCTTACGTCACCGCAGCAATCTTCAACGACGTACACTTCATATCCGTCGTGAATGGCCTGAACTGTTAGCAATGCCACACACGTTTCCGTCCATAGCCCTGTAAGAACAATCTTTTTGCGGCCGGTGTTTTCGATTGCTGTGACGAAGTTCTTGTCGTCCCACGAATTCATCGTGGTCCGCTCGATAGGTTGTTGGCTGGAGAATACCGCCTGAAACTGCGGCCAAATGTTACCGCTGAAGCTCTTGGTCTCGACGGTAGAGAGAACTGCGGGGACGTCGAATACTCTCGTCGCTTTCGCCAGCGCGATGTTGTTATTGATAATCCCCTGCCGGTCGAAATTCGAAACTCCAAACAGCATCTGGGGCTGCAAGTCGATAAATGCGACTACGCAGTTGTCCGGCGTGAGTAGACCTTTTTCACTCAGCTTCCGGCGACCGTTCTTGGATGGCATGGTTCCTCCTAGTTCATGTTTCCGATGTCGCGAATTGGTTGCACTCGGATTGCCGCAGAATGGTGTGAGAGATTCTTCTTCCTAAGCTAAGGCTGGACGAATGGATAGACACAGTACTCCTGATCTGTGGTCCGTATATTTTCCGGTTCATTTAATCTGCGTAAGTGGCAGAGCAGGTTCGAGAAAGGGCAAGAGGTGGAAGGCACAGTACTAAAAGGTCAGGAAACCAATTTCTATATTCAGCGACATCGTCAAGGATTCAATGTTGCGAGAGAGAGCGAGAACCGTCTGCAATTCAGTTTTGAACGATTCTTGCCCCTCTTCCGAACAGCGACTCCGAATCGTCTGTTCAAGATTTTCGAATGACTTCTCGAAGTGATCTTTCTGCTGCGATGCTTTACCCGCGACGCGATTTGCCATACTGTCGAGTATTCCCGCTAATTGATCTTCGAACTCCTGCTGGGCGACGCGTACGTCTTCTTGTAGTTCGAAAACAGGGAATTCGAGGGGACGCTTCATCAATGCGAGTTGCGTTACGAGAAGTGTATGCAGGCGCGGTTGCCACTGTCGGATTCGATTACGTAATTCGAGATTCTGTTGCCGTGAAGGGCCGAACTCGAACACGACCGCGTCGGCCATGCTTCTGACCTTGTCGAAGTTGGCGCTTATCGTCTCCCGGAAGGTGTCGATGCGTCGACTCTTGTCTTTGACGAGAAGCGATTCCCTCGCAAGTTGAGCGATCAGCCGGAGATTCGAAATAAACGTCATCCTCATTTCTTCGGCAGCAGGCACGCCCCATAGCTGATCAAATACCAGCCACATAACGCACAGTCCAAGCAGGATGCCGACCACGCGGTCTCTTGCGATCGATAGCGATGTCTGCATTGCAAACTCCTGCAGGTTGATGAGGTAGAAAGCGAGGGCGACTTGCAGGCCAAAGTATGACAATCGAGGACTACATGTCATGAACCAGGAAGCGAACGCTGTGACGAATATAAAAAGGACTGTGAATCCCGCGATCGAGTTGAGGTAGGGAAGGACGAATACCTGCGAGCCCATTCCGAGAATGAAGCCGCCCACTACGGCACCGGCGAAACGCAGGATTTGTTTCTGTCGAGAGGCCCCGATCGTAGACAAGCCTGTCAGCAGGCATGTCGTCACTGCAGTACTGATTCCCGGCCAGGCCATGGAATTGTAGATCATGTAACAAATGGCGGCCGCAAAGCAGCCTTTCAGTGCGAACTTGAGGTGCTCGGGATTGTCGAATGCGTCCGCGACGAACAACCTCAATTGCCGGCTGTCATCTGGATCCGACATATATTCGCCCGATGATCGAGAGCCCGCAAACACTTGAGCAATGAGCGTGACTGTGTTTTCAACGTCGCCGAGCAACGGATCAGGAATGACGTGTTCTTTGTCGGGACTGAACTGAATCGAGCGTGAAATTTGCCGATTCATTAGATCGGTGCGAATGGCTTCGATAGCCGAGTTCACCTTTCGCAATTGTTTCCGATCGCTCTCTGAAGGATCGAAGTTGAGCTGCGGCAGGGTTGCGCTGATATCCAGGAGTCTGCCAACCAGAGCTACGACACCGCCCATTTGAGTCCTGTAGTGTGGCGAATAGGCAGAGCGGCGCAAGGCACGTCGCATTGTTGATGTTCCGAGTACGCTGAAGTCAGTGACTTTCTTTTGAGCTGCCTCATCAGGCGGGCGCTTCTCTGCGTAACAATCTAACAAGTTGTGGACAGCTGCCAGTCGTTCGGCGATGGGAAGGACAATGTCGTCTCCCGGCCTGAAACGCGCAACTGCCAGTTCCGCCGCGGTCGTAACCGCGATTCCTATCGATATCGACCAGACGAGCCAAAGCGTGTCCTCAACATTCGTTTCGGCGGGTAAATGGCGGTCTAAAAAGGGAACCACGACCGCGATCATAATGACGAATGTAGAGGCCACAGCATTGCTGATGGTGCTGAGCGCATAGAAAGCCAGAAAAAAGGTGCCAATGATCCAGAGGAAATGGATCACTGGAAAGTTGATAACAAGCCTTGCAGACGTCAAAACGTAGCCGGCGCTGATGCAGGTAAGGAGAAATATCGTTCCCGCAGACTCGAGCGTGGCTCGCGGAGTCTCACGGGAAATCAGAAGCACATAGATCGCACCCTGAAACGCATAAGGAATACGGAAGGCCATGCAGATAATCATCACGAGAGTCGCCGCAATGACCATCCGTGCGACTGTTTCTGCACGGCGCGGATATGGAGCAAGTTCTTTTTTAAGGAAGTCCAGCAACCACTCAGGTGTGGGTTTTGCGAGAACGGTTTCCGTAAGCATCGACCTGCTCAATACCCGCGTATCACGACCACAGCGGACTCGCTGATGCGAAACAGATCTGCAGGGGGATCTTTCACGCGGACACGCACCGGGTATCGTGATGCCAGGCGGACCCAGTTGAGACTTCGCTGTACATCAGGTAAACCTGGACTCAGCCGGCCAAACACATCCGGATCTGGAGTCACGCCGAAAGCTACACTGTCCACGACTGCCGTGAATAGCTCCGTTGGTCGAGACAGAACATAGACATCGGCCCGCATGCCGGGCTTAATCTGCTTCAGCTGGGTCTCGCGAAAATTACCGACCGCCCACCACGTCCGCGTATCGATGAGCGTGAATATCTCCGCACCTTTGTGCGCGTACATGCCTTCCGAAATCGTCAGATTGGTAACCACGGCATCGAACGGAGAGTACACCTTGCAATTGTCGAGATCGTATTGCGCTGTCTGGATTGCCGACAGTCTTGCGCCGCGCTGAGTGGTCAAAGGCTCGAGTGTCGTCACGGCGTGCTGTGCCTGTGCGATCTGGGCTTTGCTTTGTTCGACGACGGCCTTCGCGCGATCTAGCTGTGCCAACGTCGATGCCAACGCCGCTTTTGAAGCTTCCCATTCCGATCTGGTCTGCTTCAGCGCCTCCGCTTTTGCCACTTCCAGCGTTTTCGCCTGATCCACCTGATCCACGGTCACGAACTGCCTGGCCAGCAGTGGCTCAATCCGATGAAGGTTGTTATTTGCATACGTCCATTCGGCTGCGGCCCGATTCACGCCCTGTGCCGCCGTTGCGACATCCGCCTTCGCGCCTTCAACTGCGGCTTGCGAACGAAGGATGTCCGCCTCTGCGCTCTTGCTATTCGCCTCTGCCACCAGCACGGCGCTCTGTTGTGCGGCAATTGTTCTGCGCTCGTCTGCTATCTGACCTTCGAGGGCTGCCTGCTCGGACTGTGCTCTTTCGAGTGCATAGCGATAGGGCCGATCGTCGATCTCGAAAAGAAGTTCGCCTTTTTTAACGAACTGATTGTCTCGGACATTCAGCCGCACGATTGGACCTTCGACTTGCGGAGCAATACCGATGAAATTGGCTAGAACTTCCGCATCATCGGTGCGCGGCTGTCGATTTGTCTGGAAAACTACAATCAGACCGAGAGCAATGGCGGCCGATATGATGGCAATGCGAAGGGTACGGATTGTTTTACTAGCGGTGTCCGGCTGTTCGACTTCCATAAGGCCTCTTCACTCAAAGAAAATGAGCCAGAGTGCGAATGTGAACACTACCGTGAGGCAGGGATACATCACGATTGGCGGAGAGAGCGCTTTTTCAAGGTGAACGGTTGACAACAGGAAACGAGATCCAGCCGTCAAAAGGATTCCCACGATCAGGCAGACGAGCCATGCGGGGAAAAAGGATCCCAGGACGTTGAAGGATGGAGCCTGTTGACAACCCGCAAGAGGAGACAAGCCAAGCAGGAGAAGCCCTCGCGAAGCAGTCCGTTTTGCCCATCTCACCGTCGACCCTTAGAGCGGACGATTCGCAGCAGGTCTCCTGTTTGAAAGGCCAGTTCAGCCAGTCTGTCGAGCACCTCGGTATGTGCCGCGACGTCCGCGCTTCGAGCCTGTGCCAGCGCCCGTTGCGCCGCCGTAACATCGAGCAAGCTGCGAACGCCGTAGCCGTACGCCTCGGTCGCCGCGGCGAAGGATTGGCCGGCGGCGTCGAGAAGCGCGGTGGCGGCTTGCCTGCGCCGGAATGCTGTTTTTACGTTGGAATAACTTCGCCACACCTGCTCTGCAATCTCATCCATGCTGACTCTGGCCTGAGCCGTGGCCGCATCGCGAAGTTCTTCGGCCCGCAGCAGATTGTTCTTTCGAGCTCCTCCATCAAAAATGTTCCAATCAACGCGCACCCCCGCTGTGAACGGCAGGCCGGTTCTGTGAGCCGCCGGAAACTGCTGCTGCCATCCAAATTGATACTGCCCACCGACGGCACTCTCGAACTTGAGCGAAGGGTAGTAAGCCGCGCGCGCTTCTCGGATTCTGGTCTCGGCTGCATTGACTTCGGCAAACTGTTGCAAGAGGTCGGGGCGTAGTTCCAATGCTCGATCCATTAACTCGTCGATTGACTCCAGGTCGATCTCGGGAGCCGGCAATTCGTCGAGTGACTGGACGCCGATGCTAATGGTTGGCGCAATCCCCAGCACCGTCGCTAAGTCGCCATGAGCGATTTCCTCCGCCCCGCGAGCCGATTGCAGATCATATTCCGCCTGAGCCGTGGCGCTTTTTGCCTCGAGGACGTCTGGAAGTGTGGCAAGTCCATGCGTCAACCGCGCTTCCGCTGCTTCCTGGACGGTCTTTGCGTTCAACAGGCTGGCTTCGGCGGCGTCCACCTGCCCGATGGCGTTCAGTAGCCGGTAATAAGTGTCTGCAACCTGGAAGACGATCTTTCGATGAGTGTCGTTGAAAGCAAAGTTCGCTGCTGAAAGTTCTGCACGCGCCGTAGCAATGCGGCTTGCGCGCCCTCCGAAGTCAAACATCGTGTACCGCAATTGCAACAACGGCTCAAACGTTGCAATCGTCTGACGCACAAAACTGTCATCGAACAACAGGTCGTCGCGATCCACTTGCGAAAACGCAATGCCGGCCAACGCCGGATACAATTCGCTCTGAGCGATGCGCAATGCGGCTGCCCTTGCCTTAGCGCTTTCCCATGCCACCTGTGTTTCCGGGTTGTTGCGCTCGGCAAAATCCACCAGTTCAGCGAGCGAATACAACTTCGTAGCATCGAACGGCAGACGCGAACCTCTCAATGCTTTGGCCTGCTCCCGAATTTCGCGTGCGGCTGCGAAGGGCCAGGAACGGTCCGGCGACGGAGGCGCATTCTGCGGAGATGCGATTGTGGAATTCGCTGCGGTTACTAACAGAAGGACAAGCCATTGCCACGTTGGGTTCTTCACCACTCTTTCTCATTTCGAGGTCAGGTCTTAGCAGCATGTGTCGCCCTCAGTTGATCCTCATCAAACTATCTTGCGGTGTTTGCAGGAACACAAGTCGGAAAAGTACGGAGGCAGAGCTGCGAACATTGCAGGTTCCGATATGCTTAGAGAAGAACCTCCAGGCTCTGAGTATCTATTTCTCTCGCCGCGGAACTCTGCGGCGAGAGCAGGTGTGTGCTGAGAATCGCTCCAGCCACGAGATAGACAATCGTGACGCAGGTCCACATTAACGCCCCCGCGCACTGCTGATCTGCGAGAACGGAAAGGCTGGATTGACCCGATGTCGAGAGGTACACGGGATACGCGACACGCTCGGAGAACACAAGAAATCCGGAAAGGATATCGCACGGCAACGTCGCGAGAAAGAGGTACAAAATAATCGACCAGTCGGGCCGCCTCGAGACACTCGGCCAGGGTTGAACGACCGGCCACCAGAAGAGAAGCCCGGTCCCGAGGAAGGATGCGTGCTCGACCACATGCCACGCTTCCGATTGCATTCCGAGCGTAAACGCAGCCGGAACATGCCATACCACCAACGCTGCAACGGCGGCAAGCCAGCATAACGCGGGTTGCGCGAGCCCCCTTCCGAGTTGCCATACCGGTCGCCAACGAAACAGGGGACCAATGATCGATCGGACGAATCGCCGCGGTAGACCGTGCAACAAGAGCATCACGGGCTCACTCAGCAAGATCAAGGGAGGAGCGAACATCATAAGCAGGAGATGTTGAATCATGTGGCCTGTGAGCGATGCCTCGTCCCATACAGCAATGGGTGAGGCCAACGCGGCCCATATCGAGAAGAGTCCGAGGACAAAGCTGCCGGCGCGCCAGGCCTCAATGACGTTTAAGGAGGTCGAACGAAGCTGAAGCCATCCGCGCAAGTACACCAACGCCGCGAAAATTGTGAGGATAAGCGAAACTGGAGACGATCCCAATGCGCCATGATGAAGGTGTGGCATGGAGCGTCTCCTATCGTCGAGCGCCAGGGCCTTTGCCCGTCAGTTTCTCTGGTCCCTCCTCGATCACTACCTCCCTCGAAGCATCGCGCGCGGGAGCTTGCCCCGGCGGGTGCAACGTTTGGAGAAATGCGACGAGTGCGGTCGTCTCCGGTGGACTCAAGTTTTTCCCATACGTAGGCATGTTGCCGCCTCCTTGAATCACTTGCCGGATGAACTGGTCCTCGGTGAGCCTCACCGCGACGGTGTCCAAGGCAGGGCCTCTTTCCCCGCCGCTCCCTCCAAGGGCATGGCAGTTGCGGCATTGTTTGACTTGAAAAACGAGAGCGCCTTGCCGCTCGAGCGCAGTTGTGCCATGGAGCATCCGCTCCGGCACTGGATCGCCGCTCCAAGCGTTCATGTGTGGGCTCCAGGGCGCGAACTCCGCCATACGCGTCAACGTTCCGAGCGCGATCGCGATCAACAGCACGCTCAAAACCGCAATAGGCCTCCGCCGCCAGCTCTTTTCTCCTTCGCCGGAGAGAAATGGAAGAAGGAGCAACCCGATGATCACCACGACAGGACCAATGAGAACTGCGGGAGTTTCGAGCGACGGGGGGAGCAGCGCAAGTAAGGCATAGAGCCACAGGAAAAAGTAATCCGGCTTCGGCACGGTTTCTATAATCGTCGGATCCGGCCTGCCGCTCGGACCAAACGGACCGAAATAGACCGCGCATGCGGTGACTGCCAGGAGGATGAATGCCGCGAAGAACATATCTTTCCACACGGCGTAGGGAACGAAGGGTGCGCCATCCCTCTTCGTCAATTCATGGTATTCGCTTTCATAAGTAGCTCGTTTCACAAGGCGTCCCGGCATCGGCCATTCGTTGATTCCGAGCCTCAGCACCATCAAGACATGGAGACACACGAAAGCGATCAGCGATCCAGGAATCACGAACACGTGCAGGGCGAAGAATCGGGATAGCGTCGGACCGGCGATGATTGGCCCACCCAGCATCAACCGCAGGAGCGCCGGACCAGCAATGGGAACACGGCTGACGATCGACGCCCCGATTCCGAGTCCCCAATAGGCGTCTTGATCGAAGCGCATTACTTGCCCGGTGAATGCCATGCCGAGTGTCATCAGCAAAAGGAATACGCCGACGATCCAGGTGAGCTCTCGCGGAAACTTGTAAGCGCCAAAGAGGAAGACCTGCATCATGTGGATGAGAACAATCGCCACCATGAAATTCGAGCCCCATCCGTGCAGCGCGCGGATAAACCAGCCCAGAGTCACATCGTGGTTCAGTTCCTGAAGACTGTTCCACGCTTCAGCCGCTGAGGGTACGTAAGTCAACGCGAGGAGAATTCCGGTAGCAAGTTGCAGAAGGAAGACGGTGAGTGCGGCGCTGCCAAACACGTAGAACCAGCTTGCCGCGTTTCGCGGCACGGGATGTTCGGCGGCTTCCCGAATGGGAGCCGCCAGCTGCAGGCGGCGGTCGAACCATTCCCCGATCCTTGCGATCATGCGCATGGCGGTGTCCTTCTGTCGAGAGCGGCAATCGGCGCTCCCGGTGTTGGCAGCTCACCGGCCTGAATGATGATCTGATCCTTCTGAACTTTCCACGGATATTCGACAAGCCCGTGCTCTGGCGGTCCCGAGGCGCGCGAGCCGTCGCGGTAGTACACTCCGCCGTGGCACGGACACATGAACAAACCAGATTGAGGGAACCAGCGAACCGGACAGCCCAGGTGCATGCAGTTGATTGCAAAAACCTGGAATTGATCGCCTTCCATACGCCGCACCCAGCAAGCCGTGTCCGCCGTCTTGCCGTCGGTCGGCGTCACATACGGATTCCGAAAGGTGGCCAGCCGCGTCTCGCCTTCCGGAAACTCGCTGACGGGCCCCAGTGGCACCCAGGCGAGATAGGCGTTCGCGCGCCCGCGCGTAATCGCGGAGAGAAGAAATTGCACGATCGGCACTGCCAATGCGATCCCCACCAATCCGTTGAACAGAATTGCCAACTTCATGAACAGCCCGCGGCGGGTAAGCATAGTGTCATTCGACATCATCAGACTCCTGGTGTGGCTCGTAATTCGAAACGAAGTAAGGCTGCTTGGGATTTTGAACCCGGCGCGAGGCGAGCCAGGTAACGACATCGGTGACTTCCTGATCCGACATCGGCTTGCCGGGCACATTTCCGCGCCAGTCGGGCGCACCCAATTCCGGACGGCCCACGATGACGATCGTGCGCAGCCCCTGATCGCTAACGAGCGCCAGAAAGGATTTATTCGTGATGGCGCTGCCTTTTGGTCCGCCTTCGCCTTCTGGACCGTGACAAGATTCGCAGTAGGTCTCGTACGCGGCTTCGCCTCGCTGGACGTCGCCCATGGATTTCGGAGCATAGGAAGGCGGATTGGCGCCGTCGAGGATTCCCTGCCGGCTCCAGCGCGATCGGATCCCGCTGCTAATCACATCGATCTGCTTGTCCGTCAGCATTCCGCCGGCGCTTTGAGCAAAGGCCGGCATGGACGTTCCACGTACGCCGTTGGTGATAACCTTCCGCATCGTCGTTTCATTCACGATGCTCAGATAAACAGGATCGGCAAGCGCGATGGCAGCTCCGCCTCGTCCTTCCGCGCCGTGGCAACCTGAGCAGTTTTGAGCGTACAGAGTGCTAAATTCCACAACCTCATTCGGCGCCAGAGTCTCCGAACCTCTACGCGGCTTACCGTGCGAAGAGCCGCACCCCCAGAGCAGTGTCATGGTGAGCGTCATGCCCAACGCCGGATTTACATATAGATATCGAAATGGATTCACGGGCGCCGCTCTCCTCTCTCCCTTGGTGGAATGATTCCTGGAGCTTCAATTCCTGCGCGCAGCGCGAACGATAAGTTCTCGCGCGTCGGCATACGCGACTGCCCTTCGACGACGATGCCTGCCACAATGCCGAACGCGACCTGCGAAGCAATGAACCAGGCCCAATTGATGCGGCTCTCCAGCAAGGGATTCAGAAGGCCCAACATCAAGTACAACAGGCCCGACCACAATACTGGCGCGATCAGTCCTCCGAGTACGATCGGACGCCGCGCGAACATGGGAAGCATGGCGCCATAGAGCACCCCCACGAGCGTGGACACGAGGCCATGCAGACCCAACGCAATCGCGAAGCTGTCGGCGTGAAACGAATTCAGTTGCGCCGGATCGAGTCTGAGTGATTCGGCGTAGACCACAGCCGCAAGAAGATTGATGGGATACCAGATGCTTCCAGCCTTGAGGAGCCCATAGCCACAGGCCAACACGGCCATAGCGAAGCCTCCGGCCAATCCGCCTTTCACGCCGGCCGATACCGGATACGTGTGGACAGGAAGCCATGCGCGTAACTGATCTGCCGTGACCGGAAGCCGTTCGACGATGCGGCGGCGAGTCGTTACGCGAAAATCCTCCGAAACGACGGTTACAGCTTCTTCATGTTGTTGAGGGAATACTTCGCGAAACCAGCCCGCGCAAGCCGCCACCGAAAGCACGGCGCCGAGAACGGTCACTGACACGCTCGTCAGGAGTCCCGCGAACAACAAGGTAAATCCAAACGCCAAAACAAGCGGCCACGCTGTCGATGCGGGCACGTCGATCTCACGTGGAGCCGCGGAGTTTTCGCCCGTTTGTTCCGCGGGTAGCTCGGTTGCCATTTCTTCTCCTGCTTCTCGTCTTCTCAGCGCCTGACAATGTAGACCACGGTGAAGACGACAACCCAAACGCTATCGACAAAATGCCAATACAACGAAAGCACGCCGACGCGAGCACACTGATCACGGCCGAGACGGCCTGCCAACCCGAACGTGAGCACGATGCAGAGCATGACCAGGCCTGCGGTGACATGAAAAGCGTGCAGACCAACGAGTGAGTAATAGGTCGTTCCAAAGAGGTTCGTGGAGATCGTCAGCCCGTGTTCGTAAATCAGACGGTGCCATTCGTGACCAGTGCCGTAAAGAAAGAGGGCGCCTAGAACGATGGTAAGCATCCACAAGCCCAGGAATCCGCCTCTCCTATCGAGTGCAAGGAACTTTCCCGCGAAGTGGATTGTGAGACTGCTGGACAACAAACAGATCGTATAGAAGATGGGGGTCTCGAGCACGTCGCGCGGAATCGGTCCTGTGAGACTCTTCCCCAGGTAAAAGAGATAGGCAACGACGAAAATTGTGAAGATGGCCGATTCGGCGATGATGAGGGCGGCCATCCCGACCGTTCCACGATACGGAAGACTCCATGCTTCAGGGGTGTCAAGGGCCGGGGTCGTGATTGCATTCGTTGCGCTCATCGCTCTCTCCCTTTCTTAGTGTCGGGCCCACCGGCCAGGCCACTTCGGTACACCGCTTCGCGGCCTCCTTGATTGGGCAATGGCCGGTCCCCCCACATACTCACTCGTAGCGGCTGTCCGGGTCTTCGGGATGTTTCAGATCCCACAACGGACGGCGGCTGGCGACTGTCGGGATGGAAGCAAAGTTGTACGCTGGCGGCGGGGAGCTTACGGACCATTCGAGAGTCCATGCGTCCCAGGGATCATTCCCTGCCGTGTCTCCCTTCCAATAAGAAACGACAAGGTTCGCTACAAACACCAGAACGGCGATGCCTTGAATGAATGCGCCGATCGAGACGATCAGGTTCATCGTGTCCCAACCGCGGCCCGGCTCGTAGGTGTAGATGCGGCGCGGCATGCCGAGCAGTCCAGGAATGTGCATTACGTCGAACGTCATGTGAAAGCCGAGCACGAAAAGCCAGAAATGGATTTTGCCCAGCCTTTCGCTCAGCATTCTTCCAGTGATTTTCGGATACCAGTAATAGAATGCAGCGAAGAGCGCGAACAGAATTCCGCCCACGATCACGTAGTGAAAATGCGCCACAACAAAGTACGAGAGACCCAGTTGCCAATCAAAAGGGGCTGACGCAAGCATGATTCCGGTGAGGCCGGCGATCAAAAACTGAAACAGAAATGCGATGCAGAACAGCATCGGTGTCTTGAATTGGATCTTCCCGCCCCACATCGTGCCAAGCCAGTTGAAGATCTTGATTCCCGTCGGAACACCTACCAGCATCGAAGTGATCGCGAAAAAGCTGTTGGCGTAGGAGTTCATCCCGATTGTAAAAATGTGGTGCGCCCACACACTCATGCTCACGAAGGCGATACAGACCGTGGCTGCGACCATGACCGGGTATCCGAAAATCGGTTTTCGGGAAAATACCGGGACGATTTCCGACATAAAAGCAAAACAAGGGATAATCAGGATGTACACCTCGGGATGTCCGAATATCCAAAAGAAGTGCATCCAGAGCGTGGCAGACCCACCCGCCTGCGTATCGAAGAAGTGCCCCCCCAGATACCGGTCCACGAGCAACATGATCTGCGCCGCCGATAGCGGCGTAATCGCGATGAGAACCATTCCGGACATCACCAAGGTGAGCCACGCCAGCAGGGGCATGCGGCTGAGGCGCATCCCTGGGCATCGCAGACAAAGTATGGTGGCGATGAGATTGATGGCCGTCCCGATGCTCCCAAATCCCGAAACCAACACCGCGATCGTCCAGTAGTCCGAGCTGAAGCCTGGTGAAAACGCGCGGGAGGGCAAGGGAGCGTACGCCCACCATCCAATGTCCGGTGCGTTGCCGGCGCCATATAGTCCGTTTCCACCCAGAAAACTGAAGTACAGCAGAAATCCACCCAGTGCGGTCAGCCAGAAACTGAACGCATTCAGCCGTGGAAACGCCATGTCCCGCGCGCCGATCATCAGTGGGACCAGGTAGTTCGCAAACCCGAACAGAACGGGCATGGCCACGAAGAAAATCATGGTCGTCCCATGCATCGTAAACATGCGGTTGAAGACCTGGGGCGAAACAAAGTGGTTGTGCGGATACATCAGCTGGATGCGAATGATGACGGCTTCGACTCCACCGATGACAAGAAAGGTCAGGGCGTAGAGGATGTACAGAATGCCCAGCTGTTTGTGATCAACCGTGGTCACCCACTCGTGGAGCGTCTGGACCCACGGCTGGCCGCCAACCTGCACGTTCCGAATGGCCATCGCATCCGATGACATAGCTGGTCTCCTGATTCTCCGGCTAGCGGAGCGTCTCCATATAACGCACAAGTGCCTCCAGGTCCGCGTCGCTTAGTTTCATGGCCGGCATCAACGCCCCGGGCTTAATGGCGTCAGGGTTCTGAATCCACAGACGTAGGTTTTCCGCTGTATTTTCGGCCGCACCGGATGCGATCGTCACACGGCTCATCAAGTGTGTCAGATCGGGACCGAAGCGTCCGTTTGCGGCGGTACCGCTAATCGTGTGACAGTTAATGCATGCGGTCGTTTCGAAAACGCGCCTGCCGGCGATCGCCTTTTCGTCTTGAATCGCGGGCTGCAGTTGTGCGCGAACCCACGCGTCGAAATCTTCAGCACTGTCCACGGACACGCGCAGAAGCATCTTGGCGTGTTGCGTCCCGCAATATTGCGCGCACTGGCCGAGAAAGATGCCTGGGCGAAACGGATCCACCCACATCTGGTTTATCCGATTCGGAATCAGGTCGGTTTTACCGGCAAGTTGAGGAATCCAGAAGCTGTGGTCAGTGTCGGCGGAAAGCAACTTCAGGAATGTTGGCTTAGGACGTGCAGGATCGCTCACGGGAATGTGCAGCTCGTTTGCCGTCACGATCCCGAGCCCTGGATACCGAAACTCCCACCAGAACTGGTGCCCAATGGCGGTGACCTCTAGAGCTGTCGCGGGTTTTGGAGCATCCTGGACCGCATGGATCACTCGTGCCGTAGCCAGAAACAACACGACTACGATCAGTATCGGAATGATCGTCCAGGCCAGTTCAATTTGCGTACTCCCGTACACCTGTGCCGGCTCACGGTCGGCATCCGCCGTCCTGCCACGGAACTTCACGACGGAGTACACAAGCAAAGTAAAGACGACGACGAATATGATTGCCGTAATGGCAAGCACAAACATCGACAAATGAAAAATCGACTTGGCCGGTGTGGACTCGGGCGCGAAGATATTCGTGAGACCCGTTGATGACGCTGCGGGCTGGGCCGCGCCAGCCGTGGACCAGAACAAGAACGCGAATATCTGAAACGCGCTCAGTGTGATCGAATCTTTTATGCGCCGCACTTGCGTTGATCGAGTCTCTGTGAACTTCGGGCCTACCCTGCTATTGCCCGGTGACCTTTGTCTTAAAACGAAATCTGCCGCGGCGCGTGACAAGCTGCCTCCGTTCGGTGAGGTCGACTGCATCGATATTAGCGATCGATACATACTGTGCGTACCATTTGTTCAAGCCCCCGGCCCGCATTCCTCTTTTATCCTTCGAATGAATTCTGCCTCAGGATAAATCCCACCTGCGGCTCGCTTCACTCCGGTGAAATACGGCAAACGGAGTTGAAATGTCCTGAAATGTCCCGAACGCAAACGGCGCGCCTATCACCAGGCAAGCACCGCTTGTTGTACAGCACTTGCGTAGGCTTGCAAGCTGATATCTTTTTGCGGACAACTGCTATTCAGCGTGCGCATGTTAACCGGCGGGCACCACAGTGGTATCGAAGTGGTCAAGTATGCTCGGTTTTATAACCCGCACTCGATGACACCTCGTTAACACCGAAAAATAAAGAATCGAGGCTCGGCGCCGGTTAGTGGACGACGACACGTAGGTCGGTGATCTCGTGAATTCCGTCGCGAAATATACGTTCTTCAGCGACTACGCTCGGCCGGCGATCCGGGTCTCGGCCTTGATGAAGCTGCCCACGATCTTCATCTTTGGTTTAGGCTAGCCCCTCGGAAGGATCATCAGTACAAACAGTGACGGAAGATAGATGATGGATGCTGCAAGCAGCCAGCGTGCCGCCGAGTTGGATTTAAGAAGCGCGAACTGGACTCCGTAGTAGAAGAACCCAAGACTCAGGATCAAGGCTCCGATGCAGTAGAACATGCTCGGCTGGCCTGCGAAGGCGGGAAGCAGACCCACGGGTACTAAAACCAAGAGTGGCAAAAGAGTTTGCAAAGTCGCCAAACGGGTCCTCGCGTGGGGATGAGGCAGCACTAGGTAGCCCGCGCGATCGTAGTCGTCACGGTACATCCAGGCGATTGCCATGAAGTGCGGAAACTGCCAGAGGAAAATCACAGCGAAGAGTGTCCATGCCTCGAAGGTGAGCTTACCGGAGGCTGCGGCCCAGCCGATGAGAGGAGGCATGGCGCCTGGAACGGCCCCGACGACAGTACAAAGCGGTGTTTTTCTTTTGAGTGGTGTGTAGAAAAACAAGTAAGACAATAACGTGATAATCGCGAGCAGGCTCGCAAGTCCATTCACGGCTACCGCGAGACAAATGCTGCCGGCCGCCGATAGCGCGACACCGAACCAGAGGACGGCCGAGGGATTGAGCCGGCCGGCAGCGAGCGGCCGCCGGGCCGTCCGACGCATTTGGGCATCAAAGTGTCGCTCGATGTATTGATTCAGGCTGCCGGCGCCGCTGGCGACCAGCATGTACCCAACACCGCGTTGATCAACAGCCGGAATGGAACATCGCGCGACTGCGCTGCACAGCTCAAGTAGAAACCCGCGAAAGTTGCGAACACAATCAGGAAGTTGACTTCCGGTTTGGTTAGCACCAAGTAGTCGGACAAAA
>Ga0209058_1000395_pt1 | contig 36910 bp, 33 predicted proteins | sample GraSoiAngelo_147_FD_185904 | JGI IMG/M metagenome (GOLD analysis project Ga0209058, IMG submission 185904) | Grasslands soil microbial communities from the Angelo Coastal Reserve, California, USA - 14_1009_05_40cm (SPAdes) (version 2) | ecosystem: Environmental > Terrestrial > Soil > Grasslands ... | reverse complement strand
GCCATGACGAACCGGGGAAGCCGATTCATCAGGGTGGATAGGGAGACCTTGTTGCGCACGAGTGCTTTCAACACGAGCAGGACGGCCATTGTCCCATCTCTGACAGGGTGGTGTGGGGCATAGAAAATGCCGCCATTCTCTTCACCCCCAATAACCGCGCCAGCCCTGATCATGGTTCGTGACACCTCGACGCTTCCCACCTTCGTCAGGATGAGCCTTCCATGCCTCTTCTTGACAATCTCTCCGACAGCCATGGAAGAATTGAGCGGCGTGACCACCTTGGCTCCCGGCTTATTCTTGAGTACCTCGTCGACGACAAGTGCAAACGATCGGTCTCCCCACTGTATTGTGCCTTTTTCGTCAGCAAATATGGCTCGGTCACCATCTCCGTCGTGAGCGACTCCGAAATCCGCCCCCACCTGCTGAACCATTCCTGATAGAGTCGCCAGAGTTTCAGGCCTAGGCTCCGAGAGTCGACCGGGAAAGCGGCCATCGATATTGTCATTTACACCGAAAACACTGCAGCCTAGGTCTCGCAGAATCTTGGGCGTGGTGAGAGCTGCTACTCCATTGCCCACGTCAACGACCGCTTTGATGTGGTGGAGTTTTTCTGAGATTTCTTGGGCTTGCGTCCGCAGGCCGTTGAAGTAGGGGTTCAACCCGTCTATCGGTTTAACGCGCCGTCCCGGCTTTTTTCCGAGCTTCCAAGTATTACGCTCCACTAAGAACTCAATCTTCGCCTCGAGTTTCCGCGATACTTCTACACCATCGGAGGCAATTACTTTGAACCCGTTGTACTCGGGGGGGTTGTGGCTGGCGGTGACCATCACTCCACCTGCCCCTTTCCCGTTTTTTACGAGAAACTGGAGAGCAGGGGTCGTTATGAGTGCATAGTCTGTGACATCGCAGCCTTGAGAGAGTATTCCGGACACTACTCCCTCGCAGAGCATCATTCCGGAGGTCCTGCCGTCCCTCCCGACAGCGACGGGTCCTGGTTTGAAGAGAAGTCCCGTGCTAGAGCCCAATCTATAAGAAAAGTCAGCATTAACCTCCTTCCCGACGACTCCTCGAATTCCGTTGGTCCCGAAGAGTCTGGGCGGAGCTTTGCTGGGTCTCGTGAGCATGGTGGTTGTTCCGGATTGGAAACAGGCTTGTCTAATAACTAAACTCGTCATAGCGAGAGTGCTTGCATTGTCCTCTCGGCGACCCCACGTAGTCTTTGAAGCAGGGTACAGACTAGTTTGGGAATAGGGAAAGTCACCTAGTGGAAACCAGATAGTAGGAAGAAGTCAGATTGCCGGTGGCCACAGCTTTTGCACCGTGCCAGATAACCGGCTTCTTCACAATTCAAGACAAGGCAAAGAACCCTTTGCGAGTCGGCTCCACCGGCGCAGGGGTCAATCTGGAGGAGGGGGTCACTACCACGGTTTCAGTCACCGAAGCATCGAGATCGAGAACGAGGATAACTCTCAACGGCAACATCCTACCGAATCCTGTTGTTTCAAAGGAGGTCGTCCGCCAATACCTCCATCGAGATGGACGAACGTGGAATGTACGGGTCTCACACAGTTGCGAACTTCCCATAGGTTGTGGATATGGCACGAGTGGGGCGGGTGCCCTGAGTCTCTCCTTCTCCCTCAACCAAGTCTTGGGCGAGCCTTTGACATCGTTTGAAGCAGCGGCAGTAGCTCACCAAGCGGAAGTCACAACAAAGTCGGGTCTTGGAACGGTCACGTCAGTCTTCTTTGGAGGTGTCCTTGTTCGACTCACGCCTGGCAGTCCAGGACTCGCTCGGGTGACAAAGACACCGATTTCAGATTCGTCGAGAGTCGTATCTGGCAGCCTGGGCCCATTGCCAACTAGAACGGCTCTTTCGAACCGCCGGTTTGCGAATCGAGTGAATACGTGTGGTTCCGGGCTGGTTCAAATGTTTCGACGCCAATCGAACGATACGGGCTTTTTACTGATTTCAAGGAGGTTTGCCGACTGCCTAGGTTCCGCTAGCCCACGGCTCAAGGGTCTATTTAGACTCGGCGATGAGTTCGGAGTAGTCTTCAGCATGATGATGATAGGCGAGTCGGGTTTCACAATAGTCTCCGGGAGGATGGTTGAGGAGGCTGCAAGACTCATGAGAGTCGCAGGATTTGTCCCGCGAATAAGCCGAATTGCGAATGAGGGGGCACGTCTGGTTTGAAGATTTCCCAAAGCCACCCTCGTTTTGAATCTCTCAGAACTCGGGAGTTGCTCGTCCAAGCCGTCATAAACGGGATCGTTGCCCCTCAGGGCCTGCTCGCCCATGGAAGGGGAGAGGCCTTCGATTATCTGATTGGCGAAAAGACTCTGCCATCCGCCCGGAAGGCCGCCAAGGTAGCTGCGGCGAGTCTTCTCCTCGCTGACCATCCCGTCATCTCAGTCAACGGTAACGCAGCTGCTCTTGTTCCGAACGAACTTGCACACCTTGCTTCAACTATCCCCGCGGACATAGAGGTCAACCTGTTCCATAGGAGCCTAGAACGAGAGAAGAAAATTGCTTCCGTGTTGAAACGCCTAGGCATCAAGAACGTCCTTGGGGTTGGAGCTGAAGCGTCAACGAGGATTTTAGGGATCTCGAGCCCCAGAAGAAATGTCGACCCTGACGGACAGGGTAGGTCCGATGTTGTGCTTGTTCCTTTGGAAGATGGCGACCGGACTCTCGCTCTCCGAAAAAATGGACAGACGGTCATTGCAATCGACCTCAACCCGCTTTCGAGGACGGCTCAGCAAGCTTCAATCACGATTGTCGATAACATCACTCGAGCGCTTCCGATTCTCGTGACAGAATCGAGGCGACTCAAGAGGCAGGATAGGGAATCGCTACGTCGTTTAGTTCGAGACTTCGACAATCGTAAAAATCTGGAGTCAACGATACGAGAGATTATCGCTTACTTGGGGAAGTGGAACCGTTGACCGAGCATAGGGCCGAGCGGAAGAAGACCACGATTCCTGACCTTCAGAAGATGAAGGTTGAAGGTCGGAAGATTGTCATGGTGACCTCGTACGACTTTCCCAGTTCGCAGATTGCTGACCAGGTTGGAGTAGATTCCATCTTGGTGGGGGATTCATACGGGATGGTCGTGTTGGGGTACGAAACGACGATACCTGTTACCATGGACGAGCTGCTGCCAGTCTGCAGAGCAGTGAACAGAGGAAGCAGTCGTCCCCTCTTAGTGGGAGACATGCCATTTCTCTCCTTTCAGGTATCGCAAGAGGATGCGATCAGGAACGCGGGACGATTCATCAAAGAGGGCGGAATGGAGGCCGTTAAGATTGAGGGGGGCAAGGAAATGGCCCTTATTGCAAGGTCCATAGTGGACTCTGGTATCCCAGTTCTCGGCCATATCGGGGTCACCCCGCAAACCGCGACACTCCATGGGGGCTACAGAGTTCAAGGCAGAACAGCGAAGGAAGGAGAACGACTAATCGCCAACGCCAGGGCTCTCGAGGAAGCGGGCGCGTTCGGAATAGTTCTTGAGATGGTCACAGAAGAGGTCGCTGGTAGGATTACTGGAGCACTCGAGATTCCAACTATTGGCATAGGCTCTGGACGCTACTGTGACGGCCAGGTGCTGGTTCTCAACGACGTCCTCGGACTCTATTCGCGATTTACGCCGAAATTCGCGAAGAGATACGTTGACCTCTCGCAGATGATCCAGAGGGCGCTACAAGAATATTCAGGAGAAGTCCGCTCTGGCCAGTTCCCGTCGATGAACAACGTGTTTTCGATGGACCCAGCTGAAGTGTCGAAACTTGGGCCGAGACGGAAAGGGTAGTTGCTTCAGATAGGCATTGTCGGCGCGGGCGCGATAGGGACCCTCTTCGGAGGACTGTTGCAACGCGCCGGAAACGACGTTACGCTAGTTCACCGAGACCCTAGGGTTGTAAGTGCGATTCGGAAGAAGGGCGTCCGAATAAGAGAAGGACGGAAAACCGTGAGAGCAACTGTAAGAGCCTCTCGGGCTCCGGCCGACTTGACGACCGCTGACGTGGTTTTCTTTACGGTGAAAGCCTACGATACCCGACAGGCGGCTGGGATGCATAAAGGGCGAGTCGGAAAGCGTTCTGCGATCCTCAGCATTCAAAACGGGCTAGGGAATCTCGAGACGCTTGCAGACGTATTCAAGTCAAATCCCGTTCTAGCCGGCTCCACAACCGAGGCTGCTTTGGCATTAGGCCCGGGTCTAGTTCTCCATGCCGGGAGGGGACACACCCAGATTGGCACGATGCAGGGCCGGGTGCAGGTAATGCGCGCGAAGGTTGTTCAGGAGCTTAGCCGCGCGGGCTTACCTGCAAAGTCCAGCAGCGACATGTCCAAAGTCATCTGGGAAAAGACAATCCTCAACTCTGCGATTAACCCGATCTCTGCGATAACGCGGCTTCAAAACGGGGAGATTCTCAAGATACTACCGCTCCGAGAACTAATGCGACAGGTTATTAGGGAAGGAGCCGCAATCGGGCGTGCTGAGTGGATACCTATCGACTCCGCTGGACTGTGGCGGAACGCGTTGCGTATCCTCAAAGCAACAGCGAAGAACCGATCTTCAATGCTCCAGGATATCATGCACGAACGTATGACTGAGATCCTTCAACTGAACGGGACTCTCGCGGAATACGGCGCCAAGCATCATTTGGCGATCCATCTCAACCGTGCCCTAACGTCACTAGTCCGTGGAATCGAGATGTCCTACTCTTGAAGGTCGCGCACGAATCCTAGAGTTGTCGAGAGTCCATCCATCTTCTTTCGAAGGCGTCGGCGAACACTCTAATCATTCCCGCGTTCGTTGAGAAGTGTGGGCGAAAATACTTCGCAGGTTTCCCTTTTTCATGGTTTGCCCATATTAGGAAGACAAGTTCCTTGTTGTCGGCGAGTGTTCCCCTTACGGGGTACCAGTCTTCTTTCGGCTGTCTGACTTCAAGCCCGAGCTTCTTCAGCTCACCCGCCCTCCGTTGCGTATCCGGGTCCTTGGGCGTCATTAAGACTCGGAACTTTACACCCCTCTCCCGTGCTCGATAGATTTCCTCCTGCACTTTACTAAACCATCCGAATGTCTCCGCGGACACTAGGACCTCCCTCGTCGCATCTCCAATGACAGCAACTGTTTTGACCTCCATTTGCCCCAGGTCTCTTAACGGTTCGAGAATGTCCTCCGGCTTGATGCCGAGTCTGGTCTCCCAGAAGAGTGGCTCTAGAATTGAAAGCAGTTGTGAGGCATTTTCGCTAAGTGTCTCAAGTTTGCGCGTGAGCTCCTGACGATTCATTTCTTGGATTTTGGAGACGAATATTTTTGGCTCTGCGGCTTCGAGCCTGTTACTGGTTATTCTTAGGAGGCCCTTTTCGACGAGGCTCTTGACGGCTTCTTGGGTTTCGTGGGATCCAATCTTGGATTGGGACAGGACTCCTTCGATGCTATCTCCTGTTGGCTTGTTCAAAAGTTCGAAGTATACCGAGCATTCGTCCTCCGAGAAACCCAGTTCCTTCATTAGCCGCTTGGCGTTGTCGCTCATCATCTTGCCGCGGCCGCCTGATGACTGGGGGGATTTAAGGGGCCGAAGCGAGCGGGAGGCCTCTGCAGCCTACTTGTCCCTTAACCCTGCGAATGAAGTTTGGACAACCGAAACATTGGACGAAAGAGACTCTCTTCTCTAGAACGGGGCAATCTACAGCTTCCTTCTTCATTCTCGCAAGCTGCTTTCCACCGACGACTCCTTTGAGGTCTTGGACGTACTGCTTTGGAGTCGGTGAGACTTTCTCCGGGGCCAAGATTTCCACCGAGTATTTTGCATCGGGCGGATCCTCGGCCAACGTTCGTCGGCCTGACGGCTTGTCCTTCCGCTAATTATTCCTTTGTTACTCTTTGATGGGTGGGCCCGCAAGGCCCGGTCCAGCGAAATCGGCATGATAACGTGAACTGGGCTTTGAATTGATGACACGTGTCTCATACTTTCGCGATACGATTTGTTCAAACGAAAGAGGAGAAGGTACTGAAACCGCAACCAATATTTATCAACAGCCGGACGGTAGCTCGTCTCGCCGAAATTGGAAAAGCGTCTTCTGATTCTGCCTCTTGCTTGGGCGTCCTTTGGAATCGGAGAAGTCTACGCCCTTCGGTATCTGTTCGGAGACATCATTAACTCGGTTCCATTTATCCCGAACGACAAGCCGATCGGAGGCTCAGTCCTCAACGTACTCTTCTTCAACAGTGCGGTTCTCTTGGGACTCATCGGAATCAGTCTCTATGCTCTCGGGTTCTGGAAAATCGATTTTTCGAGTCGGAAGTCAAAGGCTGACGTCTTAGCCCTTTCAGTCTTGATGGTAAGCGGCTTCCTTCTATGGTATACGCCTGTGGCGCTGTTTGCCGCGCTAGTGGCACTGGTCTACTTCTTGGCCGTTTCCCTCGAGTAGTCCCGTTTGAGCTCTGAGTCGACAATAGTCGTCTGCGCCCACAATGAGGCTGATTACATTAGACTGTGCTTGGAGTCACTCGTCGCCCAGACGCTTCGCCCGACTCTAATCATCGTTGTCGCAGACAGATGCACAGACGGAACCATCAGTGTCGCTCGTGATGTGCTGAACGGAACCAATTCAACAATCATAGAGAAGAAGGCTCGTTCCTGGCGCTACAGCATATCTGAAAGTCTCGAAATCGCTCGCCATAGAGCGGTCGGCGATGGTTTGGTTGTGGTTGATGCGGACATGACCGTTCCTCGAAATTTTCTTGAGAGGCTTCTCCCACAATTAACCCAGTACGCTTCTGTGTCAGCGTTTGCCCGCACTGATCCGACTCAGGGCCTTCTTAATCGAGTTGTCTTGGTTTGGGAAAGGACTTATTCTTTCGCCCCACTGGGTCAGCAGCCGAGGGGGGGAGCGAGAGCAATTTCCTCGAAGAGTCTGGAGAAGATAGGTGGATTTCGTGACGTTCAGGCATGGGATTCTGATATTGACCAACGGTTTCGGGTGATGGGTTTCAAAGTGAAACTGGACAGGAGATTAGTTGTTCTTCACCGTCGAAAAATGACTTTACGGCGCTCGATTCACTACCAGATTCAGATGGGCAGGGCTAGACGGGAATTGAAAGTGTCTCTTGCCAGAACTGTACTGCACGCTTTGGTCAGACTCAGGCCTTTCGTAATCTACGGTTACCTTAAAGAGGTCAATCAGGGCGGAACCCGCGATAAGTAGCCTGGAGAAATCTGCACCTCTTGGATCACCCGTCAACCGCTGTGATTCTTTCAGGAGGTGCAGGGTCCCGCCTCAGACCCCTCACGAACGACATCCCTAAGGGCCTGGTGAAGGTCGCCAACAAGCCGCTTCTGCAATGGGTGATAGAATGGCTGAAGGTAAACGGTGTGACCGACCTGGTGATTGGCGTCGCCTATTTGAAAGAGAAGATAACCCGCTACTTCGGGAACGGCAGCAGGTTCGGTGCAAGCATTCGATACAGCGTTCACTCGGTGGAGGGTGGAACGGGGGAGGGTTTCAGACTCGCCGTCAGCAGGTATGTAAATGATGACTGTTTCTTTGCTCTTAACGGCGACCAAATTACTGACCTTAACCTTATGGCGATGTATAGGTTGCACGCGAGGGGAGACGCGATGGCAACCCTGGCCGTTGTGCATCCCAGACTTCCTTTTGGATTGGTCCTCACGGACAGAGAAGGCTACTGTACGGGTTTTCAGGAGAAACCGCTCATGGAGAACATTTACTCATCCTCGGGGGTTTACGTCTTTCAGAGAAGCATCCTCGCCCATCTTCCTGTAAAGGGGGATGTTGAGAAAACCACGTTTCCGAGGCTCGCGAAGAAGAGGAAGTTGAAGGCATACATACACAAGGGATCCTTCACAACCGTCAATTCGCTAAGAGAGCTCGAAGAGGCTGATCGTGAAATGCAAGGAGTGGCAAGAAAACGAAGGCGCTGATAACAGGGATAACTGGATTCATCGGTTCGAGACTGGCGGCGAGACTGGTCGCAAGCGGCGACACGGTTTACGGCTTGGTAAGACATTCCTCTGAGAGGGAACTATCGAGGCTCCGGCAGATCGGTTCACAAATTCACTTGGTGGAAGGTGACCTTGGAAGGTATCACTCGGTTCTCTCCGCAGTACAAACTTCTGAGCCCAACGTTGTTTTCCATCTTGGCGCGTTGACGCCTGTCCGGCTTTCCTTCGATGATCCATACCCCTACATTACCGCGAACTTTGACGGTACGGTCAACTTGGTTCACGCGATACTTGGTGAGTCTCCGAATTCTCGGCTAATCGTAGCCTCGACTGCTGAGGTTTACGGTTGGCAAGGTGGAGACAGACCGATAAGGGAAGATGCGTTGCTAAGCCCTGCGTCGCCATATGCGGTGACGAAGGTAGCCGCAGACCAATACGTCCAAATGGCGAGCAAGGTATACCATCTCAATGGAACCGTCCTCCGACCGATTAACAGTTACGGCCGGACGGGTGAAAGCGGTTTCCTAGTTGAATACTTGATCTCGAAAATGCTGGCTGGCGAGACATGTTATCTGGGCACCCCAGACTCGGTCCGAGACTACATGTACGCCGAGGATCACGTGACCGCCTATGTCGAGGCGGCTAGCAGTCCAAAGGCGGTGGGACAGGTTTACAATGTGTCCCCTGGAAACCCGGTGACCAATGCCGACCTTGCAAAACGCCTATCGAATCTGACGGGGTTCTCAGGCAAGATAGTTTTCGGGTCCTATCCGCCCGGTTATCCGCAAAGACCCAGCTCCCAGGACCCAGTATACCTAGTCCTGGACAGTTCCAAGATAACCCGTGAGCTGGGCTGGAGGCCGAAGTTTACGCTGGATCAAGGATTGAAGCTGACAGTTGACGTGTGGAAAGCTGACAGGAAAGCTCGAGTCGTGTCCGCCCAGACTCTTAACTAGCTCTGACGCGTTCCGAGTGAGGGCTAGGGTCCCGATGAAGAGCTTGGATCCTCTTCAATGGCGATGAACCCTGCGTAGCCGCACGTTGCGCAGAGGTACCTGTTTGGGACTATCCATCCCTCAAGCATAGTTCTGGATGTTCGCACGGGCGAGCCGCATCTAGGACAAGCCAGCGGGCCGTTTCCCCTTTTCCTGATTGAGCGGATGACTTCGCGTAGTGAGGACAATGGCTGATTTGGGCACCTAGTGAAGTTCTATGCTGGCTTCCGGGAAGCCGGCGCCAACTAGGACTTTCTTGACCTTGTCTCGGTGGTCTCCTTGCAGAATTATGGCGTTGTTCTTTGATGTTCCACCGCAAGCGCAGTAGGTCTTGAGTTTCGTTGCAAGGTCTTGTAGGTTGACACTCTTACCGTCTATTCCTTCAACGATGGTTGCGGGTTTGCCCCATTTTCGCATTTCCATGCGGACCTTGACTGTCTGCTGCTCCATGCTGATGGTGCCGCAGACGCAGAGGTCCTTCGGAAGACCGCAGGTCGAGCAAACGTCGGCCATTCTAGAGGCCTAAGACTCCTTTCAGATTATCGTCCACAATATTACGGGGGGCTAGTGGCGTATTTAAGCGTGCCATCGAGTCATGAATGGAGGTGGTCAAATCCCGAGGTAGAGGAAGAAGAGAAACCAAAACAACCAGCCGAGCATTAGGACAGCAGCTATCGTAGGCTTCTCGTGCAAAGCTAGACATCCAGTAAGAACAGCCATCGAATCCGCCTAAGGCGGGATTGTAACCTCTACCGGACAGGAGGAGTAGTGGCTATTGATTCGGGGCGTGGTGGGATGGGCTGATTTTCGTTGTCCATGCCCTTTTAACGCGCTTGGTGCCCTCCAGATAGCTGTAGTTCTCTCGAGGTATCAGCGGCCTGTCCATGGCGGAGAATGCATCCAGAACCAAGTGATAGCCCTAAATATCTCATAGCCCCTACATAGTCAATAGTAATAGTGAGTAGACGGTATGTCTGATAGAATCAGCGTCTCCATCGAGTTAGAATTTTTCAACAAATTCCTCTTTAACGCATTAAAAAGAAGCCTCTCCAACGCCACCCCCAAGAAGAAGCTGGAAATCATCTACTACTACTCACGGGACCCACGGGTCAAATTCTCTATCGCAATGACCGGGTACACAACGACACCGCCTCCAGCCCCACAATGGGCTACAGTGTTCAACAACCTACAGAACATGCGGCAGTACTTGCGATAAGCCTACGGTGTTGCCAGGCCAAGGGACTCTTTGAGTCCTTTGTACCTGTTTCGAACAGTGACCTCTGTAACGTTTGCAATCTCAGCTATTTCCTTCTGAGTCTTCTTCTCGGAGGTCAGAACGCAGGCCACGTAGAGTGCCGCAGCGGCTAGACCCATAGGGTCTTTGCCCGCCACAACTCCTCTCTTGCGGGCTTCCTTGAGCACCTTGATCGCCTCCTGTTGTGTCTGCATTGTTATTTCGGCGCGGCTGGCTATTTTTGAGATGCAACGGATCGGGTCCTCAACGGGCATCGACATCTCCAGTTCGCGCAATAATAGTCTGTAGCAGCGGGCAACATCCTTCTTCTTAATCCTGCTTGCACTTGCAACCTCCTTGAGTGTTCGTGGTGTTTCAGAGCTCCGGCACGCGGCGTAGAGGCTGGCTGCTGCTATTGCTGCTATTGAGCGTCCACGGACTAGTCCATTGTCGAGGGACTTGCGGTAAACGACAGCTGCGCTTTCTTTGACGTTTGGCGGCACGTGGAGTCTGTCTGTAAGACGGTCGAGTTCGGCCATAGCTTGTGCTAGGTTTCGATCGCTGCTAGAGTGAACACGGGTTCGTATCTGCCACTTTCGGAGGCGGAGCATCTCCATTCGCGTCTCCATCGGTAATTGTCTGCCGTAGGCGTCACGGTTGACTCGGTCGATTACTGTGCTGAGGCCTTTGTCATGTATGGCGAAGCTTGAGGGTATTCCGACTCTTCCTCGCTCGTCCTTCTCCTCCTTGGTGAAGGCTCGCCACTCGGGGCCGCGGCTCATGGCATTGGCCGTGAGCACCAGGCCGCAGTCTTGGCAGATTGTCTCTCCCTGGTCGAAGTCCTCGATGAGGTGTAGGCTGCCGCACTCTGGGCAGACGTGTATCCTCGGGTTTCTTCCGGGACCAGGTGTTGGTGCGGCCATCTTAGTGTGTCCTGGCTCTCCAGGCTTGAAGGGAGCAGACTGTTGTGCGGTTGGTGTATTCCCCGAGAATGTCCAAGCTAAGGAGGGCTGGAAAGCGGGGTCGGTGAAGCATATTTAAGCTTTTCGACAAGTATATAGGCTAGTTCGGGTTCCGCCGCTCAACTCTTATTGCTCTTGCGGGGAGGCCGTGTGCTCCGTAGCCCGGTGGTGTAGTGGTCTAGCATAGCATGGGCGTTTCGGGCCAGATTCGCCTATGGCGCTCCTAGTGGGCTCTGGATCCCTCTCATTTGGGGTAGGGGTTACCTGCTGACGGGAGTTCGAATCTCCCCCGGGCTACCATTGGCTAGCCACGACTGTATTCCAGGGATGAGAAACCTGGTAGATCTCGAGACTTTTCGCAGAAGAGGTGTTGCTCTCTGACAGTCATGATCATCAGGCAACATTCTACTCAGGGTATCCAGCCGCCATCGCGCCATTTCTTGATTAAATGGCGAGTTTTCTTGAAGCTAAGCAGTCCAGCAAGTAGTAGCAAGAAGCTCGCTAGAAAGCTCGGCGCAAAGAAAATACCGACAAGAAAGAGTGCGCCAAGGTCGGGCCATGAACCAAATGCGACAAACAAGGCTAGAGGAGTCACTAGAGTGCCTGCCATTAACAGCAGTACCCCACTGGTCCGTCTTAATGCCGGATAGAGGCCAGACCCAGTAAATCCTATGACGCTGCCGGCTAACATTGGCCATCCCACAAAGGTCTGAATGAATGCCCAGCTGCAGGAGCATCCTTCTCCGTTGTTACCTATAAGAGCCAGGGAGTAGAGCAAAGCTGTGACACTGCCAAAGAACCCAAGAAGAGATGGTGCGATCCTTCTCAGTCTTCTGGATTTGCCTTGCGCACCTGCTTCGAAATCCAAGTCACGCACACATTCCTCGGTTGGCTATCAATCCTTACTGTCCAGGGGGTTAGGAATCTCTTTAGTTGGAAACGGTTGAAATTTTTCCCGGCCAATACTCTAGACGGTCCCCCAGTAGACAACAATCCTTTCCCTGACAAGCCATGCCACTTTCTCATAGTAGGCCTGAAGCCTGTTACCGATCATTGTGCCTCTGCTGCCATTGACAGGATAATGAGACACGCGCGCTCTTACAATACTCGCATAATGGTATGTACAATGGTAAAGAGTAACTTCACGCGTAGTACTGCGTCATAGCCCGTGGAATCAGAATGTCTGGTCTGTCTTGGGTCTCTCTCCCGAGAGGATTCGATTCAATTCCCTTTTACAACATTCTCCTACCGGTAAGGGCTTGGAGGAGAAACGTCCCCATTTGAAATACAACTCGTTCTGACACTCAGGGCAGACCCCGATCGTTTTCTTGATTCCAGCCGGAAGTTTCATTGGTGACCAGGACAACATGTATCTTCGAGCCTTAAGCGTGACGAGGCATCGGGGCGAGAAGGGCTGGTTGGGTAGGACTGTCGCGGATATTATCGAGTTCTACAGGAAGGCGTATCCTTCCCCTGTCAACATCGCCTTCATCAAGATCTGACTGAGCGATGCAGTATATTGACCTCAAGGAGTCTTCCCCGGGCTACCAAGGCCTTGTTCGAATATGAAAAATGGTAGGGACGATCGCATCATTGTAGCAAGAGACAGGAGATGTGGGTAGCAAATGTGGAAAAAAGTGGGAGTACAAAACCGCGTCACGAGGCGTAAATCCCACCGGTTTTGGTCTTGATTACTTTCGCCTAGCTGCGGTACTCTTCGAGTCCGGACTGTGGTAGGCCGGAGGAGACCCGTGGCTGGCCACCGACTTTATACCATGGATTTCCAAACTCCTCCCTTTCCTTTTCTAAACTCGATAGAAGAGTCAACTCTCGTTTTCCACAGCATGTTTGGAGTCTTCCAGGGAGACTACTCATCGCGACAGGGTTTGTGCCGCGAATCTTGCAAATTCTGGTCTTATTTCCAATCACTTTGGCGGAGTAGCTCATTGGCTGAGGTTTGAGAAGGCCGGGGCTGGGCATGGTTATCTTTGGATATCACCGGATACTCTTTTGGAGCTAACTTTTTATTCATGATAATTTCCACCCATTTGTCGTGGGCAGTATTCATATTCACCAGTATCTCCCAGCTCGCAAGCCGTCAGCCCTGCTAGTAGCCTGTCTATTGATACTCTCAGCTGTCTCCTTGCTTGCTCCTGCGAGAGCTACTGATTGCTCGACGACGTTGGTCTTTCGCCCCACGGACGACGCGACCATCAGGCCGGATATGCCCACGACCAATCTCGGAACTAGTTCGACCCTGGTCGCCGACGCAAGCCCTGTCAGAGATTTTCTCCTAAGGTTCTCTGTAACGGGAGTAGGCTCATGTCAGGTGACTAGCGCAAAGCTGCGCTTGTTCCAGGTAGACTCTTCGGACAGGGGAGGAGACTTCCACACAACGGCCAGTAACTGGTCGGAGGCAATTGTGACGTGGAATAATGCTCCCGCGGCCGGCCCGAAGACGATCGCTTCCCTCGGAAGCGTGTCAACTGGGAAATGGTTCGAGGTCGACCTGACCTCAGTAGTCCCCGGCGATTCAATTGTGAGCCTTAGGGTTTCGTCGCCTAGTAGTGACGGGGCGTACTACTCGTCGAAGGAAGGAGCCAACCCACCACAGCTCGTACTTACTTTGGGCCCGCCTGCCAGCTCTAACTCGCACGCTCCCATATTTATCGATGGAAACTCAGGCTTCACATATGCCAATGGTGTTAGGAGTGGGTCGGGTACAGCGTCGGACCCTTATGTCATATCAAATTGGGACATTGACCTCTGCCAACCAGGGGCGGGTTGCGGTGGCTCTGGGATTTTTGTGCGGAACACTGACGCCAATTTCGTAATCCGGAACGTGCGTGTACGTAGTAGCGGCAGCATCAATACCTTCAGCTACTATGATGCCGACGTCTATCTTTACAATGTTGCAGACGGTCGGGTTGAGAACTCGACTCTAAGCGACGGTCGCTCCGGCATCACCGTTGAAGGCTCTAAGTATGTCACATTGTCAGGAAACAATCTCTCGGTTCAACCCATCTACATGTCATCGGGGGGTGGAGGGGAAACACAAGTTGCAGGCCCGTGTATGAGCATTCATTCCTCCACGAGCATCGTTGTCTCTAGAAATACACTTTCTCCTTGTGTCAATGGAATGGAATCCTTCGGGACTACCGGCATGGTCGTTTCTGGAAACAAGTTCGTCCAAGATGGGGTCTACGGGCTATTTCTGGAGGGCTATGGAGCGGCCTCAACGGTAGGAGCGCTAATAGAGATCAATCAGTTCGGACCCGGAACAGATAGGGGCATCGAGATTAACGATGGCGCAAATGTTACCCAGACCACCATATCCGGCAATATTTTCTCCGGGCAGGGGATCGACCTCCATCCACCCACTATAGCTGACTGTTGCCCCTCCAACACCATGGTCTACGGCCTTGCTCAACTCAGCTCCAATACCATTACAACGGACAACCTGGTCAATGGCAAGCCAATCTATTATTTCGAGGGATGCTCTGGAACGAGTATCAACGGGATCCCTGTCGGACAACTAATAGTGGTCAACTGCATGAACTTTCAGGCCAGTAACCTCCAGATCGGCGGCGTGATTGAAGGGATTGTTCTATCAAACGTCCACGGAGCAACAATCATCAATGATACCCTGTCAAACATAAGCCGGTTCGGCGTTCTAGCCTTCAACTCTGACCATGTGACGGTTACCGGCAACAACATTACCGCAGGTAATGGAATTCAGTTCTATGTCTCAAGCAACATGCTAGTCTACCACAACAACTTCCTCGGAGGAGGCGATTTTGCAGGAGGAGCTTACCAAGGAATGGATTACAAGGGTAGCTATGACTCATGGGACTATGGCTACCCCAGCGGGGGCAATTTCTGGTGGAACTATAACGCTACAGACAATTGCGGGGGACCCCAGCAGGAGGTGTGCACAGGCCCAGACGGTATTGGAGACACACCTTTCGGTCTGGACCGTTACCCGTTGATGAAGCCCTACCCAGTTCAGACCAATCCCCACGTTGGCTTCGACTTCAGCCTGGACACGCCTTCGCCTAGCAGCCTTTCCATGGCTCAGGGTGGCACCAGCCCGTCCTCTTGGATAGCCGCGTGGCTAGTGAATGCTCCATCGTCTGGCTTTGTCACCTTCACAGCGTCTGGCCTTCCCAGTGGAGTCACCGCCTCTTTCACACGTAATCCATGCCCATTCCTTGGGGATGTACAAGGAACTCCGGGTTGCTTCGTTTCCGTATCCCTTTCCGCCACCATCACCTCTGTAGTCGGGACTAGGAATGTAACTATCAGCGCCGAGAGCGAGGGTATCAGCCATTCGACCAGCATATCGCTAACTGTTACGATTGCTCCGCTCGCTGCATCATTCACAGTCTCTAACCCGGTTACCTCCGGTCGCGTGGCCAGCTTCACCGCGTCCGCGTCAGGAGGAAGCCCACCCTACAGTTTCAGCTGGGCTTTTGGTGACGGAGGTTCAGCAACAGGCAGCTCTGCCACCCACACCTATTCAACCGGTGGGTCCTACACGGTCACACTGACGACTCAAGACTCAGCGAGCAGGACTATCGTTGTGTCGAAGGTGGTCACGGTTGCTTCGCCGGCCCCCAATGCTCTTGCCATCTCAAATGATGGTAAGGTTTTCAGCTATCAGAACGGTGTCTTCACCCTGATAGCTCAGCCTGTGGCGACCCCGCTCAGACAAGTGGCCTGGAACCCTAACGGATCCTACGCGCTAATAGTGGGCGACTCGGGCGTGGTTTTGAAGTACGATGGCTCTCAACTCTCAACAATACCCACAGGGGTAACTACCAACTTGTACGCGTTGGCTTGGAAGCCGGACGGGTCTTACGCAATGACCGCTGGCTCAGGAGGTGTACTGTTCAAGTATGATGGAGCCTCTATGACCCGGCTCCAAAACCCGTTCACCAACTCAATACGGTCGATAAGCTGGAACCCCGCGGGGACCCAGGCATTGATGGTTGGATCCTCTGGTACCATGTTGCTCTACCAGCCGAACGGACAAATCACAAAGATATCCTCTGGCACCACGGAGTACCTCTACTCTGCAGGTTGGAGTCCAAACGGGCAGTACGCGTTGGCGGCAGGTGGGAACGGTGTCATCGTGCGCTATGATGGAACAAGCGTTCAGGCCCTCAACACCACCGGTCTCTACAGCTCTATGATCGTTATCCACTCCATCTCATGGATTCCGTCAGGCACCTCTGCTCTGCTCGTAGGAGACTCGGGCCTAGTCCTCACCTACGATGGCAGCGTGCTTACCCGTGTCACGAGCCCTGCGGCGAGCAACCTGTACTCGTTAAGCTGGCTTGGAACGACAGCCTACATCTCAGGTGGAAGCGGTTCCAGCCTGACATACACGGGCGGGGTGTTGTCCATACTCGCAAACAACACATCAACCAGCCTCAGAGACCTAGCCTGGAAACCAAGCTAGTCCGCAGACCAAACAAGACAGTTTGCAAGAAACGTGAATTCGAATCCCCAAGGGTTTCATCCCCACCATTTTTCATATTCGAACAAGGCCTTGGTAGCCCGGGGAAGACCCGTCAGGCCTGACGACTTCATACCACGGATTTCGAAATTCCTTCACTTCTTTTTCTAAACTCGCCTCAATAATCTCCTAGCCACAAGCACCTCTGTAGAAGGATTACAGCACCCTTTAGAAATCAGAACACACCCGGGGCCAGAGAATCTCGCGTTCTGTAGCGCAGCTTCTGTCGGACCCGACTCGTTGGGACGAGTTGAAGAGCCGCTACACCAACTCGAGAGTAAACTGGTGGGTATTAGCCTGGCTGTCAAAGTTGGAGTCCTCAACAGGGCTGAGGACTCATTGCGAAGGTCTCACATGTCTTAGTAGAGGGGTTGAACTTGCACTTGCACCCACGCCCGAGAGCTTGGCAGAACAGGTTAGTTCAGACTCCCTTCTGGAGTCCAAACTAGGTTTGATTAATCTCTGTCGGGGAGTGACGAACTTAGATTCGGTGAATAGTTCAAGCTCTCTAACAGGGTCTTCACGCGAGGGAGTCCAAACCCGGGTTCGGTTCCCTTCTAAGGCATCGCTTGAGCTGAATCTTGGCCATCACTCGATGCCTCATAGAAGATTCGCGATCCCCTAATCGTGAGATACGCCTTGGCGGTTGGCACGGATTCGTCCGAAATATCAGCTCAATTAAGCTTCAGTATGATGATAAATCAATTGGGCCTCGCCGACTACGACACGTTTCTGGAGAGGAAAGAGACAACGTGTCTCGAGCCTAGTGCCCTCGTAGGACCGTGCCTCCTGGTTAGGATTTGGTCGGGGTCCGGCAAGACATTATCTCGAAGACTTCTGCGCCTTAGCCGAAGACTGGTAGCTGGTACGCGAATGCAGCGATGGCTACATCGAAGATATCGATGCGTCCATCAGCGTTCAAGTCGTCCACAGCTGAGTATCTAGAGTCTCCACTTTTCGAATCGTAAGCAAGGGCGACCTGCGACACGTCCAAGATGTCGATGGCCCCACCATGGTTCAAGTCCGGGTCCCGGATAACGCTGCAGCTAGCCGTGTTCGAGGAAACATTGAGAGAGCACGTTGCTCCTAGCCAATAGCTACTGGTGGGTATCGATAAGACGAACCTGGCCGTCGAGCCATAAGAGAGTGATACAGCAATGCTCTTCGAAAAGCCCGTCTGCCCGCTGGTGCTGTTGACCATCGTCACCAAGATCGTCCCAGTCACAGTCTTGGTGGTTGCGTCCAATGATACGTTTCCGTTGATCGTGACCACTACATGATCGAAGCTTACAGTCTGCTGGATCGAGATCGTGGGGTCGCTACTCGATACCCTGACCGGGAGAATCGCTAACTGCTGGTAGGGACCACTAGTCCCGTAAATCCTCACAGTATAAGCCCCTACTGCACCGTTGGCAGTGCACATAAGATACTGGGAGGTTGAGCCGGTGGGGGACTCGGTCACCGTCAGGACACTTGACGAATTAAGAAACACGCAATTTAGATCTGTTGATGAAGGGACTGCCTGAAGCGTGACGGCACTCGAAAAACCGTTGAGCCAAGTCACGGTGGTCAATGTCTGCTTCTGGGAGCCGAGAGGAATGTCTAAAGAAACCGGGGATACAGAGATTACGAAATAGGCGAGCGTGACAGTTACGGTCAGTGATACCCCGAAGACCATAGGACCGCTCTTCCCAGTGACTCCGATGATATAGTCACCCGTGGGAGTCGAGTTCGATGCTGCGACAGTCAGCCTGGACACCCCCGAACTCCCCGGCGAAAGGCTGACGGAGACGGGGCTTAGCGAGGCCGAGAGAACTGAAGGAGCATTTTCTGATAGGGAGACAGTTCCAGAGAAGCTGTTTACACTCGTCAAAGTGACAAGTGAGGCGGAACCAGACCCCTGAGAGATTGTGAGAGAATATGCGCTGAGGGTGAAGTAGTCGTCAGTGACAATTAGGGTCATGCTGTCCGAATGAGCCAAGGACCCGCTTGTGCCAGTGACAGTGATGTTGTAAATGCCGGCGGATGCCGAGCTGACATCGAGCTCGGATGTGCATCCACACGTGGGGTAACCATCACCGTCGAAGGTGAGAGTGGGTGGAAAGAACGAAAGCGACCCTGCGAAACTCGGGGCCGCCGTCGCGAATAGAGATACTGTTCCAGTAAAGCCACTGATACCGTCTACGCTAACCGTGGTGAGTACTCCCCAAAAACCTGGCTGGATCGTGATGCTCGAAACGGTGACATTTGTGGAAAAGTCGGGTGTGAACCCGAAAACTCTGGTCGGACCGAAGAAGGAGAACGTTGAACTCAACACCAGAACAGTTACCAGTGAGGATAACAGTCCATTGATACGGTTATTCCGGGCCAAATCAGGATTCGCGACTGATCGAGCGTAGTATTGGCACCATTAATGGTTTTAGGAAGGATTTCCGAGGCGATTATAAGCCGGCGATACACGCCGATATCAAAATCTACCAGCGTCATTGCCAAGTCGAGGAGAGCGCTCTCTTGTGGTCGAAGGCAGGGTCCCACCAGGATACCCGGGCCTTAGTACAGTTTCTTCGATGGCTTTGCGGACCTCTTCCGTTTGAGCCGGTCAAACGGAAAGAATTCGGGCGTTGGTGCTCTTTCCTTGTAGGTAGCCCGATGATTCAGTGTGCCTTCCAACTTGATGAAGGTATGAAGGTATGCATCAACCATGAACGTCTGTACAGGATTTATTCTGTGAAGAAGCAGGAGCAGAAAAAGCTGAGCTTTTCTGTCTCACAATATCTTAGTTGAGTTCTTGAGCCGATCTCGAATCTGAGGGTGCCTTGATGCTTCTTTGAAGAGAGCGGCGAGTTCGTCTGGACTGGCTAGGAGCGGCATGCGGGAAAACTGTTTTCCGTGGAACACGCAGAACCGCAATGTCTCAGAGCCGTCCTCGAAACGGAGTAGCTGGATCGCGGGCTCCCAGCTGTGACCGCTCATCTGCACCTTGACTGAGGCTTCCTCTATTACTAGGCCTTTTCCCCATTCGAAGCTGAAAGGCCGCGGAACCGCTCGTCTGGTCGCGAGTAGAATCTTCTTTTTCAACCGATATCACTAGAGAGGGTTAAGCAGCTGGTGGGCCAGAGTCTTAGTTGGCTGTCTTCTTCTTTAGTTCTTCAAGCTGTCTAGAATCGTCTCTTGTTCGGTCGCAGCTTCGTCTGTCACACTAATGACGATTTTTCCGCGGGCATGTCCTGTTTTGAGATGCCGCATGGCTTCGGCAGTCTCTGCTAACTTGTAACGTCTGTCGATTACTGGCTTGAGTTTTCCGGCTTCGACAAGCTGCCTGAGAAAGTTGAGGTCGTTCTGGTTTGACCTAGCTATGAAGAATCGGATCTTCTTGCCGCCTTTAAGCCATAATCGCCCTAGGATGAGGAAGTAGAGTAGACGTGCGAGGATTTTGTCTTTCATTCCGACGATGACAAGTGTCCCCCCGGGATTCAGTGAACGCTTGTACTCGCCTATCGAGTGAGCTGCCGCAATGTCGCATATCAGATCGTATTTCTGGCCGTTTTTCGTGAAGTCGTCTTTAGCGTAGTCGATAATGTGGTCTGCGCCGAGCGAGCGGACCATTTCGAGATTCTCTGTGTTCGTGACGGCCGTGACTTCTGCGCCAAAGGACTTGGCAATCTGAACGGCAAATGTTCCTACACCGCCACCGGCACCGTTGACAAGCACTCTTTGCCCTGACTGAATAGTTCCTTTGTCACGTAGACCTTGCGGCGCTGTTAACCCGGCCACTCCCACGGTCCCGGCTTCCTCAAACGGGCAATTACCAGGCCGCAATGCCCGCCTATCTTCACGGGCCAGCGCATATTCTGCATAACTACCATCCGCAACCCCGAAAACCTCGTCACCTGGCTTGAACTGGGTGACACCATCGCTAACAGACTCGACCCGGCCGGACACGTCGGTCCCGAGTCTCGGATCCTTCGGCCTGCGTATTCCGCCCCTCATCGCCAGGCGGATGATGATTGGTGCGCTCATCTGGTAGTAATCCGCAGGATTCGCAGATGACGCATGAACCTTGACTAGGACTCCGCGAGGATTGTTGGGGGAGGGCTTCTCCACGTCTTTGAGCTCGAGAACGTCTGGTGGTCCGAACCGGGTCCGGACGATTGCTTTCATGCTGTTTCCAGTAGCCGGTTTGATTCTGTCCGCTTGACTTCTACCTGAGACATCGTCCTGAGAGTGTTTGGGAGCTGAGCTAAGAGTGTTCCTGCCCATGGATTGTGAGACAATGGCAGAAGAGCCGTGGCCAAGTGGATGAGGGAGGTTCGCGAAGGCAGTGATTATGGGTGAGCCTGGTCGTACCCGCGCTCTCTCCCAGTAGCGTTGGCCGACCCTTGATATCACGTTGGGAAACGTTCATCGCCTTTCAACTACCATTCCTAGGAGCTGCTGATTTGTCGTTCTAAACTCCGGGCTGTCGCGGTTAGCGGGGGGCGTAGAGCGTTTTTGTAGGCCGCTGGAGGAAGCTAGCATTTGACATGGAGTTTCAAGAAGTAGTAAGAAAGCGCAGAATGGTTAGGGCTTTCGACTCCACGCCTTTGCCGCGAGGTGTCGTGGAGCGAATCGTTCGCAACGCGCAACGCGGCCCTTCCTCGGGCTTCACTCAAGGCTTCGAGTTTTTGATATTCGACGGACCGGAAATGACTGCTACGTTCTGGCAGCATATTGCTTCTCTTGCTAGATTATAGTCCTCCCCACTCATCTCCAACTATTAGCCTCAGCAGTCGTATCCCCCACCATTATTGTAGGAGTCCGCGCAGCTCTTTGAAATGTCTCATTCGAAATTCCCAGGAGTATTCTGATCTCCTCCGCTTCTCGCGAGGTCGCCGAAGGCAGGGAGTTGAAGTATTCGAGGAAACCCGTCCGAGAAATACAGGCGGAGCAAAGGTCCCATTCGACAATTTCGATCCCGAAAACTATCTCGGCGACGCGGGTTCGAGAAACACCGCAACCCGACGCGCAAGTCCCATCATGGGTGCGCCAGGCGTAGAAAACGCTTTGAGAGGCGACCTTGACCTTAGGCTCGAACAGGGTCACAGAACCCGCCTTGGCAGTTTTCCGGGTCTGCATGCATCTGGCCATTGTGTTGACGATCCTCCTTGAAGTGTCATTGATAAATGAGATGAGATTTCTCGATAGTCCGGACCAGGACGACTGAATATCGTCAGGAGGATAGCACTTGCCTCCCACTGGGAGTGCTGCCAAGTTGCCTTCAATTACCGCAATTCTGTCAACCCTTTTCAGCGGGGGCCCTGCGACAGCCTTCATCTTGGTGACCCTCCAAATACCAGTGTCGCCACCGACGAAAGTTGCAACGCGCTTCATCCAAGAGTTTCTAGTCCTTGCGGCAATCGCCATTGGCAAATCTCTCCCGCTTGGTGCAGTGCGGTAACAGCGCACCAGCCTTTAGGTTCAGATTGCAACCCGATTTTCAAAATTTTTGTTCGTCTCGCATGAGATTTGCCCGGTTTGGTGCGGCCGCCGGACACCAGACTATAAGTGCAAATCCCATACGCCAACCACGACCCCGCAAACTTCTCAGAAGGATTTGAACCCGCAGGAGACGGTGCGAGAACCGACCTCCGGGTCACCCTTTACCTTGTGAATAAGCTGGACCATGCCTTCGATACGTGCGTTGGTTCGCGAGACGTTGTTTTCAAGGGTCCCTTTGGAACGCGTGAGGGACTGGGCATGTTCATTGATTACAATCCGTACCCTCACTGCGGCAATATTCAACCCGGGTCTGAAAGGTTGGAAGCGGTTCTCGACCAGTGGAGACCCCTCTTACCCGGAGTCTACAATATCCAGGTCAGCATGACAACTGTTGACCCTTCGTTTCCCGTGTTCAGGGGAAACGCGACCGTCTTAGTTGTACCGTTGGCTTGATGTCAGGGAGCTGGGAAAAGTGAAGAGGACTTTCGGAAGAGGAAAAGAAGGTCTGGGAGGAATCGAATAGGACCGGTTTGGACTTCTACACTTGTGAAGAATGTGGTCGCTACTGTCTGATGTATGGAGACGACCGTCTGATTTGTGAAGACTGTTCCATAAAGGAGCGTGCCAGTCTTGGCCAGTCTTACAGTAAGGGCGTCTAGCTTCAAGGGTGGATTTGTAACACGCGAGGAGAGAGCGGGCCTAGCGAGACTAATTAGGGCAGACTGTTGTTTCGAAACGAGTTTAGAAAAAGAAGGTGGAGAATTTCGAAATCAGTGGTATGAAGTCGGTGGCAAGCCACGGGTATCCCCCGGGCTACCATTGGCCAGCCACCTACTTTATGCTCCGCACTATGTCGCGCTTGACCGCTTCTCTGATAGCGTTCATCAGCACGTTAGCTTGGTGTTCGTCTCTGTCTGCAGGTGTAGCGAAGCTTCTGTGAGGGTGTGCTTGCGCTTCGCTAATGGATGATCTCCTCCGGTTTGACACCTGCAACTGTTGCTAGGACCTTTCCGCCAACTCAATCTTTGAAAGTTGGGTCTTGGCTAGCAAATAGCCGAAGAGTAAGGAACCCAAAGCATAGCGTAAGTTGAATGGTAGGATCAGCCTTTCCGGCAGCGTAGGTGTTTCAGGTTTCAAATGAATGATCGACTCATCTTCCTTGCCTTTAATTCCGAGAGGGCGATTGGAAGACGATTAGGGGAAGGAGGTGTAGATTATGGAAGACACGCCCGGGCCGATTTCAACGGTGCGGAGGAGATGGTTCGACGCAACCCCTCATGGAAAACAAGGAGTGACCGAGCGTTATGTCGTATATGGGGAGTCGAGACGATGGCTCCTCGGCCAACTCAATCTAAAGAATACGGACTTCGTCTTGGACCTCGGTTCGGGGCACGGCTTCCTTGCCTACGAGTTAGCATCCAGGACCGGTTCGAAAATAGTAGGGCTTGACCTTCTCGGAGGCGAACAGATGGGAACAGCTGCGAGAGGTGGGATTCTCGCTGGGCTGTCGAAGGCCATCGACTGGGTTGTCGGAGATGCGAGCAAGGCCCCGTTTTCTGCGGGGACATTCGATACGATCGTCTCATTCCTCGGCCTCGAAGATGTCCACATTACCGGAGGTGTTGGCGCGATGGACAAAGTAATACGGGAATCGGCACGCGTATTGAAGTCCGACGGGACCCTGGCTATTGCTGACAACACGTTCCCAGAATGCGCTAGCAATGCAGGTCAAAGGCTCTACCTCGAGATACTAAGAAAGGAGCTGGGGGCTCAGCTCCCGTCTAAGAGTTCTCTGATAGAGACCATGGAAGGAAGTGGCTTCGAAGACATCGAGACCGCCACGTATGATCCCAAGATAATCCTGGACGAAAGAGAAGCTCACATCGAGTTGTCCGACATCGCGGAGGCTGAGCCTTTCGGCAAGCATCTTGATATCGAGGAGATCTGGGAGAGGTACGGCGACCGAGTCCGAAAGTCAGGGCTGGAATATCCATTAATCCTACTACTATCGGCTAGAAAGTCATCGTGAACGCACCTTGTGGGTCGTACCCTTCGATAGTTTCAACGTAAGATTGTAGCCACGGACTTCGAAACCTAACTTGTCGTAGAGTCTCCTTGCATCCGCAGCATCACCTGGACAATCTAGCAGAACCAGATCAGCTCCAACTCTACGGAATTCGTCGAATAAATGCGCCAAGAGGCTGCTGGGGTCTCCCCCGGGCTACCACCGCCAAGTCCGATAGCGCTGCAGTTGGGCGAAGGGGGTCAAACACTGCGCCCTCGGCCTATGACCAATCCGACAGGTCGAGGGGCGCCTCGACTATCGAAGTAACCTCTCAGGTAATCCCAAGTATCAGGCTTCGCTCTTCAGTAGGTAGCCGCCGAGAACCCGAGAGCTGTTCGACGATGGGTCGTTGTCCATCCTGTGGCAAGGAGTCGAGCTTCAGGCTGTGGTCGGCCGTCAGGAGGGTTTACGGGTTGGAGATGTGGCCGTTTGCATCGGCTGCGCGTCCCCTTTGATTACGGTAGGGTTGCCGTATGAATTCAGATTGATGACCAAGGTGGAGTTCGAGGAACTCGACTCCGAGACGAAGAGGTTCCTGGAGAAGGCTCAAGCAAGAGTCAGAGAGGGTCACACTCGGAAGTCAACTGTCTCTGGTAATTCTTCCGTTGAGAATCTATTTGATCGATAAAGCGGGCTAACTATGGTGGTGACCCAGCCCACCAGCGGGCGCCAGAACAGGACAGAATGGAATCGGAAAAATAGCATCCGAAAACAGGTCTGAATCTGACCAATCAACATGCAAAAATGAGATTTCGCTGGAAGTATCTCGAGATTCTCGCCGGTATCCTAGCCCCTTTCGCAACGTTGGCAATTCTTCCCGGCTGCCCGTTTTTCTTCCTGTTTCCTCCAATTGTTTATGGGGCGTTGCGATCTCTCATCGTTTGAAAGAGAGACGGGGTTTGTTCTAGCTGTTGCAGGAGCTGCCCTGTTCATAGCAGGGGAAGCATGCCGTCGCGTGAAGTCCAATCCAAAACCGCCGGTCGCCTGATTTCTTGGAGAGAGGGGCCAAATCCGAAGATTCGGCCCGGCTGCCTTGAGAATCGTAGTGACCTGTTATGACAATCGCAGATTGCAGGCTCCACTAATCACTGGGGAACTACCAGAACCTCGAGCTCAGTTCGACGCCGTATCCACAGCTTCCTCGATGCAGAACGTAACAGCTGTTAATTTTGGAATAAAAGTCTTATAAGCAAGTAATACCCATTACTATGTTGCAATAAAATGCACGAGAAAAAAACAACAATGCAAACCAATATGAGTTTCCCGACCTACGTCTTCGCGACCGTTAATCCGGGCCGCATGACGAACGTGGTCGCGGAGCTAAAGCAAAATAGCCAGATAGACCTCATCGCACCGGTCACAGGCAGATACGACCTAGTACTACGCCTGAAACCAAACACACCACACAACGTTTACCAGACAGTCAAAGAAATCCGCAATGTCAGCGACATACGTACCACCACTACAGAAACAGGCTTCGACGGTATTCAGCCGACCCGAAAACTCGAGAGCCAGATGGCCCTTGGGATTTCACTGTTGAACGTTCAGCACACGTCGATTGAGAACACCATTAAGCAGCTCAGCAACGTACCAGGCTTCGTAGAAGCATGTAGCGTACCCGGACAGTTCGACATCGTAGCACTCTGGCAAGCAAGAACCTCTGAAGACATAGTGAAGACTTCCGTTGAGAAAGTAAGTAACCTCGAAGGCCTCTTCAAGAGCGAGACACTTCTCGCTTATGCACCGTTCTTCAAAGCGTAGTCATCCGAATATAGCTCCGTCGACCTCCCCCTTTTTTAGTATCCAAAAGACGCCTGAACAGGCACTCGATGAACGATCCGTAGTCTAACGATTACAGTGTAAGCGATCCCGAGCCTAACACTGTTGGATTCGAGATAAAGCGCGGTTCCCCCAAGGACCTTTTTCCGCATACTTGGGCGGACCCGCCTGGTGAGTTTCTACAGTTCTCATCTGATGTGGTCTTCCTCTTTGTTTTCTAGGACGAGGCTGGGTTTCCTCGGAGAGCGGTGTATTTCGGTAGCATTCTCTAAGCATCCGAGGGTCTAATGACGAGGCTACGCCATTTTCGGACAACAGTTCCCAGTCCAAGCATGTTTCCTATCACCCTTCCATGTCGCTGAGCCGGCAGCGGGTGGATCCTAGAACTCGATTACCATGCATTTTGAAGGTGTCGGGGGTTGGGAGGACTCCAGATTCTCCTGCGCCACCGCCAGTCTCTCAGCCTATCGTCTTCGCCGGTTTCGGCCGTTTCTCTTTCCGGCGCTCTGAATCTTGTTCTCTCTCGGTTACCTCTTCGGAAACATGCTCTTCCGACTCGTCCTCAGTCTCTTCCTCTAGCTCTTCATCCTCATCCTCGTCATCATCTGCTCTCCCGTTCGCCTCGCTATCCTCCGAACTCATTTTTTGGATCCCCCTCTGATTCTCATCCGGATATAGAAGCTTCACAGCCGATTTTCTCAAATCTCTGAGTCATTTTGAGCAAATGTCGAGCCTGTGCGTCTTCTGGCATTCACCGCTTGCGGTGCGCGCTGATAGTAACATTTTCGCCAATCATTTGTTCCAGACAGAAGAACGACCGGAATCCGGAAACGGAACGACTTCGCTGTTATGTCTTGCATCCCACGATGGCCGAGGGATGCCTTCACAACGTTATTCTTCTGGTCTTCCGTTCAGACCGGCGTTCAAGTTTGGGAAGTCTTATTTCGAGAATATCTTCATCCATGCTTGCTGACACTTTTTCCGTGTCTATGCTTTCGGCAAAACCGAAGTTTCGGCGGAATGTGGAGAAAGCTCTTTCCCTATGCAAATAGGTTTTTCCCATCTCCTCTTTCTCCACGTTAGAGTCAGCAGCAAGCGACAACTCGTTTGTCCCGACTTGAATATTCAGGGTTTCCTTCTTCAACCCTGGAAGCTTTCACGACATATTCGTTGTCAGAGTCGATAACATCAACGTAAGGTATTCGCGTCGGGCAGTTCGTATTCAATAGGCCACTCGAATCCCCTGAAGGGGTCTCCTGCGTGACTGCGGCGTAGGAGGACCCGCGATGCCAATGTCCTGAATTCGAAGGTCTAGTGATTTGCCCCGAAACGACTTCCGCGTGGGCCTCGGGACCGCATCGCACAGGCTTTGGGCAAGCCTATTTGCTCTCCACTTTGTCCGCGTGAATACTAGGGCTGACTTTATTCCTCCGCGCCGGAGGAGTTCGATGAGGAGGCCCGTCTTGAGATGTTCTTGGACCGGGTATACTGTATGCCGTATTGACTCGGGGGGTTGGTCCTGGAGTCCTGCTGTGACTCGGAAGGGTTCCTGCATTATTTGACGTGCTAATTGTTCGACTTCCCGGGGAATCGTGGCGGAAAAGAGAAGTGTCTGACGTTTCTTCGGGAGGGTGCTGACGATCTGTCGGACGTCAGGTAGGAAACCCATGTCTAACATTCGGTCGGCTTCGTCGAGGACGAGTACTTGCAGGTCGCGGAAGTCCGCGTGGTTTCTTCGGATATAATCCAGTAGCCGGCCTGGTGTCGCCGTGACTATGTCTACTCCGTCTCTTAGGGCTCTTTCTTGGAGGTGCATTCCGACTCCTCCATAGACTCTTTTCCCCTGATTCCTGTTCCTCCCGCGAGGTCTTTCAGCATCGTCTCTGTCTGGACTGCTAGTTCTCTCGTGGGTGAGAGGATGAGGACTCGTGTCTTGCGGGCGGGATGTTTTGTGAGTCGTTGGATTATCGGGAGGAGGAAGGCGGCGGTTTTCCCGGAGCCTGTTCTGGCGGAGCCGATGACGTCGCGGCCTGCTAGTATTGCTGGGATTCCTTGCGCTTGGACCTGGGTGGGGGATGTGTATCCTAGTCGTTGGACAGCTTTCAAGAGAGCAGGGTCAAGCCCGAGACTCTGAAAGGACATGGCTGCCTGCAAAGCTTCCCCAACCGTCACGTCTCGACCAACAGCCCGGGGTACACATAAGGATGATTCCTGCTCGAAACTCTTTCACCCGGGCTGAGGTGAAGAGGAACCATCTAGAACGTGGATTGGCCTCAAACCTATGGTCCAGACCTCAACCATTCTCTTAGCTGAGAGACTCTCGCCTCTTGCCTCTGAACTATGGGATCATCCAAAGTGTTGGGATTCAGCTGGCGAAACATCTCGCTTAGCTGTGTTGAAAGAGACGCGAGTGCCTCGACTCACTCGTCAACTGGGACTGTTCCGACGTAGACGGTCTGGGGCCAGCTAACTCCTTGCGTTGGCCCAAGATTGTCGACTTTGAGGAAGGCCTTCAGAGTGCGACGGTTCCGTTCCATCCAGAGGCCGAAGCCTGTTCCTGTTAGCCAGTACTTGTACCCGCCTTTCTCCTCATTAGAGAGGTCATGGATCATTCTGGCTGTTCCTCTAACGCTTCCTCCCTAAAAGGCATGGTGACTGTACTCTTCCGACCTTCTATTCCGAGAGCATGAAACGCATTCTTTCTGTTGATCTCAAATGCTAACGTCGGTTCAAAGATGGAATAGCCTTCATCATCAGCGACTTGGTCCTCCACAACCTCAGAGAGGATGAACCTACACGTCAAAGTGTCGGTTTCCCGATTCTTCGTCCGGTGGCCTAGCCTGGGTCCTACGACCGTTTGGGAAAGCTAGTCATCTAGGAGAATTGGTCTAGGCTTGTTTTGCTGTTTCTGAGTCTGACGTTTTCTTGGGTTTTCTTCGAAACGGATTCCTCATCTTGTTTTTCACCTTTGTAGAAGGATCGGGTTCGCATCCTATAGGTGTTTGGGGTACATCACGCATTTCATGCCTCTTTCGGTCTCGGATTGCCGAAGAAAGCCCATAATAGACGCGTTTCTCCGAAAGGAATAGATAGCCTTCTCGCCGAAGTCTAACTCCCCGTCTTGCGAGGCTACATGAGATCCGCGAGACGAAGCCATTCTCATTGTCCACTGAATGACCATTTGTCTCAGCAGGAAGGGTCTCGCGAAAAGGTTCTTATCCCAACCGTAGCCCGACGACCGTCATGAGTAATCTGAAAACAGAACTGGAACACATCAAGCACCACATCAAATACCCTGCGAACAAGACACAGGTCCTAGCAGCCTGCAACAACATGACGGACGTTCCGTCCATTGACAAGGAATTCGTCACCAAGTCTCTGCCTGACAGCAACTACAAGGGCCCAGAAGACGTCGTAAAAGCCCTCCTCAACAAAGTCTAAGCTTCCTCCAACCTCCCTCTTTTCTTCACCGTCCATTCCTACCACCCCCGCGCCGTATCTTCTCCGAATATTCTCAATTCTGATTGTCAGCTTGTTGAATGGTCTAGCATAGTATGGGGGTTTCGGGCCAGATTCGCCTATGGCGCTCCTAGTGGGCTCTGGATCCCTTTCATTTAGGGTATGGGTTACCTGCTGAACGGAGTTCGGATTTCCCATGGGCCCCGCTGAGCCCTCGGCGCCGAGAGAGCGTTGCTGCGTTAGTATTTGCGGCATGGATCATTAGGTCCCTGACAGACCCGCTTCAAGCATAGGTTTCGAAAAACTCTACGGAATCAGAAACCAGCTCAAATGCGCTAGTATGCAGGTCAAGGGGAGCGCTTTTTCTGAGTGTGATGTAGCCCTTTCAAGCTTGACTGTCTTCGAGCCTGCCTCCAAAGATGACCCTGCAAGGATGCTCTAGGTTGGGTCGATGAGCAAAGCAGTTGACGAGTCTATTCCAATTGCTTTGAGTAGGCGATCCAGTCAACTTGCCGTTCGAATCCCAATTTCGTGTTTATGGCAAGCATGGGAGCATTACCCGTTTCGTTTTCGGTCTTGATACGTTCAAAGGTGTTCTTCTGAGCGTATTGAATCACTTGTAGCTTCATAGCGAAGGCTACTCCTTTTCTACGGTACTCTCTTCTTACACCTGTTAGGGCTTGAAATAGGCCGCGTGGTTCCTTGTCAAGTCGTCGGATCGTGCTCAGTCCAACATACTTGGCTCCGTCCTTAGCGATTGCGTAGGCTTCAGGGAGAAGACCGGGGTCTTTCATGTCGAATGACAGCCATTGCTCGTATGATACAGGGGTGTAGGGCTCGGGCATTGGGACGTCAGCCATCAACGTCTGGTTCAGTTCGTAGAGCTTTTCGTGGCAATCTGGGTTGAGTTCTAGCTCCCGTGCGAGAGATGTGATTTCGACCCCTGCCCTGGACGCCTCTTCCGAGTAGTGGCGGAACTGAGAAACGTCCACGGTCGACGGGTTTAGTCTGGATTCCCAGGTGCGGAATCTCTCCTCGAAGCCTCTTTTGGTCAGAAATGTTATTGATAGTGGCATGTCTCCTTTTGCATAGGCCCAGGCCTCTACAGCTTGGAGGTCTGCCAAGTGTCTCATCAGGTTCTCGTAGATGAATTGACCCACGCCTCCGTTCTGGTGATTCGGGTCCACGAGTATTCTTCCTTGGAATTTTCGCGGGTTGAACATCCATGGCATGTGCCCTATTTCCCCCAGCGCCACGATTTCGTGGGTATCGTTGTTGAAACAGGAATAGCGTTGAAGATAGTACTTGGACCTGTCTAGATTGTCGTCGGAGGCTTTCAGCTCTTGAGCGCTCAAAGAGTAATCTGGAAATGTCGAGTTTCGGATTTCCGCAAACCTTTCGTACTCCGACGGCTGGAACTTCTTGAGTTCAAACTTAGTTCCTATCACGTCAGACTCCTGTGTAGCTTCTCTTCGAACCTTTTCGAGGCTCTGTTGATTCGAGGTCATGAGTAAAGTTCGTTCCTTCCTCTGAGGCAAGTCACTTGGTTTATTTCTGCCTTTACGCCAACGATATTCTGGAGGGCTTCGAGTCTCCTTTGACTGGCAACGGATCCGGTATTCATTACCGTCACAGTGTGCCGGCCATCTTGGACGCGAGAGAGGAGGGCCGGGCCCAAAAAACTACTGACAAACGACCAGAACCAAGACTCCCAATCTTTTCAATTCTTGAGACGATAGACTTCTCGGACCACTTCGTAATCATCGGCGATGTCGGCACGGGGAAGAGCACCGTAACCCCGATTCACGAATACGAATTGTGTAAGGGGAACAGGCAAATCGTCATCCGGGAGCCCTCGAGGGCCGCGTGCAACGCTCTCTACTATTCGCTCCAGGCGCTTTACCCGGAACTAGGAGCTGCACTGGCAATCATTACAAAGGACACTCAGATCAATGTCGATGGCAAGATCAAGATAGTCACAGACGGCGTCTTGTTGAGGATGTTGGCCGAGAACTCGATTTCCGATTCTTCAATCTACTTTGATGAAAGCCACCAGATGTCTTCCCAGCTGGAACTGTGTATGTCACTCGCGAAGAAGGGGAGAGCCATGGCAAGGAACTTGTTTCGGATCATGAGTGCCACAATCGACCCGGAGGAGTTCTTATCGTTCCTGGGTATTTCGAAGCTCTATTCCATGAGCGGTCGCAGATACCCCGTCGCTCTCGATGTGGAGGTCGCAAATGACAACGATGAAATGTTCAAGACTCTATCGGTCTTCCTTCGCTCGCAGCCCCGCGATGAATCGTGGCTAGTTTTTCTCCCCACGAGGCGACTGGTCGAGAGATATGCCAGCAGCTATGGTGGCGTCTACATCCACGGAGGTCTTGACGGGTCAGAAATCAACAAGATCCAGCGACGAGCCGAGCTTGACAAGAATCTGAGGATTTTTGCGACGAACGTAATCGCTTCCTCAGTGAACATCTACGTCGATAACGTGTTGATATTTGATGACGTGATCGACAGCAAAGACAAGCTAGGCCGAAAAACGCTCCACTACAAAAAGATAGACAACAACTCCCTCTTACAGATGATGGGCAGAATCGGTCGCTTCAAGCCCGGTCGAGCCGTCATTCTTACTGATACGCCCCTCCCAAAGAAGATCAACCCGATACCAGTGCACAAGGCTCTCGAAACCGAGACCCCCTTTGACTTGGTGCTTCTCATGTCCAAGTATGGTCTCAAACTCGCAGAACTAGAGTTCATGTCAAAGGTGGATCACCGCGAGGTTGCCTTTGCAGAAGACTGGCTCATTGAAATTGGAGCAATCGACCACCGCACCCGCAAGGCCACCTGGAAGGGAATCTTGATGAGCGAAATCCCATACGAGCCCGACTTTTCACACATGATCTCTAGCGCCCTGATCTCAGGTAATTATCATATGGCAAGATTTCTCCTAGCCAGCGGCTCTTTCGGTGACTCGCTCAACCATGCTTACAAGTCAGATGCGGAAGGCATTGCTCGCCGGCTATTGTATAGCTTCGACGGCTCAAATGAGCTCAATATCAAAGCGCATCTACTCAAAGAGTACGCGGAAGACAGCGATGGGTCATTCATCTCAAAACTGGTTGTGAACGGGCTCTTCGCCGGATTTGTTGAGGAAGCCTGGAAGAACTATGAAGCAGCCAGAGGAGCATTGAATGATCTCCTCCGTTCATCGAAGAAGAAGCCAATACCCAAGGAGGTCGTAGTAGATGCTGATGTTACCAAGCTCAAACCATACCTTGAAGACTGTTTGTCATTCGAAAGATACGGCCTAAAGGAAAGGAACGGCCAGGATCTGCGCGAGATGAACATTGAAGGGCCGTTCTTCGCAAGAGCTCTGACGATAAACTACAAACGCATATTGTTCGACATCGTTGCATTGAGGGCATCGAGTAGGCGTCGTAATCACACTAGGCATTGAGAGACCACCATTGGAAGCAAAGATCGATCTTTCTCCTGTCTGAAGATTGTTGCTTTTTCAATCAGCGTTCTCCGCCGAGACGGGTCCTAGGTCCCAGATTCCTCTCTCGCGTCTCAAGCGCCGGAATCGTACCAGGTTGGTTTCAAGAGACTCATTCCCAGTCTGGTAGGGAGAACGGGCGATTTTCCACGGACAGGCGTAAGACGGGCGAGCCCCAGATTTCGGAAGGGCGAGGATCGCTAGCATTTTCCTTCAGGTCGCTAGGGTGAGCGTTACTATCGGCGGACAAGCTGCTTTAACCCGGCGTTTCGCGTATCCTGCGTTACCACGTCCCCAACTCCCGTCGTGTCTGTGGTGATTCGGTTGACTCGGTTCCACCTGTCGCATAATGCTTTGACATGCCCGATGACCATCGAATAATCTGTTTCAGCGGCCCGTGAGGTCTAGGGCCTCCTTCCACGTTAAATGATGCCTGCTAAAGGGGAATGCCGGGTCGAAGCAGATCTTGTAGAATAGGCTGTCATTGCTACCTTGAGTGCTCGACGCGATAAAAGTTCCGCCCGGTGTAGACAAGGTGAAGAGGATTGCATCGTAGAGACCGCAGTCGTCGCGTATGAATCCCATCTCGTCACAGTATACCAGGTGCAGGCTTGGACCCATGATCGTGTTCGGATTATTCGGAAACGCCTCCACAACACTGCCATTGCAAAAAGTCGATCCGGGTCTTCTGAAACGTTGAGACCCTACCTTCCGGAACCCTAGTGGCCATAGTAGAGATCCGTTCCACTACTGCATTGCTCTGGCGGAGGCTGGGAGCAACGACTGCTATTGCGCTCCCCCGGTGAGTGAGTGCTGTCCAGAGTATTTTTGAGCTGGTAGTGATTGTCCTTCCGCTCTGTCGGGACCATCGTAGGCAGATGAACCGAGGGGTCTAGCAGGACTTTGCGTTGGTAGTCTGTTGAGTTGAACCTGAAGGTTTTGGCGCAGAACTCAATGGGGTTCGGCGGTGCTAGGTTCTCTCGGAGGCTGTCGAGTGCTGAGTTGGTCTGCACGATCCGGCATGGGCTAGGCGAAGAGCAAGCGGTCGTGCGCCTGCCTACGACGCCTGATCAAAACAGCGGGAACAAGACACAGAACAGCGACCAGAAGCAGCTTCATCGGGTCGGTGAAAACAGATGTCAACACCTGGCTCTGGGTCGCCTTCCCCACCAGCGAAGTGTCAAGAAGCGCCCTAAACGCCCCCATAACCAGAACAACAACAATCCCACCCACCAGCATCAGAGCAAAAAGATACTTGCCATATTCCCGCCTGCCAGACTCGTAAAACCCTGACACCTGTGTCGGAGGCTCCGGCCGCTTCTCCTCGCCTAGGTTCAAAGTCACCTCCGGACTATCTCCCAACTTCTTACTGAACTGGGCACGCCGCGTCAAACTGTCAAGAATATCGTCATCAGTAACAGGCTCATCCTCAGATAACCGTTCCGGCGATCCTGAAAAACTGAACCGGTGCTTCGTTCGCGGCGACCCTCGCCGGCGACCCCCCAAAACGCACAGCTCCAGGATACACTATAACACACGCCGGATTTGAGCCTAGGAGTACCACGGAGCCAAGATCCGTGGACAGGGCGCCTCGCGAAGCCACGCGAGAGAGAAGTGGTCAGTCGGCCCGGCAAGGCCCGTCTTCATCTTTTTCTGAAAACTGAGCGAATCATCCACCCTCAGCCCAAGGCTTATTCCCGGAAAAACTGGGCTTCCTTCTGGCCCGAAACAGTTTTGGTCCGTCCCAAGAAGCGCCGTTTCAAACTAGTCGCGCTAGGCGGAACCTTCGATTTTCTCCACAAAGGCCATCGTCAGCTCCTCTCGAAGGCCTTCAGCAACAGCGACAAAGTCATCATCGGCGTCACAAGCGACAAGCTCGTCAGGAAAATGCGCAAATCGCACCCCGTCCAGCCTTACAAGACCCGAGTCCGAGAACTCGAAAAATTCCTCCAAGCCAAAGGACGGGATCGACGCGCGAGAATCACCCGCCTCCAGGAACCGTTCGGACCCCCAAAGACCGACCCCAAAGTCGAAGCGCTCATTGTCACCTCAAACACAATCGAGAGCGGAAAACAGCTCAACAAGCTCAGAAAACGCAAAAACCTACCAGAACTCGTACTGGTCCAGACGCGATTCACCAGGGCTCAGGACAATAAGATAGTCTCGTCCACGAGAATCCGTAATGGTGAAATCGACCGCGAAGGCCGACTAATGCAAAAGCCCTGACAGAAATGCGATTTTTTGGGGGAATACTCCACCCTCGGCTTTGGTTTGAGCCTACGTCTTACTCTCGGCGCCGTAGACCTTCAGCATCGCCTCAAGCTCGCGCGTAAAACCATCGCTCAGATGCCACTTCGACTCCCGCTTCTCGATAAACCCGGCACCTACCAAGCCGTGAATCATATTGTAAAACTGGCCAACACTCATTTCCCTCTTCCCAATCCAGTTCTTCCAAGTCTGAATCGGAAGACCAGCCGGTTCAGCCCTCTTTACCTCGCGCCAGAAAGAGTGAGCCTCACCCGCGAGAAACTCGCTCTTCCAGAAAACCCGCTTGAACAGATCCCCCGCCGCCTCCGGCAAGTTCCCAGCCTTGAAGAGAACCGTTGTTTTCGGCTCACCAGAATGTCTAGTCGCACGTCTTGGCATCTAAATCGCTTGCAGCGGTGGAGGAAAAAGACTGCCGTTTAATCCTTACTACAAAACCCGTCCAGTTTTTTCGACCTAGCGTTTTCGTAAGTAAACTCTCTCCGAAAAACGCGACTCTAACAGGTGGAATTTGTCTGAGGAAACTCGTAAGAAGAATTCGATGGCCTCGAGAAGTCAGCCTGCATATACTTGGACATCACCTCGTCTTCATCGTGATAATCGAAGTAACTTCCCCTCGAACCTGGGAGTTTATGACCCATAAGCGCTTCCTTCGTATCCTCATCAATCTGCGGAGTCGCATTGAGCACTTTTCGGAAGCTTTTCCGGAGGCAGTGGACCCATACTCCCTTGGGGTCGAGCCCTGAGCGCTTCACCGAGGCTTTGACAATTCTCCAGACTCCCTCCCTCTTGACCTGTTCATCAGGCTGCTCCTCTGTGACGAAGATTGGGTCGTCAGGTTCGGGGTCCCAGCCAGCCGAAATCCGCAGCTGCAAGTAGCGTTTCAGCGTCAAAGCAGCCTCTTCTCCAAGCCCAGTCACGTAGTAGCTGAGCCCATAGGAACCGAGCTTGCTATCCAAGCTAGGCGTGACCTTGATCCTTACCGGTGGAGAAATCGTCGGGGACAGTTGTCGACTTACCAGTCCATAGGTCCAGTTGCACAAACAGCTGACCCGGACTCCGCTCTGGAAAAGACACAAGATCATCGCAGCATTTCTGAGAGACCCAGAGTTGTCCGCTATCCGGTAAGCTTCCTCCCGCGACGGAACATGTTCATAACCGATCTTCTTCTTCGCAGGCGTCCTGATTCTCTCCGACCGCTTGAATTCCAGGCTCCTGTCCTGGGACTCAAGGAAGCCCTTCATGGTGATGATGATCTGGCGGGCCCAGACTCCCTTCCCCTCTTGGAGGTACCGATTCGCCACCCTCTTGACGAGAATTTTGATTTCACGATCCGGCAACTGTAGCAGTTGCGAAATCTCCCCCAGGCCCGAGGCTCCTAGGACCTTTTCTAGCTGGTACAGTTTTTTCTCGCGAGTTTCAGACGACGTGTACGCATCTATCCAGTCGCGGATGATCGGCTCTTGGAGGAGCCACTCGTAGCTCTTCGGACCAGCCGAAAACCTTCCGCGGTTCCCCCTGGCTTGCTTTCTCCTCGCCTGGGCTGTCCTTCCAGCCTCGGAAAGGGTGACAACTGCGACCATGGACGGCTCGTGCTTAGGTTGGGCGTCGTGACTTAGGAACGATAGACAAGAAAGTGTTACTTTCGGCTGTTCCGAACGTATCCTTGTTTACTT
>Ga0209058_1000388_pt1 | contig 37082 bp, 24 predicted proteins | sample GraSoiAngelo_147_FD_185904 | JGI IMG/M metagenome (GOLD analysis project Ga0209058, IMG submission 185904) | Grasslands soil microbial communities from the Angelo Coastal Reserve, California, USA - 14_1009_05_40cm (SPAdes) (version 2) | ecosystem: Environmental > Terrestrial > Soil > Grasslands ... | reverse complement strand
CGCCTATCCCGCAGCCTTCACTTTCTGTTTTGTATGCCACTATTTGGGAGTAGACTACCGGTACCCAATTTGCCGTGGGCTACAAGTGCTGTCGCAGGGAAACGGTATGGGTGTTAAGGGCAGCAAGACGCCGGTCAACAAATCCGGAAAGAAAGCAAAGACAGCGGGAAAAAGCGCGGGTGAGAATGTATCTGCCCCGAATACGGCAATAAGGGCACCCTCTGCGATTGCGGGCATCGGCGCTTCCGCTGGTGGCCTGGAAGCTTTCACCCAATTCCTGGAACACCTCCCAAGCGACACCGGCCTGGGCTTTGTCCTGGTGCAGCATCTTGATCCATCTCACCAAAGCATGTTGCCTGACCTTCTCTCCAGGGCGACCCGAATGCCGGTTACATCCGTCGAGGATGGAATGCCTGTCCACGCTAACGAGGTCTATGTCATTCCTCCCAATCGAACCATGACCATCGGCCAAGGCGTATTGCGGCTTCAGCCTCGACCAGAGGAGAAACGTGGTTACCGGCCCATCGACGAGTTCTTTCGCTCGCTGAGCGAAGATCAGAAGAACCGTGCGGTCGGTGTCGTCTTGTCAGGCACGGCATCCGACGGGACGATAGGCCTGGAGTCGGTCAAAGCCGAAGGCGGAATTACTTTTGCACAGGACGCATCGGCCAAATTTGACAGCATGCCGCGGAGCGCGATTGCCGCCGGGCACGTCGATTTTGTTTTGCCGCCCGGCAAGATCGCCGATGAAATCGCCCGCATTGGCCGTCATCCTTACGTTCTGTCTTCCGCACAGACGAGAACTGCTGATGTAGAGTTCCCTGCCGGTTCGAAATCGCTCCAGAACGGTTATCAGGAAATTCTGAGGTTGTTGCGCCAGACCACTGGCGTGGATTTCAGCAACTACCGGGCCAATACGATGCGGCGCCGCATTACGCGGCGCATGATTCTGCACCATATCAGGGGACTGGCCATGTATGCAACCTATCTTCGGAATCATCCGGCGGAGACGGAAGCCCTGATGCAGGATCTCTTAATCCGTGTCACGAGTTTCTTTCGCAACCCGGAAGCATTCGATGCCCTCAAGGAACACGTGTTTCCCAAAGTGCTGGAGCACCGTGACACCGATGAACCGGTCCGCGTCTGGGTTTACGGCTGCTCAACGGGAGAGGAACCGTATTCGATCGCGATGAGCTTCCTGGAGTTTACGGGACAGCGCGGCAACCAGGTTCCAATACAGATTTATGGCACCGATCTGAACAGTGCCGCTATCGACAGAGCGCGCCGTGGACTCTATCCGAAGAGTCTGGCGCACCACCTGTCGTCGGAACGATTGCGCCACTTTTTTGTGGAGACTGAAGCGGGATATCGAGTCAATAAGGCGATCCGCGAAATGTGTATCTTTGCGCGGCAAAATCTCATGACGGACCCGCCGTTCTCGCGGATGGATCTCATCAGTTGCCGCAATGTGCTGATCTACATGGAGCCGGTATTGCAGAGAAGAATTATTCCAATGTTTCACTATGCTCTGAAGTCGGCCGGTTTTCTCTTTCTGGGGCTGTCGGAGACGGTGGGCATAGACTCGGACCTGTTTGTTCCGATGGACAGGAAGCACAAGATCTATGTAAAAAAGGCGGCGTCACCACGCGCGCCGCGCTTCGGCGTCGCCGCCGGCAAGCTCACTTCCCAAAGATCCAGATCGGATGTTACTGGAGAACCGCCGCGAGAAATTTCTACGTTCGACCCTCAGAAAGAAGCCGATCGAATCCTGTTGTCGAAATACGCGCCCGCCAGCGTTCTCGTTGATGGCCGAATGGAAATCCTCCATGTCCGCGGCTCCACACGCGCCTATCTGGAAACGCCGATGGGAAAGGCGACACACAATGTGCTCAAGATGGCCCGCCTGGATTTGATGCTGCCCCTGCGGGGTGCTCTACAGCAGGCGAAGACGGAAGACCGGCGTGTCCAGACGCCGGTCGTGCGGTTCAAGGATAACGGCGAACCGGGAGAGGTCTGGATGGAGGTGGTTCCGATCCACGGCTCCGCTGCGGACGAACGCTATTTCCTCATCTTGTTTCAGCCCGGCATCGGCCCAGGGGATAGCCGGCCCAGCAGGGCGGTCCGAAAGACCTCCACAGCCCGTCCATCGAGTCGGCCGCGGAAGGGTGTGGATGAAGGCCGGCAGCTTGCCGAGTTGCGGCAACAGTTCGAGGCCGCCCGGGACTATTCGCAATCGCTGCTGGAGCAACAAGAGGCCTACACGGAGGAATTGCAATCCGCGAACGAAGAGGTTCAGTCGAGCAACGAGGAGCTTCAGAGCAACAACGAAGAATTGGAAACCGCCAAGGAAGAGTTGCAGTCCAGCATCGAAGAACTCACTACGATGAACGAGGAACTGCGAAACCGGAATCTCGAAACGTATCAGCTCAACGCAGACCTTACGAATCTCCTAACCAATGTGCGGATGCCGATCCTCATGATGGACTCACAGTTGCGTATCCGCCGTTTTACGCCACTGGCTGCGAAGGCGTTCAATCTGACGGACACCGATGTCGGACGGCCAATCACCAATCTGAAGCTGGACTTCGAAATACCCAACCTGTCTGAATTGCTCATCGAAGTCATCGACAGAGTGAACGCGCGGGAACAAGAAGTCCGTGACAGAGAGGGCCATTGGCACAAAATGTACATCGGCCCATACAGGACTCCGGAAAACAAGGTCGATGGGGTGGTGCTCGTGCTGACGGACATTCGCGCTCTAAAGGAAAAGGAACAGTCCATCCTGGCCGCCCGTGATTATGCGGAGGCCATTGTGGCAACGGTGCGGGAGCCTGTGGTGATCCTGCATGGCGACTTACGTGTCAAGACGGCCAATCATTCCTTTTACGAGATGTTTCAGTGCTCGCCCGCAGATACAGAGAATCAATTTATCTACGACATCGGCAACAGGCAGTGGAACATTCCGGAACTGCGAAAGCTGTTGAACCAGGTTCTGCCTTTCAATAATCAATTTCGAGACTTTGAGATCCGGCTTGACTTCCCCGATATCAGTCCAAAGACCATGCTCATCAACGCCCGAGAGCTTCAGCAGCACCAAGATCAAGAATCTCTGATCTTAATGGCGATCGAGGACATTACCGCCAGCAAGCTGCTGGTCGAACGCGACCGTCTACTGGAAGAGGAAAAAGCGGCGCGTTCCGAGGCCGAGGAATCGGGCCGCGCTAAAGACGAGTTCCTGGCGACGATGTCCCACGAGTTGCGCACTCCGCTGACCTCGATACTTGGTTGGTCGAGCCTGCTGAATACCGGCCAGCTGTTGGACAAGGACAAGACGCGGGCTTTGCAGGCCATTGAGCGGAATGCCAGACTACAGGCCCAACTTATCGAAGACTTACTGGATGCTTCCCGCATCGTTGCCGGAAAGTTTCGCCTGGATCGTCAGGAAGTTGATCTTCCGGCATTAATCGAGGCGGCCATAGATATTGTGCGTCAAGCCGCCGCCGAGAAGAGAATCCAAATAATCTTCGATGCTGAACGGGCGGTTGGCCCAGCCTGGGGTGATCCCCAATGCTTGCAGCAAGTGTTGTGGAATCTTCTGAGCAACGCGGTCAAGTTTACGCCACCGGAAGGCCGTATCGAGGTCCGGCTTGACGGGACGATTTCGGGAGTCCAAATCCGCGTAACGGACACCGGGCAGGGGATCAAGGCTGAGTTTATGCCTTACCTGTTCCAGCGCTTCACTCAGGCGGATAGCTCGACAAGTCGCAAGCATGGGGGCTTAGGGCTAGGTCTGGCGATTGTCCGTCACCTGGTCGAGATGCATGGTGGTACCGTCCGGGCCGAAAGCCAGGGCGAGGGCCAAGGGTCAACGTTCATTGTCCAACTGCCGGTGCGGGCCCTTCAACCGGCCGTAAGCGCTCCAGAACTCTCATCACGGCATGCACGCGACCAAAGCCAGCCCGTGGTTGCAAGCCTACAAAATGCGCGCGTGCTTGTTGTGGATGACGAAGACGACACCCGAGACTTGCTCATCGCTGTATTCGAACGTTACAACGCTGAAGTGAAGACTGCCGCCTCTGTTGCGGAGGCGCTTGCAGTGTTGGCGACGTGGAAGCCTGCGGTGCTGGTGTGTGACATTGCGATGCCGGACCAGGACGGCTACACCTTCATCCGTGAAGTGCGACAACTCTCGCCGGAGCAAGGCGGACAAATCCCCGCCCTGGCATTGACGGCATACGGCAAAGAAGAGGACCGCCGGCGCGCCCTGGAGACCGGTTATCAGGCCCACCTCACGAAACCGGCGAACCCGGCGGAGCTCGTGTCCGTCGTGATTCGCCTTGTTGCAAACGGAACGAAAGAATAAGACAACCCTGGAGTTTGGCCATTTAGACGATGCTTAAGAGAATCGTGGGTTCCGAAAGCCAGCAACGACACAGCATCAGCGTTCGGGCAACTATTCTGTCATTAGGCCGATTCGGTATCGCCTCGCCGGAAGTGACCAAGCGGACTGAAAAAGAATGGGCCAGATACAGGGCCGAGAACCGACTCGATCTATATGGTCGCCCTATCACTTCAACTGCGGAACGCGTCGGTAAAGACTCGATGTGCGCACACGCAACGCGAGAGAAATAAAATGCCCTTTGGTGACAAGAACGGCGCATATACAACTTGATGCGTCAACTTCCCCTCTGCCACCGCAGCTCTTTGAATGCACATTTCCGTGTAACCGACCTTCCGCTAACTGAAGGATTTTGCTACACAGGGCTTTTTTGGGAAGGGAATATGCCGCCAAATCCAGCGATACCGACGATCACCTATTGGAAGATGCGCTTAAGCGACTCGGGACTCAGCAGCGCATCGAGAGACGTAATCCCGAAGCGATCTTTCATATCGCCGGGCCGGAATGCTCGATGCTCAATGGGTCCGGGGAAAATGCGATATACGTACACCACTTGTTCAGCCAGCTCGAAGCTTTTTACTCTATCGAAACGCAAGAATCCGATGGGAGAAAATTGCGCAATGAAAGCCAAAGACCCGGGTCAGCGCCAACATGGGCGCCACAGCTACCGGGGAATCTGGATCGGATCCTGCTGCCGCATGTGCACCAAGTCTCTCTCATTTTCCAGGCAGTAGTAATCCATAAGTTCGCTGTCCAGCACCAGAGGCTGGTTGAGTTTCACTGTCCAAGGCGCGGTATAGGCCTTCGGATCGTCGATCGTGATCTCGACTTCGAGGTTCCCGTAGTTCGGCCGCCGGATCCTTTCGATCGTTTTGGCTTGCTCCGTCAGCGGTTTCCCGCTCGCATCCAACCAAAGATCGTCGCGGAACCCGGTGGTTTCCACCACCAGCGTGTCGCCTTCCCAATGGCCGATTGAGTATCCGTTCCAAGTTGGGTTGGGATCCTGCGGAAGCGGCCGTCCATCGGTAAAAATCTGCCGGTACTGTATGTTGCGCTCAGTAAGGATGAGCACGCGGTCCGGGACGTGGAAAATTCGCTTGTAATAATCGTCGGTCCAGATTCGCGGAGCTCCGCGCGGCATGCAATGCACGTTGGGATCGAGGCCCTGCTCGACGCTTCGTTTCTTGACCAACTCGGCCGCCCACGGCTGGTAAGGCACGGGATCCTTCAACGAAGCGGCGATATTGATAAACTCGCGCGAGATCTGCGTATCGTTGCACTTTGCACCGCAGTTGAACCGGTTTTCCCAGCCCCACATTCCCGAGAAGTCCGGTTTTCCGTCGGCGCCGCGCGGCGCCGGGGCGGCGAGGTCAGGCTTGCCGTCTGCCGTGCGCGGCACTCCGGGAGTCGGATAGTCCACCCACTGGGCGAAGAGCGACGCCGGCGCGAGGGCCAAAATTAACGAGACTGCGTAACGACAAGTCGATCGAATGGACATAGAATTCATTTCCCTCGTTTGCGAATCATAGCCGCGCTTGGATGCAGAGGATAGGAAATTCAAACGCTATCCATTCAGTAGGCGGGTTTGGCCAAAGCCGTGGGTGTTATGTCAATGGGCGCATGAGTTTGGGCACCGGAAATGTGTCACTTTCGAACCTGACCCAAACGTGCGAGGGTTTAGAGGCTTTCTTCCTGTTCGATTCCAAGCTTGTCGTTCACGGCGACTCGAAGCTCCTGTTTACACCCGAGGTACCGCTCCGTGGTCTGGATGGACACATGCCCCAGCAGGAATTGAATCTGATCCAATTCCCCACGTCCAGGCATCCACGGTTCTCTTTACCCACAGCGGAATTGGAACCGTGCGGATATGGCCTCCCTTTCCGATCAAATCTGCGATCACCCAATGTTCTTCGCGCAGTTGAATCGACTTCATCGTCAGCGAGAGCAATTCACCCCGCCGAAGGCCACACCCAATCAGCATCGAGAGCATCGCTCGGTTGCGCTTACTGCGGAGAGTATTGGCGCCGGTGCTCTCCAGCAACCGCTTGCCTTGCTCAGCGGTAAGCCAATTTCCGACTCGTATCCCCAGCCGACGAACTCCTTTCACACGCCGTATGCCGGCCGCAAATTCTGGACTGAGCAGACCGGAATCAGCTGCCTCATAGGCACAAACAATGACGACGCCGGTAGGAATCAAACATACCAACCCTTGGATCAATTTTTCGCCGCTCCTTTTACCTGTGTCTGGACGGAGAGCAGGTAATTGAGCAGTCGATCTGCCCCCTCGTTTTTAGTGAAGTACGCCTCTGCTCCCGCCTCCAGCATCGATCGCTCGCTGTTCTCGTCATTGTGGGTTGAAAGCCCCACGATCTGGATGTGTGGCATGGCTCCGTGAATCTCGCGCGTCGCCTCGATGCCATTCATCTGAGGCATGGAAACGTCCATGACAATGACGTCCGGTTGTAGCGCCATAGCCTGGACGATCGCCTCAACGCCGTTTGCTGCCTCGCCCACGACCCGAAGCCCGGGTCGTTCGCTGAACAGTTCGCGGAGACCGGCGCGCGCCACCACATGGTCGTCGGCGATCAGAATCCGCAGAGGCCTCGACGTGCCAGCGGCCGAGTCGTACACCTGGCGTTCCTGCCAGCCTGCGTCATGGCGCCGTACTTCCGCCTCGCCGGTCACCACGGGCAGATTACTTTGCGGTAAGGTGAGGCTGAACCGCGCTCCCTTCCCCGGCGCGCTCTGAATGTCCAGATGACCACCGAGCAAAGCGAGCCGCTCCTGGATGCTGAACAACCCCAACCCGACTTCCTGTTGGTTCTTGTAATCGAGAGTGACGGCCGAGTCAAACCCGACGCCGTCGTCGCTCACCTGAATATGAATGACGTCGCCGGGCCCGACCTCAAGGTTGATATCGACCCGATCGACATGGGCGTGCTTGACCGCGTTGAACAGCAACTCGCGGACGGCTTCAAAGAGCAAGATGCGAACATCACTTGCCTCCGGGTTCGCTCGGGGGTTGGCGGTCACATTCACGACGACTCCGTACTGTTCTTGCGTTCGTTTTGCCAACCATGCCAAGGCGGCAGGCAGGCCACCAATGTGCAGCATGGGAGGGAAGAGATTCACACTCAGTGTACGTGCCGTCTCCATTGCTTCGTTGATGTCGGCGCGCGCCCTCTGGAGCAACGTGACTTGGTCGGCTTGAGAGTTGCTTGTCAGCGCTCGGTTGAGCGTCATCACCGCAGTAAACAATAACTGCTGGAGGCCGTCATGAAGCGTCTTCGCCAGTTCTTCGCGGACATGCTGTTCGGCCAGAGTCAGGTCCGACGCGAGCCGGCGCAACTGGAGCGTCCGCTGTTCCAGCTCAGCATGACTTCGACGGAGGGCCTCATCAGCCTGTTTGCGCAGCGTGCGATCACGTTTCTCGTCCCGGCGCGCCTGGAGAGCCTCTTCGGCCCGCCTGCGTTCAGTGACATCTAGGTCCAGTCCCGTTAGGCGCATTATTTGTCCCTCGGCATCGCGATGGACTTGGCCCAAACTCCGTATCCACGACACGGTTCCGTCGGGCCGAACGATACGGAAGGTGCTGTCAAAGGTGTTGTGCGTCTTCGTGTCCAGAATCTGGTCCCAGAGCTCGAGCTCCTGCCGGCGGTCCTCCTCGTGCACCCGACCCAGCCAGGCTTCAAACGAGCCCGGCTCTCCTGCGGTGAAACCGTATAGCTCGCGGAAACGATCATCCCAATCGACACGACCGGTGCGGACATGCCGCATCCACGAGCCAGCTCTTGAGGCATCGAGAGCGAGACGGAGCCGCTGTTCGCGTTCACGCAACCCTTCTTCAGCGCGGGCTCGCTCTATCGCCTCCCAGGTGCGTTCGGCGACGCCGCGGATGAGCTCGACCTCCATCGACGTCCAGACGCGTGGTGTCGCGTTGTTGGCGCCAAAGGCGGCCACCAGTCGGCCGCCTTTGATCAGCGTCACACCCACGTATGCAGCGATTTGTCTCGCCTGCATGATAGTCCGCTCGGCCTCCGTGAACCTTGGATCCGTACTGACGTCGTTCACGACGACCGTCTCGCCATTCCGATACGCGTCGCGCAGCGCCACTCCAAAGGTGCCAACGGGTCCTTCTCCGACAAGGGGCCTGACGCCGCTTGCGTACTCTCGGCGAATGACGTAGTCGCGACCGTCGATTTCCGCATAGCCGACACGGTTGGAGCGCAGGTGTTCCCCGAGGAGCCGTGCGGCGACTTCCTGTACGTCGAGCGGATCACCGAGCGGCCGGAGCGCATCGGAGAGCTTAAGGAGAAAAGCCTGTCGCTCATCGCTCCGCCGCAGAGCCTCTTCGGCGCGTACACGCGCCACGACCGGCCACAGTCGCGCCACCATCCGCTCCAGCAGCTGCACTTCGTCAGGCCGCCACGCGCGCGGGCCCGTTGTGCCGACCACGAGCACCGCCCACAACTCACCGTCGCTGAGAATCGGGACCGCGATCAGACCGAGGATGCCACGCGGGTCGTGCGGCTGGAACGTGATGCACGTATCGGCGGACGCATCGGCCACAACGATGCTCCGACCCGCGACGAGCTCGGCCCGAGCCGTCTCACTTAACGAGGCCATGGTGTGCACGCCTCCCGCCTGGCCTCTGGCATCCTGCAGATCGGCGGTGGCCGATGCGTTGGCGGTCATGCCGAGGAAGACGAGATTCACCTGCAGATGCGTCACGAGCGCATCTGCGACCAACTGCACCAGGGTTGGTACATCCCGCGCTCGCATCCACGTGGCACCGAGATCGCTCAAGAACTGGTCATGCTCTTCGCGAACCTTGCGCGCGGTGATATCTGTGACGACGCCCATGAAGCGCAGGGCCCGCCTGCTGTCGCCCGAACCCTCGAAAAGCGTCTGGCACACGCTCGACACCCATCGCCACTCGCCCGTATCAGTGAGGTGAATTCTGAATTCTTCGACGAAAGCTCCCGATCCTCGCGGATCGATAGCCGCTGCCATGGCGCGTTCAACGCGATCGCGGTCATCCGGATGGCAGAAAGCCAAGGACTCCGCCAGCGTTGTGGAACCTCCTACAGGGAGGCCCAAAAGATGGCAGACTTCAGGCAACCACAGACCCCGGTCCGCGACCACGTCGTAGTCCAGCACACCGACGCCAGCGCCGCTTTGGGTGGCACGTCTGGGTCGTTCCTCGCTCGCGCGCAGCGCCTCTTGGTCGTGCCGAGGGCCGTCAGCCCGGGCGAACCGTTCTTCATCCTCGATGGGTGTTTCACGCATCTGTCATCGCTCTGCAGTTGAGCGGCAGCGAGCCCACGTTAACGCGGCGCTACAGCCGGCTCTGAGGATAGACCATGAAACGTTCGCTTGGAGCATAGAACGTTCGACCGGGATGCCGCAAGCAAAAGAACAGCATAAGAATGCCGTTGAATCCTTCAGTTGACGTAAATGTCGGCAACTCGGAAAAGTGACCAGTGACGCGCGTTCCGCCGGATTACTAACGAGTATCGCCAAGCGTTTAGCAAATCGCCGGGAATGTGCACCAGTTGTCGTACAACCGCTAACCCGTCACTGTCCAGAAGGGGGTTTTGGAGAGCCGACCAAAGTCCAGTCAGCTCACTATACCGACACGTCCAGGTAGCGGTGAATAGACGATTGGTCGTTCGGCCATCTACTTTTGTGCCTTACGTCTTGCTGATCACCGGGATCTACTTTCGGGATGCCGACAAACCAAGCAGGGCGGTGGGTGACTTGACGCGCTCTTCGATTGAGGTGACCCGGCCTTATAAGAGAGAAAGACTAAGTCTCTCTGATATTGGGGAACCGGCCACTCCGTGTAGCCGGTCGCCTTCCGAATCTTGGCGAGAGTCAAAACCTCATGCCTCCAGAAACGCTTGAGTTCGTCGAGATGCTCCTGGACCTTGCTCGGCCGGTGCCGGGCTCCAGTCTTTTCCACGAGGTTGAGGATGAGCTCTTCCATGGCGAGTGCCGACTCACCTTTATAGAAGGAGGCCCAGATTCCGGCCCAGCTCGAAGGCAGTCTTCTGAAGCTGAAGATGTAGCTGTACCTGAGGATCCGACTGCGGCGATTCGAGGGATTGACGTGACCGACGAACCTCAGGAGCCGCATCAGCGCGAAGAACGCATCCCCAGTGATCCGCCTGGAACGAAACGCCCCGTGAAACTCGAATCCGGGATACTCGTTAAGGACAGCCTCCGGAGTCGTCGTCATGCAGAACTCAATGTTGCCGTTCGCGGATCGGATCCCGATCAGTGGATAAAGAAACGAGTACGCGCCCACGATGTTCCAGCGGGGCCGGTATTTCTGAATCAACACCGCCTCCGTAAGGCACGCCTCGAGATCGGACTCCGCACACTGGATCTCGATGCGGGCAGCTTCCTTCACGATCCCGCGCATGCGGCGATGCTTTTTTCGCCGCAGAATGTTGCGGTACTGCGAAAGGCGCCGTTTCAGGTTTTTTGCTTTTCCGACGTAAATCAGCTCGTCTTGCTGGTCGTAAACGAGGTAGACACCGGGAGAGCCGGGAAGTGACTCCAGGAATTCCGCGCCGAATTTCCGGTCGAAATTTCTGACGGCCATGGCCTATGGTAATTGTTAGTCGGAACCATGAACAGGGGATTCAAGCCGTCCGACTCAGTTGTCGTATAACCGCCAAACCGTCATTGGGAAGTTGCCGACATTTCGGACTTCCACTTTCCCTAATGCCGAGTTATCGACACTTATCAGACCTTACGGGTGGGAGTGGTAAAGACAGTAGCAAAAACACCTAATCGTAGAAGTTCGGCGACTTCTTAAGTTTTGCGGCGGCGGCTTTCGTGTCAACGGCGTCCGTGATACGTTTGTCACGGGATCGTCGGATCCTACTTGTGGGTGAAAGGGGTGATTCCCTGCTGACTGGTGGACAACTCCTCGTGGAGTGTCTGGTTCGCCGAGGCGTCGAGGTTGTGTTTGGAATACCTGGCGCGCACACCATGGCGATTTACGATGCGCTTTATCGGCATCCGAAGATCAGGCACATCCTGGTGCGGCACGAACAATCGGCAGCACTGATGGCCGACGGTTATGCGCGGACGACAGGGAAAGTAGGCGTATGCTGTGTCACGACCGGGCCCGGCGTCACCAACGCCTCCACCGGATTGGCTGTCGCTCAGGGTGATTCAATCCCCGTGCTCCTGATCTCAAGCCAGGTCCACTCCGGAGCCGCTAAAAAACGGCGCGGTTTGTTCCACGCCATGGACCAATTGGCACTCACCAAACCGATCACCAAATGGAACGGCTGTGCGGAAACGCCGGAACAGATTCCGCAACGCATTGCGGAGGCATTTCAGGCGTTGAGTAAGGGACGGCCCGGAGCTGGACATCTGGAAGTTCCGCTAGATATGCTCCAACAGGAACTTGAATTCGAAGGCTTAAAGTTAGACTTGAAGAATATCGAATCAAATCCTGAAGGAAGCTTGACTGGCGAAATCGAACACGCTGCCGAACTGTTACGGCAAGCAGCGCATCCTCTGATTTATGCGGGCGGGGGCGTCATCTCATCGCAGGCGTGGCAAGAACTAATCGAGGTTGCAGAACTCCTACAAGCTCCTGTACTGATGAGTCCAATGGGAAAGGGCGCGATTCCAGCGGATCATCCGCTTTGCGGCGGCGTCACCTTCACATGGGTAACCGCGGACTTGCAGAACATGGAGAAGAGCATCTCGCCGCTCTCCAGTATGGCCGATGCTGCTTTAGCCGTAGGTTTTCGCTTCAGCCAACTGGCGACCATAAACTACACGCTTCCGGTCCCGAAATCTTTGGTTCAAATTGACGTGGACTCAGCAGAGATCGGCGCAAACTATCCGGTCAAGGCCGGCATCGCCTCGGATGCAAAAACGGCGCTTCGGCAACTCCGTGATGCTTTGCTGGCCGAAGGTCTGCGGCCCGGTCTCCGCGCGTCCTGGATGCCGGATTCAGCGCGGCCGCAGAAGCGAATCGATGTCGGGCCCGCCAGCCGGCCCCCAGTGGATTGGTGGGAATTGCGTGAAGTTTTACAGCGGGATGCGATTGTTGCGGCCGATATCGCTCGTAGCGGTTACGCGCTGGTCGGTCAGTTCCCTGTTTACGTGCCGCGGACGTTCATGCATTCGGCATCGTTCATTGCGATGGGGCACGCATTTCCTGCTGCGCTGGGCGCTAAAGTCGCATTTCCTGGGCGCCAGGTTGTATCGGTCAGCGGCGACGGCTGCTTCATGATGACCGGGCAGGAACTGGCGACGGCAGTTCAGCACGGTATTAACATCGTGGCCATCGTGATCAACGATCGGCGCCTGACCGGCATTGCGGCTCTGCAAGACGTGCACTACGACGGCCGCCGCATTGCCGTGGACCTGGTCAATCCGGATTTCGTCGGCTTCGCGGAGTCCTTTGGCGCACTTGGCCTGCGGGTCGAGCAACCCAAAGAGTTCAGGCCGGCGTTGCTAAAAGCGCTTGAGGCGGCAACGCCATCTCTTATCGAAATCGTGTGTTGAATCCTAACCTTTAGTTTCGTGTGCTCCGATCTTTTTGAATTTTCGCGTAGCAAACCTCGTGGTAGGTCTTGCCGGCCTTAATGGCGTGGCGTTCTGAAGGCGCGATCCGAACATAACAACGTGCACACCATACCGGTCTGGTCGGATCATTCGTTTTTGCAATCAATCTTAAGTTTCTCATTACAGCAAACAGCCTCTTTCAAAACCTTACATCGCGTGAAACCCGCGTCCGGCGTGGAACTGCGGGCTTCGTGCCGGCGCTATCATAGCGGAAAAGGAGGGAGGAAAGTTGAGGGAAATTACAATCTAACTGTAGCGGCGGTCAATTGACCGCCGCTACAGTGCCAAAGCCCGGTTTGAGTTACCTCGACGCTCGCGTCGTTGGAGCCGCCAGCTTATACGGATAGCCCGGCGGGCCCTGCTGATAGTACGCGCCCAGGGTCGGGATCTTATCCATGTCCGGATACAGCACACCGAAGGCGGGTGCGTCCACGCTTCCGCGTGGCGAATACCAGATCGCGCCATCCTTGGTGACTTGTATCTTCGGCGTGTCGGCCGTTTTCTGCGGTTTGGGATATAGCGAGAAGCTTGCGTCGCGCGGATTGAATTTCCACAATGCCGCCGCGCTGCCGCCCACGTCCGCGCTCCAGATATTGCCGTCAGGATCTTGCATCACATCATACGGACTGGCGTTCTGCCTCGGGACTGTCCACTCCGTGATCCTGCCGGTCGTCTGATCCAGCTTCGCCAGCTTGCCGGGACGCTTGCCGGCGGCCCATATACCAAACCAGATGTTGTTTTGAGCATCCACATTCAGACGCCGGACCTGCGCGGGATAGGTCGGCGGAGCGAAGATGGTCCACCCATTGTTGTGGGTATCGAACTTGGCGATGTTTCCCGAATCCCACAGCGCCATCCAGATATTGTCGTTCCTATCGGCGATGACACCGTAAACAATGGCGTTGGCCTCTGGAACCGGGAACACCGATACTTTCTTGGTCTGGCGGTCATATTTGCTGAGCGCGCCTCCCATAATCCAGCCAACGTAAATGTTGAGCTTCGAGTCGAAGGCGATCGACTGCGCCCATTTGATTTGATTCCTGACGACGTTGTCCGGATCCAGAGGAATCATCTGATCGAACTTCTCGGTCTCAGGATTGAATGCAAGCAGGCGTTTCACACTCGATGGCTGCACTCCCGAATGTTCCGGCAGCCAGATCATGCCGGTAGGATCGATGTTCACTTCATGGATGCCGTTCTTCGGATCCGGCAGCTGGAAGTCTTTTTGAACTCCCGTACGCGGGTCGAGTTTGACCAGGCGATGGGGATAGCCGCGGTCGGTCAGCCACACGTTTCCGTCGTGATCGAACCGTACATCCTGACCTGCGCGTCTGCCGACGAATCCGGCCTTCAAATCCTTGTACTCGGGAGCATGATTACCTTGACCCGGAGGATCCGGCGGCAGGTAATACTCGATGTACATGGCCTTGCCGAGCTTAGCTTCGTCCAGCGGCATTTCCTGGTCGATCCGCACGGCGCGGGGCTTTGCATCCGGACCAAAGTTCTTGACCAGATACGCAAGCAGGTCCTCGCGGTCTTGCCTGTTGAAGCGCAGGGCCGAAGCACGGTAGTTCAACAGTCCTTCGGCGTATGACGCCGCCGGGCGATCCCAGTTCGCCTTGCCCATCATGCGATCCAGACGCGCCGTCCAGACCGCGAGGTTGCCCGGCCGGCCGGGAAGGAAATTCTCGCCATGACAGATGACGCAGGTTCGCTCCGCCACGTCGCGCCCAGGCCCGGGCGGATACACTTCGTCGTAGGGTTGTTCGATATTGACTACTGAATTCGATTCGGTATTCGTTTCGAGAGCGTTGACAACCGTCCGCTGCGAAGAGGCAGCCATGGCGTGGAGCGACAGCTTCAGCTTCGGACTATCTCCGGCCTTCAGCGTCAGCTTTTGAACATCTGACTCCTGCCCCTTTGTACTGACCTTTACTTCATAGTTGCCGGGAAACAGCGCTACAGCACGGAACTGCCCGGCATTCGTGTAGACCATGTAAAGAATCCGCTTGTCTGTGTTGCGGATAAAAACCTGCGCCGCTTTGAATGGCGTCGAGGAATCCACCGCTCCGGACAGACCGGCTGTACCCGCGAGTCCGCCGCTTTGTGGCGGCATCGGTCGCGCTCCAGCCAATACGGTCAGGCCGAGGAAGATGCATACGGCCCCTAAACTTGCCATCAGCTTGCCCATTCGTACCCCCTTGAAAGACGTAGTTCCGATATTCTAACGCTCATTCCTGCATCAATGCGAATGTCCAGATCGAGCCGCCCGTCGGGACTTTGGCCGCCGCGTAGCGGGTCGCAAGAATCCCGCCCAAGCCCGACGCAACCGTCACATATTGGCGGCCCCTGTGAGTGTATGTGATCGCAGTGGAATTGACGCTCGAGCCGGTTTTGAATTGCCAAAGCGTCTTGCCGGTGTCTTCGTCCAGCGCAATGAACTCACCCGTCAATCTACCGGTAAACACGAGTCCGCCGCCGGTGACGAGCATGCCGGCCGAACTGGGGAGATCCGTCAATGGAACATCCCACTTCTTTTCGCCCGTCAATGGGTTGATTGCCGCGAAGTGGCCGAAGACATCGCTCGGTTTCGTGTCCGGCTGCCGCGCATCAACACCCGTCGACTGTGCGCCGAAAACTTGCGGCTTGGGTGGTGCGAGCTTCTGTATCCGGGGAATGTCCCATGTGCTTGCATAAACCAGTCCTGTATTCGGATTGAACGCGATGGGAACAGCGTTGGTACCGCGCGACGGCAAGATTTCCACTTCTTCGCCAGCAGCAAAGCGTTTATAGATGTCGGTCAGTACGGGTCGCCCAGTCGCCATATCGATATGTGTGGCCCAATTGACTCTGGTCACCGGGTGCGCGGCGATCAGTTTGCAGTTGGTGCGATCGAGCACGTACAGGAAGCCGTTCTTGTTCGCCTGGATCATGACTTTTCGAGGCTGGCCCCCGACGCGGATATCTGCGAGTAACTGCTCATCAGTGGCGTCCACGTCGTACACATCGTTAGGTGTGTATTGGTAATAGCAAACGACCTCGCCCGTTTTCGGCCGGAGCGCGAGCACGCTATTCGTGAATAAGCTATCGAGACCCTCACGCGGTCGCGGATCGTAAGGTTCCGCATTGCCGGTGCCCCAATAGACAAGATCGAGCTCGGGATCGTACGACCCAGATCGCCATGTCGGACCTCCGCCGTATTTCCAGGCATCGCTGTTTTTAGGCCATGTCTCGGAACCGGGTTCCCCGGGTGCGGGAATCGTATATGTGCGCCACAATTTCTTACCGGTATCCGGGTCCCAGCCATCGAGGAACCCGCGCGTGGTGGATTCTCCGCCGGCCACTCCCGAAATCAGCACTCCGTTGGCTACGATCGGCCCGCCCGTGGCGTAGAAGCCGTCTTTGGAATCGGCGAATTTCTGGTTCCAGAGCTGCTTGCCGGTTTTCATGTCGATGGCGAGCACGTGATTGTCGATCGTCACGCGAAAGACTTTGCCGTTATAAATCGTGGCTCCGCCCCTGTTAAAAGCCGCCCGAGTGATACCGGATTCGATCTCGGTCGGTGTGCGCCAGATTTGCCTGCCCGTCTCCACATCGATGGCAAACGTCCACTTGCCGTTGATGGCGTACATGATGCCGTTGTAAACGGTCGGTTGTGCGAGCTCGCCCTGATCGTTCATCATGCTTGCATTCCAGATCGGCACCAGCTTTTTAATGTTCGCCTTATTGATCTGCTTGAGCGGGCTATAACTCTTTCGGTCAAGGCCCATGCTGTGAGTGAGAACGTTTTCCGTATTCTTGCCGTCGATCAACTCCTGCATCGTTTGGGTCAACACCGGCGCCGCCCAGAAAGCCAGCAGCGTCGTACATAGCAATATTCTTTTCATGATCGGTCTCCCTGAAGTAGCGATGCTTAATGATGCGCGATTATAACCGGGCAATGTTATGTTCGTCATATATTAAGTCCGGTTAAGGATAACGCAGTTGAAAGAGAGGGTGTGTTCTGATGAAAACCAACGAACTCATGCTGGCCGAAGCATTTCGGAAGGAAGCTGTGTTGGGTTTCGAAAAATATCTGCCGCGCATCGTGGACTGCTTGCAATTGCTGAGCGAAGAAGAGATCTGGTGGCGGCCAAACGAGGCTTCGAACTCCGCAGGCAATCTCGTGCTGCACCTCTGCGGTAACGTCCGTCAGTGGATCATCTCCGGGCTGGGCGGGGCGCCCGACAGCCGCGAGCGAGACAAAGAATTTGCCGAGCGTGGCCCGATTTCGCGCCGGCTGCTTATCGGGCGATTGAAGAAGACCGTGGAGGAAGCATGCCAGACGATCAGCCAGTTCCCCGCCGAGGCGCTCTCGCGCGAGTTTGATATTCAGGGCTACCGTGCTTCGGGCCTCGTCGCCATCGCCCACGTCTACGAACATTTCGGTTACCACACAGGGCAGATCATCTATGTGGCAAAGCTGAAACGTGGCAAGGATCTGGGCTTCACGCGACTGCCGGCCGCTAAACCCGCTCGACGCGCGGCAACAAAGCGTCCGTAGGCTGAGGCATGAAAATTGAACTTACCGCGCCGATGCAAAAGGTAATGACTCCGCAGTTGATGCAGCGGATCGAACGCACACTCGACGAATTTCCGGAACTCCAGCCGCACAAGTTAAGAATAGGGTGAAAAGAACCTATATCGCGTGGTTGAGCAACTCGATTAACGATTACTTCCGCCGTTGCAGGCGGCCATCGTGATCTAGAGCTATGGGGAGGAGATTTTGAAATCGGACGAAGGGAAATCTCAAATCCGAAATTTCGAAATCTCAGATTGGACCGGTCCAATTTGCAATTTCGGATTTCGGATTTGAGATTTCCCTTCGTCCGATTTCAAAATGTTCCCTCGCGTCACCGCGTTTATACTCCATTCCGTGGGCAGCTTTGAAGTAAACGAGACTGCGTTCCACCCATTTTTGAAGGAATTCTCTCGCTTCGAAACCATCAAGTCTCTCGAGCGGTCGCCGCTTTACCGGAAGGTCCAACCCGACATAGAGCGTGTCCTGGGACACGTCTGGCAGGGAGAGTTCGCTCAAGCGGTAGAACCCCGTGGTCGGGAAGACCCGATCTGCGCCGTAGCGTGGAATATCGAGCGAGGCATGCGGGCCGACGCCATCTCCCGGCTGGTTCGCGATCATCCTCTTCTGAAAGAAGCGGGCGTTCTTCTCTTGTCCGAGCTGGACTGGGGCATGGCGCGTACTCAGAACCGATTTATCACGCGGGATCTGGCTATGGTCCTTGGGATGAATTACGCATTTGCACCATGCTACCTGGCATTAACAAAAGGAGCGGGTGTGGAGAAAAACGCGACTGGTGAAAATGAGGAATCGCTGCACGGCAATGCTCTGCTTTCGCGCTTCCCCATGCATCGTGTACATTCGCTGGCCCTGCCGAACGGCAAAGACAAGATGCGAGGCGCCGAGAAACGTATCGGTTCCCAGCGGGCAGTGATCGCCGATATCCAACACCCGTCGGGGATGTTCCGAGCGGTATCGCTACACCTCGATGCCCATTCGTCGCAGCATCATCGTTACCTGCAAATGCGGCGAGTCCTCGATCATCTCGGAACACTGCAGCCGCAACTGCCGACACTCATCGGAGGCGATTGGAACACAACGACGCACAATGCCAGTCGCGCCTTGTACTCCATTCTCGGATATTGCCGTCGCGTGCTGATGGGAGTTCGTCACGTCGTGGCCAATCACTACCCGTATCCGGACCGATGGTTCGAGCGCCGGCTTTTCCGCGAATTGGAACGGAGCGGATACGAATACAGGCAATTCAATGTGCCCGGGGAGTGCACGCTGCACTACAACGTCGAAGACATCGCTGCGAATCTGAACATGGGTGAATGGGTACCGCAGTGGTGCTTTTGGTTCATCAACCGGGCCCTTGAGCGAACAGGAGGCGAATGCTCGATGAAGCTGGATTGGTTTGCGGGATCCGGGATTCGAGCACTCCGGCCGGCGGCCGTCATTAACGGCTTGCAGGAAGCCGGCGGCCGCGTTTCCGACCACGACCCTATCGTGCTGTCGTTCTCATTAATTCACACGCCGAGTCCACAGCCTGTACTCGTTCAGTAACGACCTCAAATTCAAAACAATACCGACTCGTTTCTCTGCTACCAAGTCACCGACTTCGAATTGGCGGGTGAGTGACATGTCTTGTTACGACTCCGCTATACGTGACTCGGCTATATGGTATGCGATGGTATGCGGCTCTGAATGCAATGTCGGTCGGCGTCCAACTTCGTACCTATCTCTGTGAAGGCAAAGGATGAGTTCTTGGACAATCTCGGTTATCCTTAACTGCGGTAAGGAGGCGTGATGGAAGACCGAGGTAGAGTTGCCGACGAAACCGAGTTGCGAAAGGTGTATCCCCCTGTGGTCGAACGGGCGCGCTTGAAGACACAAGTCAAGTTGGACAACCATTGCCGGAACTTCATTGCCCGTGCCCCTTTCGTCTGTCTCGGCACCTCGAGTGAGCGGGGAGCGGACGTCACGCCTCGGGGTGATGAACCAGGGTTCGTGCTCGTCTTGGATGATACGACGCTCGCGATACCGGATTGGCCCGGCAACAACAGATTGGACTCATTGTCAAACATTCTCTTAAACCCTCGGGTTGGGCTGCTTTTCTTGATTCCGGGCGTCGAGGAGACGCTGCGCATCAACGGGACGGCCGAAATCAGCACGAGCGCTGAATTGCTGGAGCGCTGGCACCGGAATGGCAAGCGGCCAAGGGCAGTACTGGTTGTAACAATTCGGGAGGCGTTCCTCCATTGCGGTAAGGCCTTGATCCGTTCCCGGCTGTGGAAAAACGATTACAAGATCGATCGTGCGGAGTTGCCGCCCTATGGTCACATCCTTAAAGACCAGATCGTCACAAGCGAAACGGCTGAGCAGATTGAAGCCTCGATTCAGAACGGATACGCGAACAGGTTGTACTGACGCTCGGTATGCGTTTACAGTTGTGAAGCTTGAGGAGACCGTATGAACGAAACCGTCAAAGTCGTTTCCGGTTGCTTTTTAGTGGTGGCGCTTGCTTCTCCCGCACTGGCGCACCATAGTGCCGCCGCATACGACACACAGAAAGAAGTCAGGATGACCGGCACAATCACGCAATACCGGTTCGGAAATCCGCACGTTTATATGATCCTTCAGGTAAAGAAGGCAGACGGCTCGACCAATTCTGTGGAAATTGAGGCGGGCGCCGCGTCTGTGCTTAATCCGTTAGGTTTCAAAAAGGACTCGCTTGCGGCAGGCGATGTTGTAACCGTTGTCGGCAATCCTGGCCGGGATAATCCCGATAAATTTGTATTGGGAAAAGATCTTTACAAGCAGGACGGCAGTTATATTCCGCTGAATATCGCGTCGCGGAGTATTTACACGTCCAACAGCAATGAAACGGCCTCCACCATTGCAGGAACCTGGTTCCCTCCTCGCACCGAATTCAACGCCTTTCTGGGCGGCACGAGAAACTGGCCCATCACCGAAAAAGGCAAGGCTGCCATGGCCGCCAACAGTGATCCCAAAGCAACGACTCAGAAGGACTGTATTCCAATAGGCGCCCCGGCAGTGATGTTCTATCCCGTTGTCGATACCATCACCGTTCAACCCGACCGCGTGGTGATGAAGGTGGATTGGATGGAGTCGGAACGCACGATTTACCTGGACGGCCGCAGACACCCCGCGTCGACTCAAACTTTTCTGCACGGCCACTCCGTAGGACGATGGGAAGGAGATGCGCTGATAGTAGAGACTACCAATTTCAAGGAACATCCCATGGGCCTTTCGACTGCATTGCCCAGCAGCACGCAGAAACGCTTAACCGAACGCTTCCGCCTCAGCCCGGATCACAAAAGCCTGATATATTCCGGTGTCATCGAAGATCCTGTCTATCTTGCCAAACCGGTAGAGTGGTCCGGACAATGGTTATACAGACCAAACATGCCGCATTCGAATGAGAAATGTGATCTCGAAGTCGCAAGAAAATTCCTGCAGAACTGACTGCTAGTGCTGCGCTTGAAAACGGCGCGGACGAATTCCCCCCAGAAGCCGTCGTGTCGGATAAATTTCGGTGGACAGTGGCCTCGCTACTCAGTATTTTTTGATTACGCCGTCCACTTGTGGCACCGGTCCGCGAAGCGCAAGGCTGAACAAGCAAAAAGGAGGTCGGTCCATGTACACGGAGCACATGTTGCGAGAAGCCGGTACTAAGATGTTCTGGCACAACTGGACCACTTCATCTCTTGTATCGCGTACGGCGAACGTCGTTTGGAACGTCTTCCAAACCGTCAACCGGCGGATTCCCGAGGGTGAGCTGCCGGCTCCGAAATGGGCTTCGGGCAAACTGCTCAAGAGCTACGAACGCAGCGCTCCGCCGTTGGGTTTTCCAAGGACGACGGATTCGCTCTGCCCCCGCTGCGTTCCAGAAGTGCGAGGGGCCATTGTCAGCGGAAAGGCGGACCTCTCCAGTTTCATGGCCGGGCATTGCGGCGAAATCAGAGCTCAAATCATCGAAGACGGCGGCCGCATCATCATGCGAAAGCAGTGCGAGAAGCATGGCGGCTTCGAAGATGTGCTCTCAACGAATCCTGATTTCACGCGCCGGATTGAAAATCTGTTCTTCGGGCGGGATTTTCGGTGCGCTGACGACGCTCAGGTCCACCGGCACGGCCAATCGACAATTCAATATGGCCGCGGTGCCGTGCTCACAGTCGACCTTACAAACCGGTGCAACATGATGTGTAATCCCTGTTTCATGGATGCCAACCAAGTAGGCTACGTCCATGAGCCGGGCTTCGAAGACATCAAGGAAATTCTCGACCGCGCGGTTTCCTTTAAGCCGCGGCGCCAGATCATTATTCTTTTTTCGGGAGGAGAGCCCACGCTTTCGCCACACTTCCTGGACGCCGTGCGGTATGCAAAGCAGATCGGATTCTATCGAATACTCGCGGCAACCAACGGCATCCGCTTTGCGCAAAGCATGGACTTCGTTCGTCAGGCGAAGGAAGCCGGACTGCACGGCGCGTACCTGCAATTCGATGGCACAACGGAAGAAAAGAACCAGCACCGGGGCGTAGGCAATCTGCTCGAGGTCAAGTTGCAGGCCATCGAAAACATGGCGAACGCGGGATTGAAGGTCACGCTGGTGAACACGATTGTCAACAGTGTGAACAATGACAACATCGGCGCCACGGTTGATTTTGCGGTTCGCAATATCGATAAAATTCAGACGATCGCCTTTCAGCCCGTCTCATTTACCGGCCGCGATGAAGACATCGACGAGGAGACACGGCAGCGGCATCGATACACCCTGTCGCAAATGACCGACGATCTCAAGAGACAGTTGCACGCGGACTGGGAACCGATGCGCGATTGGTTCCCACTTTCTTCCTACAGTGCATTCACGAGCATCATGGATATGCTGCAGGGCGCGGACGCACCATGGGGCTGGAGTGCGTGCAATTGCCATCCCAACTGCGGCATCTTTACTCTACTCGTGGTCAACCGCACGACAAAAGAATGGGCCCCGCTTTTTAAGTTCTTCGATTACGAACGATTTATCCGCGACGTGGCGGTCATTACGGATACGGCGCGAGGAAAGATCCTGACTACCGCCCAGCTAGCGCTGGCGATACTTCGAAACTTCAATCCCGAGCTGGCGCCGAAAGGGTTTCCGATTTCACAGATCGTGAATCTCTTCCGGCCTACATCGAAGCGCCCCGATAGCGACCGGAACGATCGAATGAAGACCCGCAGCGAAAGCGACGACTGGCGCGTCCTCTGCGTCGAGGGCATGTGGTTTCAGGATCTGTGGACATACGACTTCCGGCGCACCGAGATGTGCGTGATTCCTTACGGGACCCAAGAAGGCGAGATCTCCTTTTGCGCTTACAACACGGGCGTCGGCTGGCGCCAGGTCATCGAAACGATGCGCCGGACGGCAACCATAGCGGAATGGCATCGAACCCGCGGACGGCATGAAATCTTTGCCAAAGGGAAAAACGTTCCGCTCGAGACCACCGTGCACAGCCTCGATCTGCCGATCGTGTCGTGAGCCTGCTCGCGAAGGCGCCTTTGCCTCTAAAGTATCTGTGAGCGACCCCCTCGGCGCCTTCGGCGCCGTCTCCCCCTTACAAAGGGGGAGAATAAGTCCCGCAGAAGCGAAGTCACTCTCCCCCTCCGTGAGGGGAAGACGCGAGCGAAGCGAGCGAGGGGGTCGGTCACACCGGATTTTTCAGGCAAACCCGGGAGGCATGAATGATCGTACACGTCGGACCCTTATTGTCGATCCTGTTTGGGATTTTTATCCTGATTTTGCCGCGATTCTTGAACTATCTTGTGGCGCTCTACTTGATTCTCAATGGCCTGGTCGGCCTCGGTTTTGTGGTTTTTCGATAAAACGACCGTCATTCAGTGTCACTTTCTTCCTCTTTCGCCCATTGATCCTCTATCTCCCGGTTCCGCCGCCTGCGTACGTAGATCGCGACCAGTGCAAGGGTCGTTATCGCCAACCAAAGCGTCGTCGATGAAGTAACGATCGGTACCCAAGACGTCCAGATTCGCTGGCGATCCCAGAATTCCGATTCCGCGCGCGACGGCGTGACGCCCGCGACCTCCGCAAATGCAACGTCGAATGGAACTCCGCGACGCACGCGCATCAGGATTTCTCGAAACACCGCCGGCCCGTGCTCCTGCGCCAGGTCGCGAATGAATGCGCCGGCTAGTGCATAGGCTCGAATCTGATCGTTCTGACCGCCCGCGAACAAACTATCCAGGTGTTCCAGACTGGTGCGGCCGCCGGTGATCAACTGATAAAGCAGTTGAGTCTGGTCTTGGAAACGCCGCATTCGCTCCACTTCCATTGCGAGCCCCTCGTTGAACCAGCGCGGTATCGGCCGGCCGGCGGACGCGCGCCAAATCAGGATGTGAGCGACTTCATGGCGTAACACATCTTCCAGAGTGTTGTCGGGATAGCCAGGCGAACGAGCCGGAAACATGACGACTAAATTCGATTCGCCGGCAGCAAACCCCGAAATCCAGGGTGCAACCGCGCGCGCCACATCCGAAGTCTCGGTGGCTAATTTGACCTGAATTACCGGGCCTGGATCAATGAGGCCTAAAAATTCTGCGATGTCCGCGAAGCGGCCGGGAGGAATCGATTGTAGACGATTGCGAACCGGATCAAGCCCTGTTGGCGCTTCGATTTCCAGTTTCGGGAACTCCGATGGAAGTAATGACGCTCGCCGCATTGAACGCGCTCACCGAGGATTTAAGGAATCTGCAAACATATATAATCACACTAGCTGAGAAGGGACAAACATGGCAAAGTGGACTTTCGAACCGGGCCATACTGCCGCAGAATTTTGCGCGCGGCACATGATGGTGACCTACGTCCGCGGACACTTCAAGAATATCCACGGCACGCTCGACTTCGATCCGGCGCATCCGGAAGCCTCGTCTGTCGAAGTGGTAATTGATGCCACGACGCTTTGGAGCGGCGAACCGGACCGCGATGCCCACCTGCGAAGCAGCGACTTTCTTGATGTTGAGAAGCACCCGCGAATAACTTTCCGCAGTTATCGAGTCGAGTTGATCGGGGAGCACGATTACGACGTGACCGGCGATTTGACCATCCGCGGGGTGACTCGCCAGGTTCGATTAGATGTCCGCCATTTGGGGCAGTGGCAAACACCCTGGTGGGAGAATGGCGTCGATAAAGGTCCCAAGACGCGCGCCGGGTTTATGGCGACAGTCACGATCAATCGGCATGATTTCGGCGTGAGTTGGAATTCCCGGCTCGACAAAGGCGGAATCGTCGTTGGCGACATCGTCGAGATCACGATTGATGCTGAAGCCATCCTCGAAGACCCAGTTTGACGAGAGCACGAAGCAGCAACCTGGAGAACCTCTAATATGTTCGATGTCGTCGTTCTCTCTCGTCTGCAGTTTGCGCTCACAATCATGTTCCACTATCTCTTCCCTCCGCTGACGATCGGCATGGGTGTCGTGCTGGTGTACTTAGAAGGGATGTATCTCTGGAGACGTGAAGCGATCTACGAGACCGCGGCACGATTCTGGACGTCGCTCTATGCCGTCAGTTTCGCCGTCGGCGTGGCGACGGGCATCGTAATGGAGTTCGAATTTGGCACGAATTGGGCAGCTTACTCCCGTTTTGTCGGCGACGTGTTTGGGTCGGCTTTAGCCGCGGAGGGAATCTTCGCGTTTTTTCTCGAGTCCGGCTTTCTCGCGGTGCTGGTATTCGGTTGGGACCGCGTAACGACACGATTCCACTTTGTCGCGACGATCATGGTCTCGCTCGGCTCGATCTTTTCTTCCATTTGGATCGTGGTGGCGAACAGTTGGCAGCAGACACCAGCCGGCCATCGCGTTACTGCGGTGCTGCGTGATGGGCAACCGTGGATTGTCGATGGAATCACGGTTTTGCGCGCGGAACTCGTCGACTTCTGGACAGCCGTCCTGAATCCGTCAACCCTGAACCGGCTCACACATACGTTGATCGGGGCTTTCGTGCTGGGTTCGTTCTTCATCATGAGCATCTCGGCCTATTACTTGCTGCGCGGTCAGCACGAAGACTTCGCTCGCCGTTCCTTCACGGGTGGCTTGCTTTTTGCGACAATCGCGAGCCTGGCCGCGCTCGTTTCCGGTGACTCGAACGCCCGCATGGTTGCCAGGTACCAGCCCGCGAAACTGGCGGCATTCGAGCGGCACTTCAACACCGGCCCGGCGAATTTCTTCTTCATTCCGGGCGGCTTGAGTCTGATGTTGGAAGGCGATCGCCGGGCGGAGGTTGTCGGCCTCGATCGCATTCGACCCGAATATCGTCCACCGGTTCTGCCTTCCTATTGGAGCTTTCGACTGATGGTCGGGCTCGGAGTATTTTTCATTGCCATCACTCTGTATGCGTCGTGGCTTCGCTGGCGGGGAACTCTTTTTGAAAAGCGGTGGGTGCTATGGGTGTTCGTCCTCGCCGTGGCGGGAGCATTTGCCGCTAACGAACTCGGATGGGCGGCAGCCGAAGTGGGACGTCAGCCCTGGATCGTGCATCCAGGCGTTGGACATAACGAGGCCGGCCGAATCGTTTTCGATACGGACGGTTTCGTCCAGTATCGGCTTGAAGAAGGGTTACTGACGCGCAATGCCGTTTCCGAATCGGTCGATCGCAGTGAGGTTCTGGGATCCATCCTGATGTTCGGCCTCATGTACGCCCTGCTCTTCTGGATCTGGATTTATGTTCTGAATGACAAGATCCAGAAGGGACCACAACCGGTCCACGCTCGAGAGCGGACAACCACACAAAGTTTCTTCGATACCGCTGCGGGCCGCACGCTTCACGAAGAATCGCTATCCGAAGCGAAGGAGCCGTAGCCATGGATCTGAACGTCGGGTGGTTCATTCTCCTGGGACTGCTTCTTGCCGGCTACGCCGTACTGGACGGCTTTGATCTTGGCGCCGGTATCCTTCACTTGATCGCCCGGACCGATCGGGACCGGCGGCTTTTCATGAACGCGATCGGTCCAATTTGGGATGGAAATGAAGTCTGGCTGATTACTTTCGGAGGCGCTCTCTTCGCTGCCTTCCCGATGGCGTACGCCACGATCTTCTCCGGTTTTTACGTGCCCTTCATGGCGCTGCTTTTTGCGCTGATTTTTCGCGCGGTTTCTATCGAGTTCCGAAGCAAGATGGCTTCCGCGTTCTGGCGCGGGGCATGGGATATGGGATTCTTTGGATCGAGCTTATTGGCCAGTTTCCTGTTTGGTGTCGCCGTCGGAAACAGCATGATCGGCATTCCATTAAACGAGCGCGGCGCTTTCACGGGTACGCTCGTTGGTCTACTGAGTCCTTACGCGTTGATGGCTGGGCTGACAGTAGTCGCGATGTTTGCAATGCATGGCGCGATGTACCTCTTTCTGAAGCTTCCAAAGGGTGACATGCAAGATCGGATCGGAAACTGGGTATGGCATACCTGGGGACTTTTCCTTGTCCTGTATGTGCTCGGCAGCATGTACACACTGGTGGCGATACCAAGAGCGACCGCCAATTTTGAGCGGCATCCCTGGGCAGCAGCAATCGTCATCTTGAATGTCCTGGCCGTCGCCAACATTCCAAGAAGCGTTTTTCGGAACAAGCCCTTTCAAGCCTTTGTTTCATCGGGCGTGACCATCATGGCTCTCGTCTTCCTTTTCGGATTGGCGCTCTGGCCCAACCTGGTTACGGCCAGCAACGATCCGGCACACAGCCTCACAATTTACAATGCCGCATCGAGTCCCAAGACCTTATGGATCATGTTCATCATCGCCGCGACTGGTATGCCGTTCGTTCTGAGCTACACCATTGCGGTGTACTGGACATTCCGGGGTCGTGTTGAATTGAGGGAGCACAGCTATTAATCGATCAAACCGCCAAGCGGCTCGTTGACCGCATGGCCGAGCGGCAGATACAATTTTCTTAGCACCGATTAAACAGAAAGGGGAGTCGATCGCTCCTTAGAATCCGGCGAGATCGTCAATACGATTGCCTTATGCTACAGGCAATCCGGTTCGTCGGCAGGGCCGGCAAGCCCAAGGATCAAGACCTTTCGCGCTGGCAAGCCGCGAAAGGTCTTTTCTTTTGAGCGGAAGGACAAGCGATGAACACCGGAACATGGGAGGCAATTTGAACAAACCTGGCGCGCAATCCAATCCGAAGCCTTCGCTGTTTTACGGCCGGCGGAGCAGATCGCTTCTAGTTGCCGCGTTAGTTGTCATCGTACTCGTATTCGTTTCGGGGGATTATGCCGTCGTGCACCGGCTATATGTGATGCAACGCGAGACACATCTCATTGTGGAGGACATGCTGGCCAGTGTCGAGTTGGTTTCAAGGATGGGACGCGACATCGGCCGTGAACGACGGCTCATCGATGCACACATTCTTCAGGCAGACCCGCTCGGGATGTCGGAGATCGAAGCGGAACTCGGTGAAGTACATTCCGATTTCGTAAAGGCGGCAATCTCGTATGAACCATTAGTTACCTTACCGGGTGAAAGAGCAGCCTGGGAACGGCTCCATAGCCGCGAGCAGACAATGGAACTGAAGATTGCGAATTTGCTCGCAATCTCCCGCGACAATGACGATGTGCGGGCGCGGGCGGGCCTGTACGAACTCGAGTCCCGATTTCAGGAGATTGCAGAAGATGTTGCTGATCTGATCCAGATCAATCGAGAGGGGGCCGAGCGCCAGGTAGAGAGGGTGACTCTTCTGCAGGATTCCGTGACCCGACTCCAGATGCTTCTATCGATTGCCGGAACTGCAATTACGCTCGCGATCGGGTTGTGGGTCATTCACCTGATCGGTCAACGGGAAAATCAGCTTGTGCAGAATTCTGCAACGCTGGAAGCGCGAAACCGCGACCTGGATGCATTCGCCGGACGCGTCGCGCACGACTTACGCAATCCGCTTAACACAATCTACCTGGCCGTCACCACGCTGAGGAATCCAGAGTTGCCGGACAAGAACGCAGTGGCCATCCTACAGCGCTCCGTTAAACGCATGGACACTCTGATTGAAGACATGCTGCTGCTGTCGCGAGCGTCCAGCCAGGCCACGGACGTTTGCGATCCAGCGAAGGTGGCGGCGGCGGTGGGCGACGACCTGGCATCACTTCTCGACCGCGAAGGAGGAACCATGCGCGTCGAGGTCGTTCCCGCTAAAGTACGAGGCAGCGAAGGTCTGTTGAGCCAGGCTTTATGGAATCTTGTCGAGAACGCGGTGAAGTATCGTCGTCCGGATGTAGCCGTTCGTGTCGAAGTCACGGGATGGGTTCAAAGAAAATTTTATGAACTGCGCGTTACGGATAACGGAATCGGAATGACGCCGGATGAAACTACCAGAGCTTTTGATCCTCTATACCGCGCGCTCCGTTCGCGGCAGGTTTCAGGCTCTGGTTTGGGATTGTCCATCGTGAAACGCGTCGTCGAGGCAAGTGGAGGAAAGATATCGGTCTATTCGGAGCTTGGACACGGTACAACCTTCATAGTCAATTTGCCAGTCGTCGAAGATGTTGCCGAGAGGGCTCTCGCCGCGAGAGCGGCTAGGTCTGGATAATCACCGGCGGACAACGAGGTAGAATCGCGAAAATCTTCGCGAAATCGCGAGCATTCGCGAAGTTCGCGTTGAATTGTCGCGGCGGTCCTTGACCGCCGACGGCGTAAGTGCGTAATCATCAACGGTCATCACATTGGCCGTCGCCTTGCCTTTGTGGCTGATAGTCATGTTGAAGATCACTCCAAATCGAGAAAATGGTAACTACTTCAAGCTGCGGCTGTGTGGACAACTGACTAAGGAATATGTTCCAGAAGTCGAGCGCCTCTTGGCCGGCGAGGCCGCCTCGCAAACGATTTCGATTGATCTCGCGAACGTCACCTTCGTGGACCGAGAGGCCATGGTGTTTCTCTGTTCGGTAAAGGCGCGTAATATCGCGATCGAAAATTGTCCTTCCTATGTCATTCGCTGGATTCAGCAAGAAGGACTCTGCGGCGGTTCGAACCACACCCTCTTCAAACGATCCCCGAAGAAGTAATTCCCCCGCGTCGCTGCGGCTCGACACTTTTCGCGAATCCGCTCGCGATTTCGCGAACGATTTCGCGATCTGGACATCCACAGCGCGCTGCTTCTCATAGATTTCAGTGACTTAGCGATTGGCGCATCTGTTGCATTTCAGGGTTACCGCAACAGGAGGAATTCGAAAAAATGCAGAAATCAATTTTGGCAACGGCAACGGGTTTGGTTCTTTTTGCAACTGCAGCGATGGCTCAGGTGGAGCAGCCATCCCAGTTTAATATTCAAGGAACCGCGCTAATCACCAAGGATTCCACAACGGATTCAGCGACGCACAGCGCCACACAGTCGGGTGGCCTGCTCGTTGGGTATTCGTATCAGTTCAACCAGTGGGCTGGAGTCGAAGGCAACTACGGGTACACGCGCAACACGCAAAACTATGTCGGATCGTTCGGCCAATCGGGAATACGGGCGGATATGCACGAAGTCACGGGATCGTTCGTGTTTCACATTCCAGTAAGAGTCACGCACGTTAGACCGTATGCTCTGGCCGGCGGAGGCGCGCTGATCTTCGATCCAGTCGGTAACTTCCCGGCGAATGGAATCGATCGGCAGACGAAGGGAACATTCGTCTACGGCGGCGGCTTCAACTTCGACGTCGCGCGCAACTTCGGTGTTCGCGCCGAATACCGCGGTCTGGTCTTTAAGGCTCCGGATTTCACACTGAACGCGCTGAACCTCGACAAAGTAACCCACCTCGCACAACCCTCCGTCGGATTTTACTTCCGATATTGACTCTCCCACTCCCCAACCCGCCGGCCGTTCCGCAAAGCGGCCGGCGGCCAGTCCCAGGAGGACATATGGAAAAATTCATGATTCGCATCAAAGTTCAATACGACGAATTACATCGAACATTCAAACTTGTCGATCAAGAATTCAAAACACTTCTCGAGGGTGATGCGCTCTACGACCTGAACGTACCACTGATGTATGAAGAGGCCGATGTGGAGGAGCGCATTCCGTCGGGAAACACTTTTCCGGCGCACGCGTAATCGGAGGTAACGACCATGTCAGGTGATATTGGAATTCTGATCATCCGAGTCTTATTCGGCATGGCCATTGCGGCGCATGGCGCACAGAAGGTATTTGGCTGGTTCAGCGGCTACGGTCTGAAAGGAACGGGCGGCTTCTTTGAACAACTGGGGTTCCGTCCCGGAGTTCCGTTCGCCGCCGCTGCAGGCTTGAGCGAACTTGGAGGCGGCACTCTGCTGACGCTCGGCTTCTTTACACCATTCGGCTCCGCCGCCGTTCTGGCGGCGATGCTTGTCGCCATCGTCAGTGTGAATTTCAAGAACGGATTCTTCGCGATGAGTAATGGGATCGAACTGCCCTTACTCTATGCCGCTGTAGCCGTTGGACTGGCATTCACTGGAGCCGGCGCATTCTCGCTGGATTCCGTGTTCGGCCTGGCGTTCCTCGGCGGAACAACTCTCGTCGAAGGAATACTCGTGCTGGCCGTCCTCGGCGCTGCCGCTACGCTCGGCTTGCGCGGGCAAGATCAAAAACGGGCGCCGGCGGCATAAATCACCTCACAGCGACCAATTCCCCTCCATCTTCATTTCTAACCCCTCTTCTTCGCGAATCCCTTCGCAATTTCGCGAAGCCTTTCGCGATTTCACGGCTGCCGGCAGAGCGTTCCTCAACAGATTCAATGGTTTAGCGTTGGCGAACGGGTTGCATTTCCCCTCCACGTAAAAGGAGGCTGCAATGAGACGTACTCTTGAGGTGGGGATTCTTATCGCGATCATTCTTATAGTGTCCGGTTGCTCCGGCACGAGCGCTGCAGACAGCGTGCAGATGCCGGCACCAACGGTTGAAGTTGCCCGCGTGCAGCAGAAGGATGTTCCCATTCAGCGCGAATGGATCGGGACTCTGGATGGCACGGTCAACGCAGCCATTAAAGCGCAGGTGACCGGATATCTGCTGACGCAAAACTACGCCGAAGGTTCGTTCGTGAACAAAGGCCAGTCCTTGTTCGAAATCGATCCGCGCCCATTCCAGGCAGCGGTGGATCAGGCTCAGGGACAGCTTTCACAGGCCAACGGACAGCTGGCGCAAGCCAAGGCGCAACTGGTTCAGGCTCAGGCGCAGCTCCTGCAGGCGCAAGCCAACCAGCGTCGTACGCAGCTCGATGTGGATCGCTATGTCCCATTGGCGAAGCAGCAGGCCATCACGCAGCAGGATCTGGATAACGCGATGCAAAACAATCTCGCCGCACAAGCACAGGTAGATGCGTCAAAAGCGCAGGTCGAAACCGCAAAGGCGCAGATTCAGGCGGCCGATGCCACCGTGGAGGCCGCGAAAGCGGCAGTCGAGGCGGCCAGCGTCAATCTGGGATTCACGCATCTCACCTCTCCGATCGCGGGAATCGCAGGTAAGGCGCAGGTGCAGATCGGGAACCTTGTGAGCCCGGCCGGAGCGCCGACCACCACGGTCTCAACGGTTGACCCAATCAAGGCCGAGTTTACGGTCAGCGAGCAGGAATACCTCAGGTTCATGCGCCGCCCGAGTGATCTAGAGCGCCTGCAACTCGAGCTGATCCTGGCGGACGGAACAACGTATGCACACAAAGGGAAATTCCTCTTTGCCGACCGTCAGGTGGACCAGAACACCGGCGCTATCCAACTCATCGGTCAGTTTCCAAATCCCGGAAACGTGCTCAGGCCGGGCCAGTACGCCAAAGTCCGGACGGTCGTTGGTCTGCAGCAAAACGCTTTGCTTGTGCCGCAGCGCGCCGTGACGGAATTGCAGGGTAACTACCAGGTCGCGGTCGTTGACGATGACAACAGAGTTGCAATCAAGAACGTGAAGGTCGGCGACCGCATTGGCCCGCTATGGATAGTCAACGACGGTCTGGAGCCCGGTCAACGCGTGATTACCGACGGCGTGATGAAAGTCCGGCCCGGTGTCCAGGTGAAACCGGAAGAGAGGTAAGCCCATGTCGAAATTCTTCATTGGCCGCCCAATCGTGGCGATGGTGATCTCGATTCTGATGGTCATCGTCGGCGTCGTCACCATCGCAAGCCTTCCGGTCTCCCAGCTCCCGAGCATTGCTCCACCGGAGGTGCTGATCCAGGCCAACTACGTCGGTGCCGATTCGCAAACGGTCGAGCAGTCGGTCGCGACGCCCATCGAGCAACAGATGAGCGGCGTGGACAATCTGAATTATATGTACTCGCTGAATGCCGCGAATGGACAGATGACCATGATCGTGGACTTCGACGTCAAAACGGATCCCAATACCGATCTGATCCTGACGCAGATGCGCCAGACACAGGCTGCTTCGCAACTGCCGACCGACGTCACGAATTATGGAGTAACGGTCCAAAAATCAGTTACCGCACCGCTCATGGTTATCGGTCTGTATTCTCCGCACGGCACCTACGACGCGCAGTTCCTCGCCAATTACGCTTACATCAATCTCAATGATCAGCTCACCCGCGTCCCGGGAATCGGCAACGTGCAGGTTTTCGGCGCGGGCCAGTATGCAATGCGCCTGTGGGTGAAGCCCGACCAGCTTGCAAAGCTCGGCATCACAGTGCCGGAAATCCTCTCGGCGATCCAGTCGCAGAATGCCGTGAATCCCGCCGGTAGAGTCGGCGGCGCACCCGTTCCGAAGGGGCAGGAGTACACCTATTCGGTGCGCGCGCAGGGCCGGCTCACCACGCCCGAAGAGTTCGGCAACATCATGTTGCGGGAAATGCCGGATGGCGGCATCGTCCGCGTGAAGGACGTCGCGCGCACCGAGCTGGGCTCGCAAGACTACAGCGTGATCGGACGGCTGAACGGGAAACCGAGCGCGATCGTGGCGGTCTACCAGCTCCCCGGCAGCAACGCGGTGCAGGCAGCAACCGGCGTGAAAACATTGCTGGCCGAAGTGAAAAACCACTTTCCCGAGGACATGGATTACGTTATTTCGCTGGACACGACGCGAGCGGTCACGGAAGGCATGAAGGACATCGTGGTCACGCTGCTGATCGCGATCGTACTGGTAACCCTCGTCGTCTATCTGTTCCTTCAGGGCTGGCGCGCGACGCTGATTCCGCTGCTCGCAGTGCCCGTCTCGCTGATCGGAACTTTCGTTCTTTTCCCTGCATTCGGTTTTTCGATCAACACCTTGTCCTTATTCGGTCTCGTGCTGGCCATCGGACTTGTGGTCGATGACGCCATCGTCGTTGTTGAAGCAGTCGAACGCCACATCGAAGAAGGTCTGGCGCCAAAAGCAGCCGCTATCAAAGCGATGGATGAAATCTCGGGCCCCGTCGTCGGAATCGCTTTGGTGTTGTCTGCGGTATTCATCCCGACCGCGTTCATCCCCGGCATAACCGGACGCCTGTACCAGCAGTTCGCAGTCACGATCGCGATTTCAGTAATTCTTTCCGCGTTTAACGCCCTCACGCTCAGCCCAGCGTTGGCCGCGCTCCTGTTGCGTCCGAAGAGCGAGCGCCGTGGGCCACTACAGAAATTTTTCAATTGGTTCAATCGTGTTTTTGGGCGGGCCACCAACCAGTACGTTCGCTGGTCGGGAACGTTGATTCGCAAAAGCGCTGTCGCTCTGGTGGTGCTGGTGGCGTTCGGCGCTGCCGCAGCCTTCTTTGCGAACAAGGTACCAACCAGTTTTCTGCCCGACGAAGATCAGGGTTACCTCTTCCTCCATCTTCAGCTTCCCAGCGCCGCGTCGATTGAGCGTACAGAAGACGCTGCTCGAAAGGTCGAAAAGATCCTGGCCGACACACCTGGCGTGCAGTACACCACAACGGTAGAAGGCTTCAGCCTGCTCAGCTTCGTCCGCACGACTTACAACGGATTCTTCTTCGTGACACTCAAGGACTGGAGCGAACGCAAGAGCCGGGACGAGCAGTATCGGGAGATTCTTCAGCACGTGAATAAGGAATTGTCAAAACTCCCTGACGGATTCGCGCTCAGTTTTCCGCCTCCGGCAATTCCCGGCGTCGGAACATCAGGTGGATTCACTTTCGTGCTTGAAGATCGTGCTGGAAGAGACGTCCAATTTCTGGCCGATAACTTGAACAAGTTCATGGCCGCGGCACAGAAGCGCAAGGAAATAGGTGCCATGGTGAGTACATTCCTTCCGGCCGTGCCGCAGCAATTCGTCGATGTCGATCGTGAAAAAGTGCTCAAACAAGGCGTGGCGCTGAACGAGGTTTATCGCACGATCCAAACGTTCATGGGGGGAGTGTTCGTAAACTACTTCAACCGTTTCGGACGGCAGTGGCAGGTTTACGTCCAGGCTGAAGGCGAATATCGCACCAGCCTCGACAGCTTGGGCAACTTCTACGTCCGGAACAACAAGGGTTCCATGGTTCCAATGTCATCGCTGGTCCGATACGAGCCCCGTTCAGGTCCCGAATTCACCATGCGCTACAACCTGTATCGATCCGCGCAGATCGTTGGCAGCGCTGCGCCCGGCTCCAGCTCGAGCCAGGCAATGCAGGCCTTGGAAGAAACCTTCGCCGAGACCATGCCCCGCGAGATGGGTTACGACTATATGGGCATGTCCTTCCAGGAAAAGAAAGCGCAGCAGGGCGTGCCCGCATGGGTGATCTTCGCGTTCTCACTCCTGTTCGTGTTTCTTATTCTCGCGGCCCTTTACGAAAGCTGGTCGCTTCCCTTCAGTGTTCTGCTGAGCACACCGGTCGCTGTGTTCGGCGCTTTCTTCGTTCTCTGGCTGCGGCGATTCCTGCTGGGATACTTTGTTCCGCCGTACATGATCCAGATCGAAGGCGACGTGTACTCGCAAATCGGACTGGTCATGCTGATCGGTCTTGCAGCAAAGAACGCCATCCTCATCGTCGAGTTCGCCAAGGATAAGTACGAAGAAGGTGTCGATCTCATGGACGCGGCGCTCGAAGGAGCCAGGCTCCGCTTGCGTCCGATTCTGATGACGTCGTTCGCGTTTATTCTCGGATGCGTTCCGCTATGGACCGCATCGGGTGCCGGAGCCGTGGGCCGCCAGATCATGGGAACGACGGTGATCGGCGGAATGATTGCGGCGAGCGCGATCGGCATCTTCTTCATCCCCGCAATCTTCTACCTTGTTGAAAGACTCTCTGGAGGGGTGCTTTATCAGCGCCCAGGGCGGTCACAGACCGCCCCTACAGTTGCACAAGGAGATTGAAAATGAAATATGCAGTCATTCTACTCACGCTGTTCTTGACGGCATGCGCAGTGGGGCCAGCCTATCATCGGCCCGTTGTTCAGATCCCGGATGCGTTCCGCGGTCCAGAGCCGGTCGCGGCGCCGCAAGCAGACTCTCTTGCCGACCTCAAGTGGTTCGAGGTCTTCAAAGACGACAGGCTGCAGGATCTGATTCGCACAGCTTTAGTACAGAACTATGACCTGCGGACTGCCGTCGCCAATGTGGAGGCCGAGCGCGCGGTCCTCGGCGTGACTCAATCGAACCAGTACCCGAATGTGGTGGTCGGCGGTGACGTGCGTTTCACGCGGCTTTCGCGCGATGGCGCGTTTCCTTTGCCGGCCACGTTTGTGCCCTCACAGAACCGTAATTGGGGAGAAGCTTTCCTGGGCCTGCTTTCGTTTGAAGTCGATGTCTGGGGCCGGCTCCGCCGGGCCACAGAGGCCGCGCTTGCAAATCTCCTGTCCGCCGAGGAAAATCGCAAAGTTGTGATGACAACTCTGATCGCCGATGTCGCCGCCAACTATTTCACGCTTCGTGAGCTCGATTACGAGTTGGAGATCTCGCAGCGTACGCTGGGCACGCGGCGAGAATCTCTGCGGCTGATTCAAACGCGGCAAGGCGGGGGCGTCGCCACGTTGCTCGACCTTCGACAGGGCGAGCAATTGGTCTACAGCGCATCCGAAACCATTCCGGCACTCGAGCAGCGGATTGAACAAACCGAAAACCAGATTACGTTGCTGCTCGCCAGGAATCCCGCCGGCATTGTGCGGGGACGCGGGCTGACCGAGCTGGAACTTCCGGACGTCCCACCCGGTCTACCTTCCTCGCTGCTCGAACGGCGGCCTGATATCCGCGCTGCCGAAGAAAATCTGATCGCAACGAACGCCAATATCGGAGTGGCGAAGGCCGCTTATTTTCCACAAATCAGTCTCAGCGGATCCATTGGTGGTCAGAGCACGCAACTGGCGAGCCTCTTCAACGGGCCGCATACTGCGTGGAGCTTCGTGCCGCAGATCACGCAGCCGGTTTTCACGGCCGGACGCATCAAATCCGGCGTTCGTCTTGCTCAAGCCCAGCAACAGGCGGCTCTCGCGCAATACGAGAAGGCGATTGAAACCGCTTTCACGGAAGTATCCAACGCGCTGATCGCGCGAGCGAGATTGAGAGAAAGTCGTATTCAACAGGAAAATCTTGTCACAGCGCTCGGTGATCGCACGCGGCTGGCATACGTGCGCTACGAGGGCGGTGTCGATACGCTCCTG